>ERZ791930.1241-NODE-1241-length-11479-cov-2.573880_pt1 | contig 11479 bp, 10 predicted proteins | sample MGYA00510128_ERZ791930 | MGnify/ENA primary metagenome ERZ791930 (study PRJEB30046, sample SAMN00792057) | human gut metagenome | study: EMG produced TPA metagenomics assembly of the A metagenome-wide association study of gut microbiota in type 2... | reverse complement strand
TATCCATCAGCCATCCCGGAAATGCACACTTGATACTGCGTACCAGCGTTTTTTTGGCAACCGCCCGTCCTACCCGGTGCTGATTTGCCATCAGAGCAACCAGAAGTAGTGCCGCCGCTGTCATCAGCTGATGTCCAAAATAATATGCAGCTGCTGCACCTGCCGCCGTCACAACAGCCAGAACTACCGACAAACGTTTCTCTTTCCGCTCATCATACCGGTAATATTCTTCTATTTTCTTTGCATCTGCCTCATCGGTATGTCCATCCAGGGCCAGCCAGTCGATGGCAAGATATTTCTGCGCTCTCGTAAAAATCAGATCATCAAGGATCACAACTACAATCGTAAGCACCTGAGAAATCAAATTTTTACTGATATCAATTTCCATAACCGGCAGATATAAAATCATCCCGCATATCAACAATGACGCAGCAATTGACATTACAATATCCACAAACATTTTCCTGCGTTCCTTCATAGAACCACAAATCCGCTGCTCCCATCTCTTTTTATCCGCCAGAAGCAATTCTACCGGTCTTTCTATTGCTCCTCCGTAAATCTCTACATGTACAATAAAATCATGTACATTTTTTATCCGGCTGCAGGCATATTCCCGTTCGATCATCTGCAGGGAATCCCGCATTACGTCAGTTTCATCAAACGTCATATGCATATGATCAATGGCGTTTTGGAGAACTCCGCGCATCGGACCATCCACCATCGCCGCATCTACATTCACCAGTGCTCTCTCCACTTTTTCTTCTTTGACGAAAGCATACAACAGCATATCCAGGTACTCGGATACCTCCTCAAATTTTCTCTCGTATACGATCTTTTTTTTGTACCATTTCCGGTGTCCGGAAATCCGAAGCAGCAGAAAACCGCCAATGACAACCGTCGTAATCCAGTGAAGTTTTAAGAGCAGATGCAGCGCATACAGAGCCGACAGTACAACCAGATAAATCATGTTTCCACCTCCCTGTCTGCATCCTTTCCAAGCTGCTGGTCCAAAAGGCTGCAAAGCAGCGGGTTGTCAACTCCCTCTCTTTTAAACCGCCGCAACAGCGATTCCGGAAATTCTTTCAGCACCAGTTTTCCATCGGTCACTGCCATAATAATTTTGTTTTTTTGGCCTTCTCTGTCAAAAAAACATACCTGGTCAATATAACGGTACACCTGACCGGCCCCGTTCTTTTTCTTTCGGATCAAAACCCCGACATCCATTGCCTGATAGATATCGTTTTCCAGACGGTCCGCATCCACACGCGTTTCAAGCATATTTAAAATCCGGTCCGGGATATTCCGGACATCGTCCGTATGCAGGGTGGTCATTCCCCGTACTCCCGTTGACCACCCTTCCAAAAGGTATTTCACCTCTTTGGAACGTGCCTCCGAGAGCATGATCCATTTGGGATTTAACCGCAGGCTTGCCTTGATCGCATCCGCATAATCAAACCGGTCATTGACCCGCATCTCAATACAGTCTTTCCCCGGATTCGTTGCGGAATACCGGATCTCCATGGTATCTTCGATTGTGATGACACGCTCATTTCCCGGAACATACTGGGAAAAAAATTTTACACACTCCGTCTTTCCAATTCCCGGCATCCCGCAAAAAATCAGATTCATTTTCGTCAGCACGCAATTAACCAATACTGCAAGAATATCCCTGCTGCAATACTGTTCCTGCAGTGCCTTTTCTGCTGTCAGCCGAATGACCGGCGGTGTTTTCCGGATGCTGATACTGCGCCCGGAACGTGCGATCGACTCATGCAGAACTGTCACCCGCAGCTCACTGGTTTCTGCCTCCAGCTCCGGATTCTGCTTGTTAAACTGCTGACTGACCACATTTGCAATCCGCTGGGTAAACTGTTCTACAAATGCCAAAGTCATATTCTCATCCACATACGCCTGATTCACCCGGTAACGTTCGTTATAGATATTGGTCAGCCAGATCTCCCGCCCATTGTAATCGACATCTGTGATCTCTTCGTTCGCAATATATTTCCACAATGGACCGAAATACTCTTTTCCAAGTTCCATACAGCCTCCTTAGGGTGTTGGCAGACCGGTATTTTTGTTCGCCTGGTCAATAAAATTTTTCACCAATGTCTGAAACGCACTTCCGATCGGTCCGCTTGTATCCGTTCCCACAACTGCTGTAATGACAAGGATCACTGCAAGAATCGCTACCACGGTAATTAAAATACCGCCATATTCCTGAAATATTTCTTTCATATTTTCATTTTCCTCCTGTATGAAGGACGTTCTTATGGGAAACCACAGAAGAATATCTGTGGGCACAAAAAATGCGGCGATTGCATCACATGCATTGCCGTACTGAAAAAAGATATTTTTACTATACCGTTTTTTGAGTTTTTGTAAATAGTTCTTTGGTACTAAAAAAGGACTTCCGCACCGGGAAGCCCTTCTTTTTGCTTTTACCTTAGTCATCCACTCTATTTTTCTGCCAGAAATTTTTCTGCTGCAGCCATGCGTACCACAACAACAAATACATTTGCTGCCTGCTCAAGTTCGGCAAGCGACGGATACGTCGGTGCAATACGGATGACAGAATCCTTCGGATCTTTTTTGTAAGGGAACGGGGAACCCGCACCGGTCAGTACCACCCCTGCCTCTTTACACTTTGAAACAATCTCCTTTGCGCATCCTTCCGGTGCCTCGAAGGAAATAAAATATCCTCCAAGCGGATGCATCCATGTACCGATTCCGCGGGATGCCAGTTCATCGGAAAAGATCTTCTCAACAAGCTCAAATTTCGGGCGAATCAGATCTGCCTGTTTTTCCATATGTGCCTTGATGCCATCAACATTCTTAAAAAACTTCACATGACGCAGCTGGTTAATCTTATCATGGCCAATGGTCTGAATCGTCAGACGCTTCTTGATATCTGCAATGTTTGTCTCTGAGGAAGCGATTGCTGCAATACCGGAACCCGGGAAGCTGACTTTGCTGGTAGAACAGAATTCAAATACCATATCCGGATTTCCTGCTTTTTTGCACTCCTCTAAAATATCCAGAATCTGTGCCTGGTCCTCTTTGTAGAGATGATGTACCACATAGGCATTATCCCAGAAAATACGGAAATCTGCGGCTGCCGGCTTTAAGGCTGCAAATCTGCGGACCGTCTCATCCGAATAGACCACACCCTGTGGATTGGAATATTTCGGCACACACCAGATTCCTTTTACCGTCTCATCGTTATTCACATATTTTTCTACCAGATCCATATCCGGTCCATTCTCTGTCATTGGGATGTTGATCATCTCGATACCGAATGTCTCTGTGATGGCAAAATGTCTGTCATATCCCGGAACCGGGCAGAGGAATTTTACCTTATCGAGCTTACACCATGGAGTGTTGCCACAAATACCAAACATTTCTGCACGGGCAACCTGATCATACATGATATTCAGGCTGGAGTTACCATATATAATCACATTTTCCGGCTTTGTCCCGATCACATCCGCCATCAGTTTTTTAGCTTCCGGAATACCATCAAGGACACCATAGTTTCGCAGATCAGTGCCGTTTTCACTCTTTAATGCAGTCTTAGAATCAAGCACATCAAGCATTCCCATGCTTAAATCAAGCTGGTCTGCTCCCGGCTTTCCTCTGGACATATCCAGTGCAAGACCCATGCCTTTTATTTTTTCATATTCGGCTTTGAGTGCGGTCAGCTCCTGTGTGAGTTCCTCTTTGCTCATCTCCTGATAGGTTTTCATGGTAAGTTTTCCTCCTTATTATTCCTCTGGATTTTCTTTGATTTTTTTATAATAGGCGCGAATCTGCTGCTCATATCCGTTTTCCGACGGCTCATAAAAAACCTCACCGGTCAGTCCGTCCGGCAGATACTGCTGCTTCACGTAGTGGTTTTTATAATCATGGGCATATTTGTAACCTTTTCCGTGCCCAAGCTTTCCTGCCGATTTGTAGTGGGCATCCTGCAAATGCACCGGTACCGGCGGTGTCTTTGTCTCCTGCACTACACGCATGGCCTTATCAATGGCATTGATCGCGGAATTACTCTTTGGCGCACTTGCCATATAAGTAACTGCCTGTGCCAGTACAATCCGTGCTTCCGGCATTCCGAGCCGCTCCACCGCCTGTGCCGCAGCTACTGCAACCTGCAATGCCTGCGGATCCGCATTCCCGATATCCTCAGATGCCAGAATCATGATTCTTCTGGCAATAAATTTCACATCTTCCCCCGCATAAAGCATCCGTGCCAGATAATACACCGCGGCATCCGGATCTGATCCACGCATGCTCTTGATAAAAGCAGAGATCGTATCATAGTGATTATCTCCCGTCTTATCGTAGTTGATGACCCGCTTCTGAATGCACTCACTGGCCACATCCAGTGTAATGTGAATGATCCCATCCTCACTCCGGTCCGTGGTCAGAATTCCAAGTTCAATGGCGGTCAGCGCTGCACGCGCATCTCCGTTTGCCATGTCAGCTAAAAACTCCAGCGCATCATCATCCATCTGTGCATGGTAAGAACCCATGCCCTTTTCCGTATCATTGACCGCCCGAAGCAGCAATGTACGGATATCCTCCGTGGAAAGTTTCTTTAACTCAAAAATGACGGAGCGCGACAAAAGCGCAGGATTCACTTCGAAATACGGATTTTCCGTTGTGGCTCCGATCAGAATGATCGTGCCGTCCTCGACAAACGGAAGCAGATAGTCCTGCTGTCCCTTGTTGAAACGATGGATCTCATCGATAAACAGGATCGTTTTCTTTCCATACATGCCCTGATTGTTTTTTGCCGCGGCAACCACTTCCTCCATGTCTTTCTTGCCCGCCGAAGTCGCATTGATCTGCATGAACTCTGCACTTGTGGTATTGGCAATCACTTTCGCCAGCGTCGTCTTTCCCGTACCGGGCGGTCCGTAAAAGATGATGGAGCTGAGTTTATCCGCTTTGATCGCACGGTACAGCAGTTTGTCTTTCCCGACGATGTGCTGCTGCCCGACAACCTCATCAAGTGTGGTCGGACGCAGCCGTGAGGCAAGCGGTGACTCATCCTTCATATTCTGTTGTCTCATATACTCAAATAAATCCATTCGTATCCAATCCCCATATGAATATCATTCAAGATCTTTTTGAATAATTTTTGTGTGTATCCTGCATTTTTATTCTTTGCAGGAATTTTTCCACAAACTTCTTTACGCTTTGTTCTTTGCGATATTTCTATGTAATTTCTATTATTCTTTCATTTCCCGCTTATCTCATTTTGAAAGAAAAAGCGTCAGGAAATTCATTTCATCCTTATAAGGATACATGATTTCCTGACGCTTGACAAGTTATTATTGAGATTTTTTTACATAAATATTGCTTTTATTTTTGTACAGATGCTGTAAGTGCACCATCCTTCACGTCAATGAGGATCGTATCTCCCTGCCGTACCTGATCTTCGAGAATCAGTTTTGCAGAGAGGGTCTCTACATGCTTTTGCAGGAACCGCTTCAATGGTCTTGCACCATAAACCGGATCGTAACCATGTTCAACCACAAAGTGCTCCGCTTCCAGTGACAATGCCACCTTGATCTCACGATCAGAAAGACGTTTGTTCAGATCATCCATCAGCAGACGGATGATGCCACCAATATTTTCTTTTGACAGTGGCTTAAACATAATAATCTCATCCAGACGGTTCAAAAATTCCGGTCGGAAATGTCCCTGCAGATCTTCCATGACTTCTTTTTCTGCCTCCGGCGAAATGTTGCCATCTGCATCAATGCCATCCAGCAGATACTGCGATCCAAGGTTACTGGTCATAATAATGATCGTGTTCTTGAAATCTACGGTACGTCCCTGTGAATCTGTGATCCGCCCGTCATCAAGTACCTGTAACAGTACGTTAAAGACATCCGGATGTGCCTTTTCCACCTCATCAAACAGGACAACAGAATACGGTTTTCTCCGCACAGCTTCTGTCAGCTGGCCGCCTTCATCGTATCCGACATATCCTGGAGGCGCTCCGATCAGACGAGACACGGAGTATTTCTCCATGTATTCACTCATATCAAGACGCACCATGTTGGATTCATCGTCAAACAGGCTGGCAGCAAGTGCTTTTGCAAGTTCGGTCTTGCCGACACCGGTCGGTCCCAAAAACAGGAACGAACCAATTGGTTTGGTCGGATCTTTGATTCCGGCTTTGGAACGGATAATCGCCTCGGTCACTTTTGTAACACCATCGTCCTGGCCTACCACACGTTTGTGGAGTTCCTCATCCAGGTGCAGTGTCTTGTTCCGCTCGCTTTCGCTTAACTTCGCAACCGGGATTCCCGTCCAGCGGGAAATGATCTTTGCAATCTCTTCATCGGTGACATTTTCGTGTACCAGAGACAGATCACGGTCTTTGAGTTTATCTTCCTCAATTTCCAGTTCTTTCTGTAATCCAGGCAGTTTACTGTACTGCAATTCCGCAGCTTTTTCATAATCTGCGTCACGCTGTGCTGCCTCAATCTCCTTCTTTGTGCTCTCAATCTGCTCTCTGACCTTGCTGACATTGTCAACTGCATCCTTTTCGGTGCTCCACTGCGCTTTTCTGGTATTAAACTCATCACGCAATTCCGCAAGTTCTTTCTGCAGATCTGCCAGACGCTCCTGACTCAGATGATCCGTCTCTTTCTTTAATGCCGTCTCCTCGATCTGCATCTGCATGATCTGCCGGTTCATCTCATCAAGTTCTGCCGGCATGGAATCCAGCTCGGTCTTTATCATCGCACAGGCCTCGTCGACCAGATCGATTGCTTTATCCGGCAGGAACCGGTCTGTAATATAACGGTTGGAAAGAACTGCTGCTGTAACAAGCGCAGAGTCCGTAATCTTAACGCCGTGGAATACTTCGTAGCGCTCCTTTAAGCCACGCAGGATGGAAATCGTATCTTCCACCGTTGGCTCATCTACCATAACCGGCTGGAAACGACGTTCCAGAGCAGCATCTTTTTCGATATACTCCCGGTATTCGTTTAAGGTTGTGGCACCGACACAGTGCAGTTCGCCTCTGGCAAGCATTGGTTTTAACAGCTGTCCGGCATCCATGGCACCATCGGTTTTTCCGGCTCCGACGATTGTGTGCAGTTCATCAATAAACAGAATGATCTGTCCATCCGAATTTTTGACATCGTCAAGAACTGCTTTCAAACGTTCCTCAAATTCGCCACGATACTTTGCACCGGCAACCAGTGCGCCCATATCCAGGGCAAACAGCTTCTTGTCTTTTAAGCCTTCCGGTACATCGCCTTTTACGATACGCTGTGCCAGACCCTCGACAACGGCAGTCTTACCTACACCGGGTTCACCGATCAGCACCGGGTTATTTTTGGTCTTACGGGAAAGAATCCGGACCACATTCCGGATCTCCTCATCACGGCCGATCACCGGGTCCATCTTCTGCTGTCTTGCACGCTCCACCATATCATAACCGTACTTTTCCAGTGTATCATATGTTGCTTCCGGATTATCGGAAGTGACACGCTGATTGCCGCGGACGGTAGACAATGCCTGCAGAAACCGTTCCCTTGTCAGCCCATATTCTTTCATCAGTGCTTTCATCGCCGGATTTGGATATTTGAGCATTGCAAGGAAAATATGCTCGACAGAGACATATTCATCTCCCATTGCCTTTGCCTCATCCTCTGCATGGATCAGCACATTGTTTAAATCTTTTCCGACATAGACATTGCTGTTGCTGCCGGATACTTTGACGCGCGCATCCAGTTTGCTGATCGCATTCTGGGTGAAATGCTGTACGTCAATTTCCATTTTCTCTATCAGTTTCGGGATCAGTCCCTCTTCCTGCTGTAACAGGGCAACTAACAGGTGCTCCTGCTCAATCTCCTGATTTCCATAGTCGTAGGCAAGCTTTTCGCAGTTATTGATCGCTTCTACCGACTTTTGTGTGAATTTCTGTATGTTCATAGCAAGCCCTCCTCTTAACTATCATCATGTAACTGTGCTGTTTTTTGCATCCCAGTTACTATTTTTCTCGATTACGATATTGTTATACACCCGTTTTTAGCACTCGTCAAGTAGGAGTGCTAACAAAAATTCTAAAGATTTTATAAACATTGGAATATATTGTCGAATTGTCTGAAAATTGTTTTAGACATAAGTTTTTTCGATATGACGAAAGAAGGGGAATATTCTCTTTCTCCAGAAACATCCGTTATTAATTGTAACGGATGTTTTGCCGATATAATAGACAACACAAACGATGATCTATTACAGAAAGGAACTTTTCATGCAGATTTATTTATCACTGATGTCCCAGAAGAATCCCTCATCCGATTCCTCATCCTATGATCTTTCTTCTCCTCAGGGACGCATGCTCTATGTGAGAGAAACAACCAATGCCGCATTTTCTTCCTGGACTTCTCCCCTGCAAAGACAGGACCCTGATACACAGGAAGAAAAAAAACAGGAAATGCTCTCCCGCATTATGGGAAAATTAAAAAGTGGGAAGAAGCTTTCTGCCAAAGAACTGGATTTTCTGCGGCGTACCGATCCAATTCTGTATGCCCACGCCCTACGCGTCCAACGAATGGCGGAGGCTTTAAAACAGCAGCTTTCCCATGCAAAAAGCAAGCAGGAAGCAAATGATATGATTACATCCGCGATTGCCGGGGTCTCGGACAAAGATCCGGACAAAGAATATCTGCTGGCTGCTTACAATGAAGTTTCCAAAAATTTTCATAAATCACCAGCTTATCAGCGTCTGCCAAACACTCCGGAAGATGCCAAAAAAAGAAAAACGAACAATCCGAATGCTCATTTTTCCGATGATGAGGACACGAATGACGATACGGATGATCTCCTGTCATGGACCCCGCTTCAGGAAATTATTGATGCGGCTCCAACACTAGAATGTCAGGGCTAGGCTTATATAGCTGGAACATTATTATTTCAAGTAGTGTTCCAGCTTTTCATTTACACACAGACGGATTTCCTCTGCAACACGTTCACAGTATGTCTTTTTCATACCCGCCTGCACACCAACTGCTACTAATTCCTTTTTCCCCGGATTTTTGCCATTTCCATCTACAGTGGTTGTGTGCTCACCATAATACGTATTACTGTATGTGAGATCATAGGCAGGACTTAAACGCCACATATCATCCTTTTCATTATAAATGTAGGTAAAGTTTTTAGAATGATCATCACGATTATGTGCGAATACATTAAAACACATACGACGATACATATTTTCCACATCCTCTGTACAATCCCTTGTCAGAATTTTTGTCAACTTCATCAATTCATGATAGTCCAGACTTGGTTGATTAAAATCTAACTCCAATAAGGCAGCCGCAGTTAACATATGTGCCCTTTTTATTTCATTCTTTTCTATTCTTCGATCAAATCTCTTTGTTCCAAAATATCCCGGACATATATCTGATGAAAAAAGCCGTGTTTCACTCATTACAATTCCACAGGCTTTTGCACACAGAGAATAATCGTATTCCATTTTTCCCACATCTTTTTTGTCCACATGTGCCGGAAATTTAATAATCCAGTTTTCTCCATCTATTTCCGTCATAATCTTAGGTCTTGCACCACCACTGGTTCCTCCCAGCCGGTACAATTCATCTAATTTCTCCGAATATTGCGTGCTTAATATTTTCTGGCAATGCACAGATAGTTCGTCCAGATCATCCATCTGTTGTCCCATCCCAATCTCCTTCTGCGGATGATAGGTCAAAGCTCCCATTCCAGATTTTCCCACGATGGCAAGACGATCCAATACCGAATATTGTGCTTCCTTTTTTCCACGTTCTTTCAGCAAACGCTCCAATAAAAGCTGTCCCCATGCATCCGGTAAACTATCTGCAAATACTCCGAACAATCCGTCAAAATAATCTTTTTTTGGCACAAACACTTCATTTTTTAGCGGAAGCGAAAATGGACTGACTGAAAATCCATGCTCCAGCCATTCTTCACTATAAGAAAATGCCACCTTATGATTCGCGGTCAATGCAAGCGTTCCCACAAGCCGGTCATCCATCCGAACCTCAAGACTTTCCCTTTGACTCATTGATTACCTCCTGAATATTTCGATATGGTACCTGTGTAAAAAGATCCCGCAGTTCATCTGCAAGTTCCAACGCCATAGCAAGTTTTGTCAGTGACAAAAGCGAAATCTGTCCTGTTGTCTCAAATCGTTTAATAGAACCGTAACTTACTCCGCTCATATCCGAAAGTTTCTGTTGCGAAACTTTCCGCCGTCTGCGAATACGGCGCATACGTTCTGCCAGTTTTTTATCCAGTTCTTCTGCTGTTTCCCATACCAGCTTCCATATCATGCCCCATCTTGTCAGATAATATTTTATCCATTTCACGCGATTTTACTTATTTTTATATAATATATTATCTAATATTTTAGCATATCTCTTCGGGTACCGCAACGTCTCCCTGACTATTTTTCCTATCATACAGTTTTTCCAAAACTGCTCCAATATCCGCTTCCACGCAAATGGATTTCTTTCGGATTTCCTCCGGCGCACAGGCTTCCTTCTTATTTATGCAGGCATAAACTGCATCCGGCCAGGTTGCATATAGATATATCGGCTCCAGTACGCCCAATATTCTTCCAATGTTTTATAAGGGAAAAAGCCCCCGGAATACATATCCGAAAATCCATGCACCTGTCGGAAATCGCCAAACCACTTTTCAAAACGTTCCCCGGAATAGGTAAATCCTGCAGAAGTGGATAATCCCGCACCCACGCCAATGATCACGGCCTCCGCTTTCTGCAGTGCCTGTTTCAGACGCTCTGTTTGTACACTTTTGCAGTTTGATGTTTTTATACTGCAAAATGGTGGATTATTGCCCCTACACTTTGCTCCCATACATGGGCACCACGATACACTTTTCGGCATATTTACTTCCATCGGTTCTCTTATCCATTCCATTTCATCACCTCCTTTACACTTCCTTCGTTTCTTCATATTCCAAAATGTCACCCGGCTGACACTGTAATACTCTACAAATCGCTTCCAATGTAGAAAACCGAATCGCCCTAACCTTTCCAGTTTTTATATTCGACAAATTTACATTCGATATTCCCACTTCTTCTGCAAGTTCTTGCAGGGAAATTTTTCTATCGGCCATCACCCGATCTAACCGTAATACAATTGGCATCTTATATTTCCTTTACTTTATCTATAATATTTCATCAGCCTCTTTCTGCAATTCGTACCCATGTTGAAAAGAAACACCAATGAAATAAATACAGATTCCTACTATAACAGCTGCTCCAATAAAATGATCCGTTCCTTTCCATTCTACCCCTTTTATAATCTGGCATGCTGCTAAACTTAAATATTTCAGGCATTTAATAACCGGATATCCGATTACAAAACATAAGGCTATCCCCCTACATTTTCAAATTGTTTTTTTACTTTATTTTCGTTCTTTCTTTCAAACATTGTTTATTCTCCTT
>ERZ791930.1231-NODE-1231-length-11570-cov-4.969431_pt1 | contig 11570 bp, 9 predicted proteins | sample MGYA00510128_ERZ791930 | MGnify/ENA primary metagenome ERZ791930 (study PRJEB30046, sample SAMN00792057) | human gut metagenome | study: EMG produced TPA metagenomics assembly of the A metagenome-wide association study of gut microbiota in type 2... | reverse complement strand
ACCTGAAGAATGCTTTGGAATATATCCAGAATCCGGATAAGACAGAAGAATGTGTGCTTGGTGATGATTATGAGGCAGTGTATGCGGTTCATACTGACAGGGAGCACATGCATGGGCATCTGATATGGAACAGTGTCAGCCTGACAACAGGGAAAAAGTACAATTCACCGAAAGGCAACTGGAAAAATCATCTGCAGTCGATTACAAATAAATATTGTGATGAGCTTGGACTTTCCATCATGCCGGCAGAGTACAGCAGAAATCCGAAGAATATCAGTAGGGACAAGTGGGAAAGAGAAATGTCCATGAAAGAAATAATTCTTCGTGATGCCAAGATGTGTGCATATGCAGCCGGAAATGTGGAGCATTTTAAATATCTGATGAAAAGACTTGGATATGTATTCAAGAAAAATGCGTGGATGGAAGTGCAGGCACCGGGATTTCGGTATTATCATAAACTGGCAAAGCTAGACGAAATGTTTTCAGAGGAGACGTTAAGGCATCATGTGGATATGCCCTGGATGGCAAAGCCTTACTTTTATTCGTCGGATATCAGAGGATTGCACAGGACGAAGCTGTCACCATTCCAGAAGAAGTTTTATGCAAAGCTGTACAGGTTAAGGATTGTAGAGCAGAAGCGGTTTGTTGTTGGTGGAGCTAAGTATACGGAAGATTTGAAGAGATTTCATCGGTTACAGGACGAATATCTGTTGCTTGTGAATAATGACATCAAAAGTGTTGTGGAACTTGTGGATTTCATAAGTGGGCAGAAAGAAAAGATGCAGCAGATTGAGGGCAGACAGAAGGCAATATATAGAGAAAACTCTAGCAGGAAACGAAGTATTAAGACAGAAGCACAATACCGGGAATATCAGATATGGCATGTGGAAGTGCAAGAAGAACTGGACGAGCTGAAGCAGGAGAAAAAAGAGATTAAGAGGCAGATACAGCTTGCTGATGACATTATAAAAGAAGATTTGTATACAGCTTATTATGCGGTGTCGGAGAATGAGGAGATTGTTGTTGACAGGGATGTTGAGATACCGGGGATGGAAGAGAATACTGCGGTTGAGAAAGGAGCGGGAGTTGTTGTTGAGCCGGATATAAATGTTGAGGTGATGAATTCTAACAATATTCAGAATGATATACCTGTAATGTCAGATATTCATAATGTGTCTGATGTGAATATGGCAAGAATGGATGAAGATATTACTGATGTAACAGGTAAAAGTAAATTAGTGGAACCTAAAGAAAAAGAACCTTTGGATAAAGTTGGCTGGATTATCAGGAGAATATCAGAGCTTGGTGGTTATGAGAATGTCAGTAATTCTGTTAAGGCTGATATATTCGGATTTGATATTGCTGATATTAGTGGAAGCATAAAGTTGTTTTCGGATGTGATGAAAAAACTTGGAATAAAGCTGGATGGGGATGAGCTTTATGAGGAGTTCCAGAGGATTTATGATGAAGCAATTAGCAGAGATGTTGATAAAGGTAAGGCGGAAGATAAAATATGGAATAGGGACAGAGGAAGGTGATTCCTCTGCATATCTCCGATTCACTTTATGCACCCGAATTATATAATAGAAACTAGGAAACAATCGCAAGAAGTTGCGATTGTTATTGATGATGTAGTGATTCTGTGATATCATATAAAAAAGTGGTACATGAAAACGGAGGTCAAAATGAAAGTATTGATAATGAATTGTAGTCCTGTAAGAAATGGAGCAACAGCAGAAATTGTTAATATAGTTACTGCTTGTCTGGAAAAGAAACATGATGTTAAAAACATATGTATTGATGATTATGATATAAAATATTGCAAAGGATGTAGAACTTGTCATAATACAGCAAAATGTGTTCAGAATGATGATGTTGATAGGATAATTGAGCAATATGAATGGGCCGATATTGTTATATCTGTCTCTCCGTCGTATTGGGCAGATGTACCAGGACAATTTAAATCTTTTATTGATAGATGCACTCCGTGGTGTAACACACATGAACCGCATGCCAAGATAAGTAGTGGTAAGAAGGGATATGTTATCGTATTAAGAACTGGATCGGGAATGAAGGAATGTGAGAGGATTATTGCAACCATAGAACATTTTTATGGACATATGGAAATTGAATGTTGTGATAGACTTGGTTTGTGTTCGGTGGAATATAAGGAAGATTTGGAATGCAGGAGAGAAGAAATCGAGGAATTCTGTAACAGTATAGATTAAATGATTTATTATGGATATTATTCACATATAGATGGAATGTTTTTGGTTGGTATTACAAGGTTTTTATATCAAAGAAGGGTTGTGATGATATTGGAGACAGGTATTATGATAGAAAATGCTATAACATATGTGAAACAAATATTTGCTGCTGATTCCAGTGGGCATGACTACCATCATACCATTAGGGTTTATCGGTTGGCGGTAGAAATTGCAAAGCAGGAAAATGCGGATATGCAGATTGTGCAGTTAGCAGCATTATTACACGATGTAGATGATGCCAAGCTTTCACCGGAAACTTATGCTTCGAAGAGAAAGGCAGTTGATTTTATGAAAGGCAACGGTGTGGATAATGAAATTATTGAAACTGTGTGTAAGATTATAGAGGAAGTATCATTTGCAGGAAACGATTCAGTTGTGCCAAGTACGATAGAAGGTAAATGCGTGCAGGATGCGGACAGGCTGGATGCAATCGGAGCAATTGGAATTGCAAGAGCATTTGCTTATGGTGGTAGTAAAGGTAGAAAGATTTATGATCCGGAGATAAAACCTTTGATTAATATGAGTAAAAAAGAGTATCAGCAAAATCAAAATTCTACAAGCATTAATCATTTTTACGAAAAGTTACTATTGCTAAAGGATATGATGAATACGGATGCTGCAAAGGAGAAAGCTTGGCATAGACAATTTATCATGGAATCCTATCTTGAGGAATTCATGGCAGAGTGGGAAGGAGAAAGGTGATATGTTAGAAGTGAATTTTTATGATACAGTTGATGACGATTTATTGAAGTTTGCAGTGATTATTTCACAGAGTAATGGGAAGTGGGTAATGTGTAAACATAAAGAACGCGATACATATGAAGTTCCGGGTGGACATCGTGAAGAAGGGGAAGATATTTTGGAGACTGCTAAAAGAGAACTTCAAGAAGAAACAGGTGCCGTTAAGTTTGATATAGAACAGCTATGTGTATATTCTGTCACAGGTAAGAACAGTATAAATGAAAACGGAGAGGAATCATTTGGATTATTATGTTTTGCAGAAATAAGAGAATTTTCAGGTGAACTTCATTGCGAGATGGAGAAGGTGGTACTTATGGATGAATTACCAGAAAATTGGACTTATCCATTGATACAACCAAAGTTGATTGAAAAATATCTGCAAATACAAAAGCAATCTTATAGTCAGATACAGCAGACTGCAAAACAGACTATAGCATATATAAAAAGATTATTAAGCCGGGTATGAAGTTATTTGATATTCGAAAACTATGTGAGGAAAAACTGATGGAGTTAGGTGCAGACTCTTTCTGGTATTGGGATGTTGGTGCATTTGTATTCGCAGGAGATGAAACAACGGTTTCCGTATCTGGAAAGCAATATGCAACTTCGGATAAAATTATAGAAAATAATGATATTATAACAATTGATTTAAGTCCACAGGTAGGTAATATCTGGGGAGATTATGCTAGAACTATTATTGTAGAAAATGGTGAGGTTGTAGATGATATAGAGTTAATTCAGAACCAAGAGTGGAAAAGTGGTTTGCAAATGGAAGATAAGCTACATGCAGAATTATTTCGTTTTGTTACAAAAGGAACCACTTTTGAAGAACTATATTATCATATGAATGAGTTCATAGTTGAAAACGGATTTGTGAATCTTGATTTTATGGGTAATCTAGGACATTCCATTGCGAAAGTTAAGAGTGACAGAATTTATATTGAAAAAGGAAATAAGGCGAAACTTGTAGCGATGAATTATTTTACTTTTGAGCCACATATAGCATTTCCTGATTCAAAATATGGGTATAAGAAAGAGAATATTTATTATTTTGATGAAGATGTGTTGGTAGAATTGTAAAAGGGGATATTTGCTAATTGTCTAGTGACAAAGAAAGTGTGTGCTTTGAATTCAGGAGGCAAAAACAATGGATTGGAATGAAGTTTTAAAAGATATTGTGTCAGGAACAATACTGCTTGCTATAGGTGGTATAGGCGGATGGTTTGGTGGTGTGATTAAAGGAAAAAAACAATTATCAATGGCTGTTGAACGCAAAAATCAAATATATCAGCCATTACTTGATGAAATTAAAACATATACAACTTTTGACTGGTCAATATTGATAAATATAAAACCGGACATTTTAAAACAAGTAGTTTGTGAATCGTATAAATTTGGATTAAATGAAGAAATACAAAATAAGTGTAATTATTTGTATGAAGTTATACAAGAGTATAATAATATAAAACCTGTTGCAGTAGCTAATCAAATTATTGTAGATATTTTTACAGAAGCTTATGAAAAAATATATGGGAATATTATTGATGGTATTGCTTATCATACTGACCGCGAAGGTAACGAATGGGAAGAGGAAGTACTAGTAGAATCGGTACAAATTATAAGAGAATTAAATCTTACTAAGGATATTGAGAACTTATTAAGAAATGAAGGTATGTATTCAAGTGAAGTTTGTGTTGATTATGAAAATGGATTATACGAGCCTATCTATCTAGAATTGAAGCGCATTTATGCATCAGCACTCCATGTCATTATAAATGGAAAGCCATGCAAGCATGTTCAGCCAGTAATAGAATTAAATATGTTACCAGAGGAATATATGGCGTATTATTATGATTTCTTTGATAGATATAATAATGATAAAAGGATAAAAAGGAAGTATGAATTAAGGGAGGAGATTATATATAGTAGCCAGTCTCTTGTAGAAGATATGAAGTCAATAATTGACAAAATTGTACGTATTTATGAAATTGAAGAAGTATAAAAGCGGACAGTGTTTTAGCAAAGAGAGAGGATGTCTGTATGCAATATGCAAGAAAATTGAGAAAAGGCGACAAAGTAGCAATTGTAAGCTTGTCAAGTGGAATGCTTATAATGTGAATTTCGGACATGCTATGCCACGATGTGCGTTACAGTATGGTGCTGTTGCAAAGGTAGATATGAAGCAGAAAAAGATTTATGTGAATAGGTAGGAGCGAATACTATGGCTGTATCATATAACAAATTATGGAAATTATTAGTTGACAAAAAAATGAGCAAATCTGATTTGCGTAAAAAGGCAGAAATTGCCCCGAATACAATGACAAAATTGCGACGTGATGAAGAGGTAAGTCTTACAATTCTTAGCAAAATCTGTAAGACTTTAAATGCAGATTTTGGCGATATTGTGGAGTATGTACCGGATGCAGAAATTTGGGATTTGTATGATGAAAATAGGGAGCTTCTTGGGAAGGACCATGTCAGGGGTGAGCAGTTACCGATAGACGGATATCATCTGGTGGTACATGTTTGGATTCGCAATTCAAAGGGAGAGTATCTGATTTCGCAGCGCTCGGCAAACAGACCAACATTTCCGCTGATGTGGGAATGTGTAGGTGGCTCGGTTGTGAAAGGCGAGGATAGCCTGTTAGGAGCAATCAGAGAAGCAAAAGAAGAAGTTGGTGTTGATTTGAATCCGGAAAATGGACAAGTTCTTTTTACAAAGACACGAAAAATCATAGAGGGTAAAATCTTTAATGATATTATGGATGTTTGGCTATTTGAATATGATGGAGAGGTTGATTTGAGTAATGCTACAACAGATGAAGTGGCGCAGGTTGCGTGGATGCATCGGGAGCAAATTAAGGAACTGTTTGAACATAATATGTTTGTGGAGGCGTTGGAATACTTCTTTACAGATGTGGATAAATAGATGTTTGTATATGGAAATTTAGGTAGAGGAATATAGCAGGAGGACTTATGATAAATAAGATTGTAATGAAAAATGTTGCCAGTTATAAGGCGGAAACAGTTCTGGAAACGGATAAAAAAGTTAATTTGATATATGGTTTAAATGGGACGGGTAAAAGTACATTGTCTAGTTATTTGTATGATATGACAGGTGAACCATACAGAGAATGTAGGGTTGAAGGCTTGGGTAATACAGATAAAGTATTGGTGTATAATCAGAAATTTATAGCTGATAATTTTTATGAGACAGAGGAAATACAAGGTATTTTTACATTATCCAAAAAGAATAAAGAAGTAAAGAAAATTGTGGATGAAGCTAAAATTAAATTAAAAACTCTGATAGAAAATCAAAGCATGATTGAAAAGGAAAGGGAGGAACTTGGGGATAAGTATCAAAAGCAATTGTTGGATTTCTATAAAGAAGTTTGGAAAATAAAAACTGAATATACTGGTGGAGACCGTGTCTTGGAGTATTGTCTTGAAGGATTAAAAGGTAAGCAAGAAACATTGTTTAATTATCTGGTAGGTATATCTTTGGATGAGGACATTAACTATTCTGTAGATGAGTTAAAGAAAGAGGCACAAGAGTTAAAAGGTGATCTGAAAAAAGAAATATTGATAAAGAAAATTTCCTTTATGGTTGAAGAAATGGAAAAGTCTTCTTTGTTAGAAAAAATCATAGTTGGAAATAAAAATAGTTCGGTTGCCACATTGATTGAAAAGCTTGGAAATTCAGCCTGGGTAAGTGAAGGTTTAGAATATGTGCATGATGAAGATGAAATTGCACCGTGTCCGTTTTGTCAACAAGATACGATTTCAAAAGAGTTATTGTCACAAATAAAAGACTATTTTGATGAGAGTTATCAGAATGATATAAGAAGTATGGAAACTCTTTTGAGTAATTATCAGAAAAGAATAGAGAAAGGAATTACTCAAATAGAGGAACTAAGAAACAATCGATTTATAGAGGAGTATACGAAAGAAACAGAGATTTGTTTATCCAAAATTGTAAAGGTAACAACTGAAAATATTAGCTTATTAAAAGAGAAGATTAAAACACCTAGTTTGGTGGTTAGTATATCCTCATTGAATGAATGTGAAAAAGAAATAAATGCTATTATTGAAAAAGCAAATGATAAAATTAAAATATACAACGAAAAAATTGATAATGTTCAGGAAAGTTTAAAAATAATTAAGAGTAAATTCTGGAAATTGATGAAGAAACAATATTTTTCTGTGTTTACATTATATGAAACTGTTAAGAATACCTATATGAAAGACAAAGAAGAGTATAAAAAGAAATTTGAGCAAATTGTAAAAGATGTTAATCTACAGCAGGCGATTATTGCTGAAAAGCAGAAGGAAACCGTTAATATAGACGAGGCGGTAGAGAATATAAAACAAGGCTTAGTAGATATCGGAATTACAGATTTTACTATAGAAAAGTATTCAGAGGAAAATGCTCTATACCGATTAAAAAGAGAAGATGGTAGAGGAAATGTTTTTAAAACGCTCAGTGAAGGGGAAAAGATGGTTATTAGTTTCCTCTACTTCATGGAATTGTGTAAGGGTGAAACAACGATCGAATCTTCTACAACAGGGAAAATTGTTGTAATTGATGATCCGATTTCGAGTTTGTCTCATATATATGTATTTAATATTGGTAGATTAATCCATAATGAATTTTTACGGACAAAAAAGTATGAACAAATATTTGTTCTTACACATAGTTTGTATTTTTTCTATGAATTGACTAATACAAATCATAAAGAACGTGAGGAAACGCAAAAATTAATTAGACTATGTAAAAATGCAGACGGAAGTTCTTTTGTATCCATGAAATATGAAGAAATTCAAAATGATTATCAAGCATACTGGCAAATTGTAAAAGATAGGGCACAAGCTCCTGCGTTAATAGCAAATTGCATGAGAAACATAATTGAGTATTTTTTTAATTTTGTCGAAAAGCTTGATTTTCCACAGGTCTTTCAAAAACCAGAATTACAGGATATAAGATTCCTTGCATTTAATCGATATATGAATAGAGAATCACATTCAAAGGGACAAAATATATTTGATATTAAAGAGTTTGATTATGATAGCTTTAGAGATGCATTCAAATTGGTTTTTGAAATAGAAGGATATCCGGAACATTATCAAAAAATGATGAAATAAATTCATAAGACAATCATGTCTATATAAGAAAGAGAGGCATTGAATGATACCATTAAAAATAGAAACATTATTAGAAGGTCGTGTTGTCGAGCACGATCGTGTAGAATATAAAACAGGTTGGAATCCAAATGATATTATTCATTCCATATGTGCCTTTGCCAATGATTATGATAATACTAATGGTGGTTATATTGTGATTGGTGTAGAAGAGGAAAAAGGAATGCCAGTATTTCCGCTGATGGGTGTTCCAAAGGAAGAATTGGATACTATCCAACAGGAAATATTTCAGTATTGTAATCAGATTGTCCCACGATATATTCCAAAAATAGAAGTGGTTGATTACAAGAAACAAGGAAACTTTTTAATATATTTATGGTGTTCGGCAGGTGATAGTGGTCCTTATCAAGCACCGAAGTCTGTGTATGTTGAAAAGGGGCAAAAGGCAGATAAGACAATGAAATACTGGATTAGACCAGCCTCTCTTACAACCGATGCAAAACAGGATGAAATATCAGAATTGTTTGATAAATTCAATTCGGTTCCGTTTGACGATAGGGTAAATAGAAAAGCAACAATTGATAATATCAGAAGAGGTTATCTTGAGGATTTTATTCGCAAAAGTAATAGTAGTTTGGTGGAGAAAATTAATAATAGTTCATTAGAAGATTTATTACTTGCACAGGAAGTCGCAAATGAGACAGATACGGAATTAGATATTAGAAATATTGGCGTATTGATGTTTACAGAACATCCGGAAAAATTAATTCCTGGGGCATACATTGAATTGATTAGATTCAATACAAAAGAAGCAGAGGCGTCTGATGATTTCACGGAAAAAACATTTACGGGTCCGATATGGAAACAGGTTCAGGATGCTTTAGAGTATATAAAAGCAACAGTTCTTGAACAAAAGGTTATAAAAGTGCAAGGACAATCGGAAGCGATAAGATATTTTAACTACCCATATAATGCTTTGGAAGAAGCTCTTGTAAATGCAGTTTTTCACAAATCATATCGGGAAGCTGAACCGGTAGAAATTCGTATATATGTAGATAGTATTCAAATACTAAATTATCCGGGACTTGCAAAATGGATTAATATAGAACGTTTTGCAGCAGGTAAGGTAAAGGGAAGAAAGTATCGTAATAGAAGAATTGGTGAATTGTTTAAGGAAATTGATTTATCTGAGAAGAAAGGCACGGGTATTCCAACAATATTAAGAGAATTAAGACAAAATGGTTCATCAGAGCCGGAATTTGAGATGGATGAAGACAGAACCTATTTGAATACGATTATTCATATTAGGGATGGATTTGAAAATAAAGTGGCAATGTCTGAATCAATGTCCGAATCAATGTCCGAATCAATGTCCGAATTAATGTCCGAATTGGAAAGAGCCAGAATGCAGGTTGTTTTAGGGTATTTGAATGGAAATAAAAAAATAAACAGTGTTATTGCGGCAGAATTGTTGGGCGTTGAGGTAAAGACAGCAAGTCGTTTGTTGTCAAAAGCAGAAAAACTAGAGATTCTTAAAGGTGAGGGGAAGACAAAGAATAAAGTGTATTCTGTATTATAATACTAATTAAATTTAGGTTTTACAGGAAGGATGAAGATATGCAAGACAAACAAGGTAAAGAGATTGTAGACAGTCAAGGAAATACTTATAAAAGTACACGAGATAGTAAGGTCAAGCAATTTTTGAAAGATAATGTATGGAATATTTTGGGCACTGGTTTAGCTGCATTTATTACTTTAGTAGGAACAATGAATTTGGTAATTTCAAAGAGTTTTTCTGTTTCATGCTCAAGTTTTTATGGGATAGATGGAAAGTATTTTAGTGGAACAGAAATGTTCGAAAATAAATTGATTTTTGTTCTATGTGCATTTCTTCTGTTTGCTTATCCTTTCATATTTTCGTATATAAGTGAAAAAATTAACAGCAAGATATATGTGATACTGATGTCCCTTTTTACGGTGTGTATTTTGTTTGTCCAAAATATATTATATACAATTAACTTAATAGAAATTATTCCTTGGACATGGTTGAGAAAAATTGTAGATAATTATGTGACAATTATAGTGTTTTTAATTGTGGACTTAATGATAGCATATTTTATAATAATCAGGAATTTCTTTTGGAAAAATAGAAAATACAATATAGTTGAAAAGATAGTATTATCAATAGCGCTGCTGATATATGTTATGAATGTAGCAACAGGAATTGCAATAAAAATGGACTATGAAATTAGTGACAAGAAATCATATGAGGTTATTGAACAGAATAGAGCTATAGTATCGAATTATGATGGCAAATTTGTGGTTATGGATTGCAAAATACAAGGGGAAACGATTGTTTTAAAAAAGGGAACATATAGTTTGGAGGAGATGACAGGGGTTTCAATTACATATCATAAATATGAGAAAGTAATCTGTGAATAAAATAACCAGTCCCAACAAGTGTGTATGGAGGGACTGGTATAGGTATTAATTGAATTCATGAGACCGTTTCAAGTTTTGTGTAAACTATAAAAACTGATATAAGATTTGTGAATAGTTACAAATGGGCAGAGCCGATTTTCCGGATTCTGCCCATATCTGCATTATACAGGAGTTTTTTGGCATGTCAATAAAACCTGCCTAAAACAAGCTGTTTTTACAGGTTGTGTCCGATTAGACGTTCTTCAAAATAGATTTCCAGCTGGGAATGGATCTGCCCCCAGTCCTGCCTGTGTCCGGTCCATTTTTTCGTGATATCCATAGTTGCCAGATACAGCATTTTCAAAAGGCTGTCATCCGACGGGAAAACCGTTTTGCTTTTAGTCACTTTCCGGAGCTGACGATTGAATCCTTCAATGGCATTTGTGGTGTAAATCAGGCGTCTTACTGCCTCCGGATATTTGAAATAAGTGGACAGGGTTGCCCAGTTATCATGCCAGGATTTATAGATTTTCGGGTACTTGGAATCCCATTTATCTTTGAACAATTCTAACTCATTTAAAGCTGTTTCTTCCGTTGGAGCCGCATATACAAGCTTCAGATCAGCCATCAGCTTTTTGATGTCTTTGTAGGAAACAAACTTCGTTGAATTACGGATCTGATGAATGATACACTGCTGGATTTCTGTTTTTGGATAAACAGCTTCAATTGCTTGTGGAAATCCATTTAGTCCATCCACACATGCTATCAGAATATCTTCAACTCCGCGATTCTTTAATCCATTCATGATGGAGAGCCAGAACTTGGCACTTTCGTTTTCTCCAACATACATACCGAGAACATCTTTTTTCCCGTTCATATCGATACCAAGGGCAATGTAAACTGCACGTTTTACAATGCGTCCTTCACTGCGGACATGATAGTGGATTGCATCCATAAATACGACAGCGTACACTTCTTCCAACGGACGTTCCTGCCATTCTT
>ERZ791930.1228-NODE-1228-length-11616-cov-19.707292_pt1 | contig 11616 bp, 11 predicted proteins | sample MGYA00510128_ERZ791930 | MGnify/ENA primary metagenome ERZ791930 (study PRJEB30046, sample SAMN00792057) | human gut metagenome | study: EMG produced TPA metagenomics assembly of the A metagenome-wide association study of gut microbiota in type 2... | reverse complement strand
GAGCACCTCAAAAACACCATCATACACTAAATCAGTAAGTTGGCAGCATCACCCGGTAACGCAGCGCCTGTCACCAGCAAAACGCCGGAGTCGCGTATTGGCGGCGATCTGGAAATTACCCCTGATGTACTGACGGCCCGCAATGGCGATTACGCCATCATGGTGCGAACAAAAGATAAGGATGGTATCGAGGCGGTACAACCGTTCTACGATTCGTACGGCAGGCCGATGCGCTGGAAACCGTCACTGGAAGAGTGGGCGCCATACAAAAAAATGCAGGAAGAGCGCGAAGAACATGATCGCAATGAGCTGCAACGCGGGCAGGATATTCGTGGGTTCAAAGATAAGCACCGTGCGCTCGATGAGCAGTACAAGCGCCTGCATAACGAGCGCATGGACAGGGTTAAAAATTACTTTTCGTGGAGCACTGAATAATGCCGGTATACGCCACCCCTGAAGAACTCAATAACGGATTCACTCCGGCGGGTAATGTCCTGGCTGCACCTACCGGATTTGATGTGCCTTTGCCTGAAGGTACTAACCCAGCACCTCAGCAGGATGAGCCGTCTGTGTGGGGCGCTGCATTTCGTCAGAATAACCTGCTGGCTGGAATGTTCCGCTCGGCCAAACAATTCGAACCGGCGGACGGGTATAACCCTTATTCTGATAAAAACGAACTAAAGGGGTACGAACAATGGGGATCCGCCTTTGCGGATTCTCGATCGCCAGAGGAAACCGCCTGGATAAAAAACCAGATAGACGATGAAAATGAAGACCGTCGGGTTTTGTCTGAGGCAGGCGCTGAAGGAACTCTGGCCAGTATCGCCGCCGGGGTTATCGACCCTGTCACGGTCGCATCGATGTTTATTCCCGGTGCGCAGGGAAGCCTGGCTGCTCGTATTGGTTCTCAGATTGCTATTGGCGCCGCCGGTACCGCACTTAGCGAGGTTGCGCTCAATAACGAGCAGTACACCAGAACAGCAAGGGAGAGCGCCGCGCACATTACAGCCGGCGCGCTTCTCAGCGGTGTATTTGCTACTGCTGGCGCGATGATCACCCCATCGGTAAGAAACGCGGCTACACGGGAAGTGGCGGAGGCGCTCGATAACATGAATGCCGCGCCAACGATTAACAACGCAGCTGACGCCCTGGCGGATACTTTACCGAACGGTGGCAGCGTCGGCGCCATGCGTATTCGCGAAGCAACGCTGGAAGACCTCACACCGGTGTCTGGCGGCCCGCTCGGCAAGCTGGCTAAAAAGGCCGGTAGCTATCTGACGCCGATCACCCGCCTGATGGAATCCCCATCAAAAGAAGCGCGCCGGACAGCGCTGGAGTTGGCGGAGAATAACTTCACGCTGGAAGGCAACCTGCGCGGTATCGAAACACCGGTAGCAGCCGAGACGCGCGTACGTGGCTGGCACCGCGAAGAGGCGGCCGTCGTTACTGCGAATAAGCAGGCATACACCCAGTATAAAGCCGAAGGCGGCGATCTGGGTTATACGGCCTTCCGTGAACAGGTTGGCGAGGCGCTGCGTAACGGCGACGTGCACGTTAATGCAAAAGTGCAGGAAGCTGCGCAGGCAATGCGTACGGTCATTAACCGCGTGAAGACAGCCCAGCAGGAACTGGGCTTACTCCCGCCGGATGCCGAACTGAAAGCGATGGGACAGACCAGCTATTTTCCGCGCGTGTACAAGGTGGGTAAAATCGTTAGCGAGCGAGATAAATTCCGCAATATGCTGGTTGACTGGTGGTCACGCGGTGAGAAAACCATGTCCCGCGAAGATGCTGAAATCGCCGGGCAGCACCAAATCGCGTACGTTGAGCGTTCCCGATCGCCTGATGAAAGATTATCTGGAGAGCGATGCAAACTACGTCCTGCAGCGTCATATCCGCGAAGCCTCAGCGGAAATTGAATTAACCCGTACCTTTGGCAACAAGTCGCTGGATTCGCAGCTCGCTGCCATCCAGGACGAATACGACGCGCTGATGCGGTTACGCCCGGCAGAGCAGGAAAAGCTGGCGAAGGCGCGCGAAGCCGATCTGCGCGATATTCTGGCGCTTCGCGATCGCCTCGTCGGTACCTACGGTATGCCGGATGACCCATCATCATTTTTCGTTCGCGCCGGTGCGTTTCTGCGTAGCGCCAACTTTGTCACCAAGCTGGGCGGTATGACCGTTTCCGCTATTCCTGATCTCGCCCGCGGTGTGATGGTTAACGGGTTTGGCAATACCATGCGCGGTTACTCTGCGCTGATAACCCGGTCGCCGGCATTCAAGGCCAGCCGGGCCGAACAGTTAAAAATGGCCGTCGGGCTGGAAACCATCCTGCATACCCGTGCGCGTACGATGGGTGACCTGGTAGACAGCTCCTCCCGCACTACAGCGGTAGAGGCGGGAATGGAGCGCGTCACCGATGCGTTCGGCAAGCTCACGCTGATGGGCCACTTCGACGATATGAACAAATCGGTAAACGGCATGATCACCTCCGACGGCATTCTGTCCGGCGCGTTTGCGGGCCGCCGCCTTGCCAAGCTCGGCATTAACGACAATATGGCCGCGCGTATTCGCAGCGAATTCGAAAAACACGGTGAGGTAATCAATGGCTGGCATATCGGCAATTTTGAAAAATGGGACGATCAGCATGTGGCTGGCGTTTTTCAGTCGGCCGTGCTCAAAGACGTTAACAATACAGTTATCACACCGGGGATCGGCGATACGCCATTGTGGGCCAGCACGCCACTGGGTAAAACTATCTTCCAGTTTAAATCGTTCGCTACCGCGTCCTACAACCGCGCAACGCTGGGCGGCCTGCAGGAGGGAACCGGACAGTTTTATTACGGTACCGCTTTCCAGATTAGCCTCGGCGCACTGACGTACGCACTTAAACAATCCGCAAATGGTAAAGAGGTTGACTGGTCGCCTCAGAAACTGGCCATTGAAGGTATCGACCGGTCCGGTATTCTCGGCCCGCTGATGGAATATAACAACATGGCAGAAAAAGCCTCCGGCGGTATGGTGGGGCTGGGTGCACTGCTCGGTACCGGCACACAGTCTCGCTATGCCAGCCGTGGCTTTATTGGCTCCGCTCTCGGCCCGACGTTTGGCTTGCTGGATACCGTCACCGATGTGACCGCCGGAGTGCTCAACGGTGATGCTGGCGATCGGGTACTGCATAACGTGCGTACGCTGCTGCCGGGTAATAATCTTTTCTGGATAGCGCCGCTGATAAATCAGGTTGACCCCGGCATGCGGTAATCGGTCGGGATTCCGACCTCAAAAAGCATACACCATAGCCCTGTATTCACTACAGGGCTTTTTTATGCATCAGGATTACAAGACACGCCTTACCGCGCTGAGCGATAAACTCACTGACGTGGTGCTCGAAGAAGCCGATCCGGACAACTGGCCGGGGGCGGGGAAGAAACCCAGCGAACTGACCAAAGACGAGCGCGGCGATCGATACTGGGACAAGAAGAACGCGGCGGCTTCGCTGACGCTGCTGATTAAGGTGCATTCCCTTATTGGCATGCAAACGCGCGGTGGTACGCCTTCAGATAACCCCGGGCAGGATGATGAAGCCTTTGCGCTGGGGCAGCAGGTATCGAAGGCGGAGCGTGAAGCCCTCGCCATTATCGAGCGCCTGCAGAAAGGCAAAAAATGATTTCGTTCCTCGCCTTCTTTTTAATGTGGGCGGAGCGGATGAACTGGGACGTTCCGGACTGCCACTATCGTGCCTGTCACTGGCTGGAGCATCGCGGAAATCTTGCGGTGCTTCGCTGTTTTCGTGGTTTCGGTAAATCTACCATACTGGGCGTTTATAACGCATGGCGATATTACTGCGACCGCCAGTACCGGGTCCTGCACCAGTCTGAATCAGATTCCACAGCGCGCAAAACCAGCCGCGATACGCAGAACGTTTTACGCAATCACCCCCTGACAAAAGGCATGTTGCCGGATGGACTCGGCACAGTCGAGCAGTGGTGGGTTAACGGTTCGCTGGATATGCGTAACGCGAGCATGTTCGCAAAAGGTATCCTGTCGAACGTTACCGGCGCGCGTGCAAATGAGTGCCAGAACGACGACGTGGAAGTCCCCGGCAACATCCAGACGCCGGAAGCGCGTGAGAAACTGCGATACCGCCTGAGCGAGCAAACTCACATCCTGATCCCCGGCGGGCGAAAGCTCTTTATCGGTACACCGCACACACATGACAGCCTCTACGATGAAATGGAATCGGCAGGTGCTGACTGTCTGACCATTAAACTGTTTGAGAAAGAAAAGCGCATCGAGGCGAAGGATGCCACGCAGCTGCGCTACGTTATTCCGTTCCGGCCGGAGTACGTTTTCGCGGGCATCCATAAAGCGGCGCGACTGCTGGTCGAGGATGTTGACTACAAGCTGACCGCCGACGGCGTGGAGTTTGCTGCGGCGCCAGAGACGGTTATTGATTTCTACGCCGGATGTGCCTGGCCTGAGCGATTCGATCATGACGAGCTGGAGTTGCGCCGTAAAGAATGTCGCACCGTTAACGAGTGGGACAGCCAGTACCAGCTGCACAGTAAACCCGTTGGCGACGTTCGTCTCGATCCTGATCGCATCCGTGAGTACAACATCCATCCTGAAATTCGCTACGCCAACCGTACCGCCTCGATGTGGCTCGGCAGCACGCAAATTGTTGGTGCTGTGGCGTGGTGGGACGTGGCAACCGGTAAAGTGAAAGCGGACGCCTCAGCGTTATCCCTGATACTGACTGACGCGCGCGGACATCTGTACTGGCATGTTTGCAAGGAGCTGACTGGTGAACTGGCAGAGTTTGACGATAACGACAAGATTACTGGCGGGCAGGTCGCCCAGATTAAAGAGCTGGTTATCCGATACCAGATCCCCGTTGTTTGTGTCGAGGTAAACGGCCCCGGCGGCTTTGCGGGAAAACTGCTGCGGCAGGCGTTAAAAGGTACCGGGTGCGGCGTGCGGGAAGAATTCAGCGTGACAAACAAGCAGAAGCGTATCCTTGATGCGTTCGAAGCTCCTTTGTCTTCCCGTTTCCTGTGGGCGCACACTGACGTGCTTGATGGCCCGATGTACGACCAGATGCGGGACTTTAACCCGGCACTGACCAACCAGCCGGACGATTTCATTGATTCTGGTGCGGGTGCTATTAGTGCAACGCCGGTTCGTATCGGCAAAGTGGTCGGGATTCCGACCGGACAATCGCGGGAACATTGGCAGTTAAGTGACGGAGACCATGAGGTCGAAGTCGATTATTAACCCTGCCAGAGGTTACACGCCATGTCGGTACCGAATCAGACCCCCTATATTATTTATAACGCCAACGGTCTGACGACCGTTTTTCCCTTTGAGTTCTACATCATCAGCGCCAGCGATATTCAGGTGAGTCTTAATGGTACGCCTGTTACTACTGGATTTACTGTGTCGGGAGTGGGTAACGTTAGCGGTGGTGATCTTACGTTTTTAACCCCACCTGCTAACGGCACGGTTGTTATGCTGGAACGTGTTGTTCCTACCTATCGCCTGACTGATTACCAGGACAATGGCGATCTGCTGGCAGATACCGTCAATAAAGATTTTGACCGCCTCTGGATGGCTATCCAGCGTTCTTTTATTTATCTCGGACTGGCGTTACGTCGCCCGTTGCTTGGAGGACCGTTTAACGCAGAAGGGTATCGCATATCCGGCCTTGCGGATCCGGTTAATGACCAGGACGCAGCAACCAAAAAATACGTGCAGGAGGTCGGGCAGACCAATCTTAACAGGGCATTGCGCGTGCCTGAAAACTACGTGGCACCGCTTGCACCAGCTGAGCAGCGTGCAAACAGATTACAGGCTTACAATGCTGAGGGTGCTCCGATATTTGTTCGTCCAGAGAGTGGTAGCGCTGCTGATGTTTTGGTAGATCTCGCGAGCACCGATAGCGGCAAGGGCGATGCTCTTATCGGGGTAAAACAGCCATATTCTGGATCTGTGGGGCGTACACAGCATGATAAAAACGCCGACACACTGAGCGTAAAAGATTTCGGGGTCAGGGGGGATGGTTCGGACGAGAGCGCGGCTTGGGCTTCTATGATATCCAACCTACCTTCCGGGTGTACCACTTTGCACGTTCCGCAGGGGAATTATGTTTGCAATACACCAATAGCTTTAGTGTGGGCGAAACTCCCAACACTGGTTGTGGACTCCGAGGCAATCTTATCACCAGCAGTATCGTTCTCGGCATTCCTTAATGTCCAGTATCGTAAACGAGATGAGACCAAATTTGGGGCTGGCGTTGTTTCGGCAGGTACCACTACTAACTCAGGGGGATTCAAGGTCGGTGGTGGGGCTTTAATGGATTCAGGTGACGGTATGTTTTTATCATCTGATGGTCATGCAAATTGGATGCGTATTCAGACTAGTAAAAATTACAATCCTTCAGAAGTGGTTGTATACGGCTCTGCTGCACAAGGTCAACTAGTCCACCAATCACAAAATATTCTGGTCAGAGAGGGTGGCTCTTTATTCGACTTAGATAAGTGGTCAGTAGGCGATGCTATATACGCATTTGAACGGGCGCTGGTAATTACTGCATTAACCTCAACAGGGCAGATTTCCGTAACAGAAATAGGCGGCGGGGATCTTACTGCGGCAGTGGGTACGCACTCAAAATTCCATTATGTGTACACCACTGGTGGTGGCATTTGTGACGTGATTAACGGTGTTTGCACCAGAACGTCAGGGGACCCGTTTTTTTTCTTCGGTTACGGTAGTGGAGCCTATAAATTCTGGCTGAACGGTACGCTACGCACTGTTGTCAGTATTTCAAATAACGGCAACACCTGTAATTTACAGGACACGTCTATAAATGCTACAGGCGCAACATATAAAATTCGTGACGATATTGGGGCGCAGATAAGTACGATCCGCGTGCAGAAGACTACGGGGGCTGATGAAGAAAATCTCAGTATATCTGCAAAAGCGACTGGTGAATACGAGATTAGAGCCGGTATAGCTGGCAACGGATACTATTACCCCATACGGTTCTACAATGGTGATGATGGGGCCTATAAGCCACATAAAGTTATGGAGATAACACCAGGCGGGCTTGTTGGGGTAATGAATACGGGAGGAACACCAAGGGCATTATTTTCTGTAGATAATAAAACAAATATTCCGCTGTCAGATTCAACGTTGAAAACATCAGCAATATTTAGATCTTCATATAATGATGGTGGTAGAGAGTTACAGTTTGGATGTTTAAGCAACTCTGGTTCTAATGGCGGTTTTATTCAGGGTAGTGATTCATCAGGTAATAACTACCAGGTAGTTATTAACCCACGCGGTGGTAATGTTGGGGTTAACACTGATAATCCAATATTTCCTCTTGATGTTAATGGGGCATGTGGTCCCCATATTGACAATACTTACACACTTGGAAACTCTTCAAGGAGATGGGCTAGTGTATATTCAGCAGGTGGCGTGGTTACTACCTCTGATGCACGCCAGAAAACTGAGATTGAACCATTTACTGATGCCGAGATTGCAGCATCCCAGGAGCTTGCATTAGGCGCAGGTACTTTCCGGTGGCTCAAGGATTGCCGAGACTTTGGCGAGCAGGCGGGGGTTAACATTGGGTATACCGTACAGCATGTCATGAAGGTAATGGCTAGACACGGGCTTGATTACAGAAAGTATAAAATGATTGAGCATGATGTAGAGGCCGACACATACGGATTAAACTACGACCAGATAATCGTTTTTGTCATGGCGGGTATCGTCGCGCGATTGACAAGATAAACTTTGATTAGTAAAGCCTCTGGGGTATGATTTCCTTAGTAAAAAGCATACTCCAGAGGATTTGATGAAAACCACAGTAAGGATTGAAGCGCTCGACGGTCTTCGCTTTATGGCATTTATGATGGTGATGTTGTACCACTACTTGTTCGCTGGGCCTATCTCAGGCTTCCTACCGAAAGAGTTAACAGTTAATGCCTTCTATTTTGGGGACTTTGGTGTTGATTTATTTTTCATTATAAGTGGATTTGTAATATCACTTTCATCAGTTGGAAGAACACCTGTTGAATTTATTAAGTCAAGGATTAATAGGATAGTACCCACCTTTATAATATTTGGATTTATAGTTTTAGTGTTTCAGTGCTTTATACCAATGGTTGATTTTAAGGAAAGGATTGTTTCTTTATTCTATAGCTTTACGTTTTTCCCCCAAGTGTTCGGATATCATTTTTTTAGCGATATCTATTGGACAATTCAGAAAGAGGTGACATTTTATATATTGGTTTTCATTATGATGTTATTTAACATTTGGAGTGGTTACAGAAGGGAGATTTGCTTTGCATGGTTGGTGATTTCATACAGCAATCAATTTTTAATCCATTCTAGCTTTGTTGATGCGCTATTTATAACTGAACATGCCGGTCATTTCATTGCAGGGATAGTAATATATGACATAATGAAAAATAAGCCATCTCCTTTTGATTTCGTCTTGATGGTTCTTAGTGTGATCCTCATATATAATAGAATGTTGGGTTTTAATTCATATGTAAATGGAAGTTTTGGGTATTCAGTTTCTGATGCATCTCTTCTGCTCGCATGTATCTCTCTTGTTACGTTAACCTGGTGTGCATCTAACGTATCTGAAGTCGGTAAGTTTTATAATGTTGTTAAGTTTCTTGGGGCGATGACATACCCACTGTATTTAATACATGCCGATATCGGATTTTGGTCTCACGCTATGTTTGAAAGGAAGTGGTGGGTTGAATATCCGGTTACGAAGACTTTTGTTAACTATGAGGTGACGATAGTTATTTCGATGTTAATATCGTTTACTATTGCAGCGCTGTACATAAAGCTTCTGGATAAAAAAGTAACACGCGCCTTTAATAAAATATGGGGCCTGTTCGGCTTGCTAAGCCATAAAAAAATTAAAGGGTTAAATACACCCTAAATGAATTCATTATGTTGGCTCTCGGGTCAATACCTCCAATAGTCAGGATTCCGACCACATCACCACCTTACCCTCGGAGCACTTAATAGTGTTCCCTACGGGGGGTAAGGTATGAGGATGAACAACCATTCAGGTCTGGCGGCAGGTGCTTCCTATATTACGTCCGGGGGCAGTGGCGTCTTCTGGTTACTGCAATTACTCGATAAAGTCAGCCCAAGCCAGTGGGCTGCTATCGGTGTGCTGGCGAGTATATTTCTGGGGCTGGTTACCTACCTGACCAATCTCTATTTCAAAATCAAAGAAGACCGTCGCAAAGAGGCTCAACTCTATGACCAGCAACAGGACTAAGCTTAGCGCTGCTGTTCTGGGACTGGTACTCGCCGGTGCGCCAGCATCGGTTATTCTCGATCAGTTCCTGAATGAGAAAGAGGGCAACAGTCTCTCCGCATACCGTGACGCTGGAGGAATTTGGACGATTTGCCGTGGTGCCACGATGGTTGATGGTAAGCCTGTAGTGAAGGGTATGAAGCTGACGCAGGCAAAATGTGACCAGGTAAACGCTATCGAACGCGATAAAGCGCTAGCCTGGGTAGAGCACAATATCAAAGTGCCGCTGACTGAACCGCAGAAAGCAGGTATTGCGTCGTTCTGCCCGTACAATATCGGCCCCGGCAAGTGTTTCCCATCCACGTTCTATAAGCGAATCAATGCCGGCGATCGGAAGGGGGCATGTGAAGCAATCAGGTGGTGGATAAAAGACGGTGGACGCGATTGCCGGATCCGTTCCAATAACTGCTACGGGCAGGTATCCCGTCGTGACCAGGAAAGCGCGCTGACGTGCTGGGGGATAGACCAGTGACCCTTAAAACAAAATTGTTAGCGCTGGCCGTTCTGCTGGCGTTGCTCGTCGGTGCGTATTACGCGGGTTACTTGAAAGGCTGGTACGCGCACAGTGACAAGATAAACAGCGAATATCAGGAGAAGAGTAAAAAGGCTGAGAAGGCTGTAGCAACCGGCGAACAGAAAGCGGCAGCGTCCAGCGCAGAAGGCAAAGTGATTTACCGGACCATTTATCGCGATGTGGTGAAATATGTTAACGACCCGAATCATACTAAGTGCGATTTTGACGATCACGCTGTGCAGTTGCGTCAGCGCGCCCTCGATGCGGCCAACTCCATCAGCGGATTTGATGCAGGAGCCGTGCAAGGGAGCGAGCAAAGCTGGAACAGACAGCGATGAAGATCTGCAGGCTGATATAGAAACTGCTGAATGTCTGCGCCAGCTGCGGCAGGATAAGTATCGCTGGCAGGCGTGGTATAAAGCTACTTCTTTTTAGCGTGCAGCGCGTCGTACTTTTCATGCAGGGATTTCGGAAACAGTTCAGTATAAACCTGCCAGAGTACATTAAGAGACCGATGGCCTGTAACCTGGGCCACTTCTTCTATACTAAAACCCGCCTCAAAAAGCCTGCTGGCCCCCTCCCGGCGCATATCGTGGTAGCGCAAGTCTTCAATGCCCAGGGCGTTCCTGACACGTTGAAAACCCGCAGTTACAGAACGAGAGTTATAAGGGAAAATTAACTCGCTGATTTTGGGCTGACGTTGCACTATGTTCCAGGCATCGCCGAGAAGTGGTACCAGCATATGGTTACCGGATTTTTTGCGCGGGTCTTTTCTGTCTCTGACCAGCACGGCCTTTTGTTTTTCGTCTACATCTTCCCAGCGGATTTTGCACACTTCGCCAACTCGCATACAACTGAGGATTGAGAAGTTAAGAATATCAACGAAGGGGATTTTTGCTGCGACGTGATCGCTTCTGGCCTCAAGCCCTGCGAGCAGTCTATCCAGTTCGTCGCTCACAGGGCGGCGGCTGCGGCGTTTGGATTTGCCAATCAGCCCCATCTGGAGCAGTAGAGGTCTTGCATCTGTTGCGGGATTGGTCGTGTAGTCGATACCGTAGACGGGTTTGGCGGATGCCAGAACGGAAGAAAGGTAACTTACATCGTGGTTAATAGTAGAAGGACCGGCACCAGCGCCGTTTCTGTGGCGGCAATGCTCGATAACGTGGCTGGTTGAAAGGTCTGTCAGAGGGGTTTCGGCGATGTTGCAGTCCAGCAACATATCCAGTACATAACGTTTTGTGCGCCCGGCTTTGCCGCCGAGGTTGGGATCGTTGATATAGCGTTTGAGCAGATCGCCAACAACCATTTTGTTTAAGTCGTTGGTGGTCGGCACCCCATTTGTTTCCAGTTCAGCAACCCTACCAGCACCCCACGTTTTGGCATGGGCCTGTTTGCTGAATGTTCGGTTTTCCCGGTAGATATATTTCCCACCTTCTTTTACGCCCACGGTGCAGCGGTAGCGTAAAGTCCCATCGGCGCGTTGACGTTTTTCTATGCTATAGTAGGCCATGCTTTTCCTTTACCTTCGTTCAGCACCCCATGAATCTGGGGTGCTGTTGGGGGTGCTGATAAAGAAAAAATACGACATAAAGACAAAAAATGCACGAAAATAAAGAATCGCACAACCCACACCAGAACAGCGTTAACAGAGGAAAAACGCCGGGATACAGCCCTTCACGTTTTTCCATCGCGCCGATGCTCGACTGGACGGACAGACATTGCCGCTATTTCTTGCGTCTGCTTTCCCGCA
>ERZ791930.1219-NODE-1219-length-11744-cov-9.935495_pt1 | contig 11744 bp, 12 predicted proteins | sample MGYA00510128_ERZ791930 | MGnify/ENA primary metagenome ERZ791930 (study PRJEB30046, sample SAMN00792057) | human gut metagenome | study: EMG produced TPA metagenomics assembly of the A metagenome-wide association study of gut microbiota in type 2... | reverse complement strand
CAAGGAGATTTGGCGGAAACTCTAGCTGCCCTCCGGCAGGAGCGCTCCATCGCAGCAAACATAAAATAGAAAGGGGCGAACGAATATGATTGATTGGAACCCTATTGCGAAAAAATTCAGAGAAGCGGATGCTATCTTGATCGGGGCCAGTAACGGACTGTCCATCACCGAAGGACTGCATTTGTTTGCGGACAATGCGGCCTTTGAAAGACTGTTTGGGGATTTTAAACGGAAATACGGCCTTGGGTGTATTTTGCAGGGCATGATGGCTGAATGGCCCAGCGAGGAGGAAAAATGGGCCTTCTGGGCCCGACTCATCCATCATTACTGCGGGCAGTACCAGCCGACGCCGGTGATGAACGATTTGAAGGCCATTGTGGGAGAGAAAGATTACTTTGTCGTCACATCAAACGGAGAAGGTCACTTTGAACTGTGTGGCTTCGATCCGACGAAAATCTATGAGATCGAGGGCAACTGGTTTACGATGCAGTGTGCCCGCCCCTGCCACGACACCCTCTATTCAAGTTTAGAGGTGGCCGAAAAATTATCGGCTGTTGAACAGGGCGGCCATGTGCCTACAGAGTTGGTGCCGCGCTGTCCCAAGTGCGGCGGTCCCATGGACATCCACATGGGTGCGGGTCAGAGAATGATTCCGGATACCGCTGCCCAGGCACGGTTCCAAAACTTTCTGAAAACCTACCACGGGAAGAAACTGGTGGTTTTGGAGCTGGGCATTGGCTGGCGCAATCAGCTGATCAAGGCTCCGATGATGCGCCTGGTGGCCAGTGAGCCAAACGCCACTTATGTGACCCTCAATCTTGGTGAGATCTACATTACGGACAATATCAAAGAAAAGTCCTTCGGTCTGGACGGGCGGCTGGATGAGCTGCTGCCTGCTCTCCGGGAGGCGTGCGAGGCATAACGATTTCGGAGCAAGTTCAAAATGACTATACGAATGCAGTGGACAGATGGAAAGATTCGATGCCATTGGGTGAACCCGACTAATACCACTTATCTGCGATACCATGACGAGGAATGGGGCAGACCGGTCCACGATGACCATATGCTGTTTGAAATGTTGATTTTGGAGAATTTTCAGGCAGGTCTCACCTGGGAATGTGTCTTAAATAAACGAGAAGCATTTCGCCGTGCTTTTGACGAGTTTGATTTACGGAAAGTGGCATCTTATAGCGAAGAAAAATTGACGGCTCTGCAAGCTGACTCTGGAATCATCCGTAACCGGCTGAAAATACGAGCCGCAGTGGTCAACGCACAAGTGTTTCAAAAGATACAGCAAGAGTGGGGCAGCTTTGACCGATACTTATGGCATTGGACAGATGAAAAAATCATCCAAGAAGTAGACAAGGTCAGCTCACCGTTATCGGATGCCATCTCAAAAGATTTGAAAAAGCGAGGCATGAAGTTTGTGGGGACCATAATCATCTATGCCTATTTGCAGGCAGTGGGAGTTATCAACTCTCATGAATCAGGTTGCTTCCTGAATCCTTTGCAGCAGTAGAGAATGCATAAAAAAGCCGGGAAGTTGACTCAAATTGTCAATGCCTCCCGGCTATTATCTTGCAGATATTATAGCAATTCAACTTTTTAATGCAATAGCAACAACGTTGAATTGCATATCGCAAATATGCTGTTTGAATGTTGCGCTAATTTCTTGACTTGCGATAATATAGTCAGAATCATGGTATATATTTCATTCCCCATTGGGAAATGGCGTAAAAGACCGGCAGCAGGTCCCGCCCTTTCTCGGTGAAGGAGTACTCCACTCGCAGAGGCATTTCATTATATTGGATACGCTGAACCAATTCGTCCGCTTCCAGTTCCTTCAGGGCGTTGGTCAGGGCTGTATTGGTAATGGGTTTGAGAACTTTTTTCAGTTCCCCAAACCGCATGGGGCACTTGATGCACAGCTCATATAGAATTTGGAGTTTCCATTTGCCCTGCAGCATTTGAACCACCGGCGTGACCGGGCAGTTTCCCTCGCCGGTTAGAATGACACTGCCAACCTTTTCTTTGAATTCTTCATAAGTCATAATTGGATCGTTCCTCGTCTTTTGCGGTATATTTTTGATACCAGGTACAAATAATTTGCGTACTTGAACAAAAATTGCTATTAGATATAATAAATATATCACTGGTTGACCATGCAGTCAACGACTGAATTTTCTTGGAAAGGTCTGAATTTTATGAAAGAACTGAACATTATGGAGGCTACTGTTCTGACCTCCCCCAATCCGCTGACACTGATCTGCTCTAAAAAGGAGGACGGTTCTACGAACCTGGCTCCCATTTGCTTTGTGTCTTACCTCTCCTTCAACCCGCCCATGGTGGGTTTCGCCACTAGCAAACAGTCCCACACCGGTAAGCAGGTACGGGAGACCGACAAGGTGATTGTCACTGTTCCCGGTGAGAGTCTGGCTGGCGCAGTAATGGCCTGCGGAGCGTCTACCGGTGCCGAGACCGACAAGGCGGCCGCCAACAACATCGAGATGATGGCTGTGGAGGGCAGCGACATCCAGATTCCGGCGGACACCCGGCTGGCGATGGTGGCTACCTTGCAGCAGTCGGTGGAGGTAGGCGACCATATCCTGCACATCTGTCAGGTGGACAAGTTCCTGGGCGATGAGGACAAGAAGGGCCTGTATGCTTGGAATGGCTTCGGGAAAGTTGCACCTGCGGCGGAAGGCTAAATCTTAAAACGGTAAGGAGGCATCAGCGGTGGCTGTTTGTATTAAAGACTGTATTCAGAACATGAATCTGGTGATCGGCTGTACGATCGGTTGCAGCTACTGCTACGCCAGAAATAATGTCCGCCGATTTCACATGATCGACGACTTTGAAAAGTCAGAGTTTTTTCCAAATAAGCTGCGGCTGATGGAGAAAAAGCGCCCACAGAATTTTCTGCTCACCGGCATGAGCGATTTTTCCCACTGGAAGACAGAGTGGCGGGAACAAATATTTGACAAGATGACTGAAAATCCGCAGCACCAATATCTGTTTTTGACCAAGCGACCGGAAGATATTGTGTTTTCCACTACCCTAGAGAATGCCTGGTTTGGTGTAACTGTTACCTCCAGCAAAGAGAAAAACCGTATCCGGACTTTGCGGGAGCATATCCATGGCGGACACTATCATGTGACCTTTGAACCTATGTTTGATGAGGTTGGCATGGTAGACCTTACCGGAATTGAGTGGATCGTCATTGGGACTGAGACCGGACATAGGAAGGGCAAATCCGTATCAAAACCGGAATGGGTGTGGAACCTGACACATCAGGCCCATGCGCTTGGCATCCCTGTATTCATGAAGGAAGATCTACTTCCTATCATGGGAGAGGCACAGATGGTACAGGAATTTCCCCCGGCTTTTTACCGGGTATTGGAGGAACAGGAGACATGGCGGAAGTGAAAGATAATAGCATTCTGATTCAGGATGTAGAAACCAAAAATATTATGACAAAATCCACCCTGCCGGTGGGCGGCTATTCCGTCAATCCTTATGTGGGCTGTACCCATGGCTGCAAATACTGCTACGCCTCGTTTATGAAGCGATTTACCGGGCACACCGAACCGTGGGGCACTTTCCTTGATGTGAAGCATTGGCCGAAAATTAAAAATCCGAAGAAATATGCCGGACAGCGGGTGGTCATCGGTTCTGTGACAGATGGCTACAATCCACAGGAGGAGCAATTCGGGAATACCAGAAAACTTCTGGAGCAGCTGATCGGCAGTGACGCAGATATTCTGATCTGCACAAAGTCGGATCTTGTGGTACGGGATATTGATCTGCTGAAGAAGCTTGGACGTGTAACCGTTTCATGGTCGATCAACACACTAGATGAAAATTTCAAGAACGATATGGACTCTGCTTCGAGCATTGAGCGCCGTATCGCTGCTATGAAGCAGGTATATGAAGCAGGTATCCGTACAGTCTGTTTCGTATCCCCGGTATTTCCCGGTATCACGGATTTTGAGGCTATCTTCCATCAGGTCAGAAATCAATGCGACCTGATATGGTTAGAGAATCTAAATCTGCGAGGCGGATTCAAAAAAGACATCCTTGACTATATACGTAAAAAATATCCTGACTTGGTTCCGCTGTACGACGCTATCTACAACAAGGGAGACAGAAGCTACTTCTGTGGTTTGGAGGATCAAGCGGAACGGCTGGCGAAAGAAAACAACTGTCCCTTCGTGGACAACGAGCTGCCCTACGGCCGGGCAGAGCCTGGGCACCCGGTCATTGTGGATTACTTTTACCATGAGGAAGTGCGTGGCTCGGAAAACACCGGGCGACGCAACCCCAAAAAATAATTTGTGAAATAAATGGGTTCTGACATGGAGCTGTGCTTCAATGTCAGAACCTTTTTTAGCACTGTTTACCCATTCAGAAGTTTTCTTATCCCTCTTGGAAGGACTTGTACTCCGTCCATTGCTTTTCGATTTTCCCCGCTCTACAATGCAGACAGAACGATTAAATGATTGTTTATTGATATTGAGAGGTGAGAAAGATGCTTTTGAAGGATGCGAAGATTGGACGGACCTATACCGTAAAGTCCATTCATCTTCCCTTTCAGTTGGAGCGGCGTCTGGAAGCTTTAGGAATGACCCGTCAGACCGCTATTTCTGTACTGAACCGAAAAGGGAAAGGAATTTTGATTATTAAACTGCGGGGCACCCGCTTTGCCCTAGGGTATAACATTACCAAAAATATTACGGCGGAAGAAGGTGAAGTGCATGAGTGAGCATGAAATGACCATTGGATTTATCGGCAACCCGAACTGCGGCAAGACCACCCTGTTCAACGCCTATACCGGGGCCAACCTGAAAGTGACCAACTGGCCGGGCGTGACCGTGGAGAAGGTGGAGGGTGTCATGAAGGACCACGACCTTACCATCCATCTGGTAGACTTACCCGGCACCTACAGCCTGACCTCCTATACCATGGAGGAAACCGTCTCCCGGCAGTTTATCCTCAGCGATGAGGTGGATGTCATCATCAATGTGGCGGATAGACGAATATACGTTGATTTTTCTTTTCTCGTAGTGCATAAGGTGTGCACAAAAGCGATATTGCTGGGAGAGCGTTCGGTTCGCATCCGAGAGGTCAAGGGTTCGAATCCCTCTAGGTCCACTTTTAGCAGCAGCGTAATTTTAACGCTGCTGCTTTTCTTTTGCGTACCCATAAGTCACACGCTGGCTTTATGACCCGGAGGGATTCGAACAGCACGACCCTGCTGCAGGCAGGGCAAGCACTTCGCTCTCCTGCAGTTCCATCTGGCAGCTGTCTTTTCCTGTCTTGCTTTCAACATTCAGTCCGTAAGGATCCGAGCCTCCTGTGCTGCTGTCAGCAAGACTTTTGGTGCCGCAAGCCATCAGAACTATAAGCAGGAGAAGCGAAGCCGTCCTTATTTTCTGTTTCTTTGCAGGGTCTCCTATTCTTTATCCAGTTATCTAAAAATTGCATCTGCTCTTTTGTATGAAACCAGTGCTCTCCGCCCGGCATAACGGTCAGCTCTGCGTTGTTCTTTTTCGCAAAGGCTTTTATTGTTTCCATGGAGGTCAGATCATCCTTTTCACCATACAAAATGTGGGTAGGGATCTCCCATGAAACCGGATGCTCCCGAACATAGCAGAGATATTCCCACGACAGCGTTTCGCCAAATGTTGTAGGAATTTTCAGCTTTTCTGCAAGCTCTGCTTCAGAGACGCCAGCCCACCGCATCATGTTGCAGATCAACTGCTCCATATCAACTACCGGAGAAATAAAATAGCTGGCATCCACCAATTTTTCATTCAATGATGCGAACGAAAAGAACGCACCAATGCTATTTGCCACCAGTGTGAGCTTCTCGCAGCGTTTCCGCACTGCCGCAAAAAATCCAGGAAATTCCTCCGCAGCTTCCCATGGAGATCGTGCGTGGTAGTCAAAACCAATTACTTCACAGTCAGGGAATAGGGCTTTATAATGCTCGGCCTCTTGTGCCGAACCGCCCTTTCCGTGAACATATACAACAATTTCTTCCATATAAGATCCTCCAAAATAAAAACGCAGCACACCCCCATTCTATGGGCGGCACTGCGTCTGAGCGTCTGGCGTCTTGCTTGATTCAATTATTCTGCCGCCAATTTCAAGAATTTCTTGTCCGACTGGATGCTCTGGGTCACAAATTTGCCATCCCGGAACAATGCGTATGTTGTGACAGGTGCGGGTACATTCTGTGCGGTCTCTTTCTCTGTGATGTGGATGGCTTTGAACGGGATCCCATGTTCCTTTGCAGCCTCCTGCACCTTCGGCACCCAATAATAGGTATAGGGACACTGGTCGGTATAGTAGAGGACAAAGCCGTTTTCCTCCACCTTGGGATGCTTGGCACAGTCCTTGAATTTTGGCGGCCGGGCATTCTCTGCAAGGGGCAGATACATGAGATCGATGCCGCAATCGGAGATGTCTGAGACCTTGAATCCCTTATGGGTCAAAAACTTGGGGTCAGCGAGAAACTCCCGTTTGCGTCCCTCTGCACACAGAATGCAAACGCCGTTTTTGCCCTGCGCCTTGGCATCCCGAAGGCATTCTTCCAGCAGATCGCTGGAATAGCCGTGACCTTTCAAGGAACCGGAGACCCACAGACAGTTGATATAAAGCCAACCTGCTGCATCAATGGGTACCCATGCGTTTTCTGCCGGGATGTACTCGATAAAGCATTTGCCGCGCTCTGCACTGCGGTAAAAAACAAGTCCCTCCTCAAAGCGCTGCTTGAGCCATTCTTTCTTGGCAAGGCTCTGTTTGCCGGACATGGCACAACAGATGTGTTCCCTGTCGATATTTTCTTTGGTAACTCTGATATAGTCCATCGAAGCCCTCTCCCCTATCTTTGTGCTTTTTCATGCCTTCTCCGACACAGCGACCTTTTCGTTTTTGGCTGCGGCTTATCGCATCCGTCCATCGCCGCCCATCAAGGCGGTCATTTCCTCAATATAGTCCAGCGGGAACGGCGGAGAACACAGCGGCTTCATGGCAATGCTCATAAGCTTCATGGGGTTGTTCGTCTGCCGCCACCCGGTTGGAACTAAGCTTTCCGCAGCGTTTGCAGCGGTGGATGATGGCCCACTCGCCGCCTTTGCGTACCCAGACGGCCACCGGCTCCATGATGCTGCCGCAGTCGGAGGCACGGTCGCCGGGTTCTTCGTCCACATGAAGGCTGGACAGGCAGTTGGGACAATGGTTGCGGTGGTCGCTCCCGGCGTGTAACACATCAGAGAAATTACAGCTTATTCTCCCAGCGCCGTCTCGATGTTTGCCAGCACCTTCTGGCTCAGCAGAACGAAAGCCTGCCTGGTGCGGCCTGCCGAGACTCCCGGGCTGTGGACATTGGGCCGCTGGAAGAAGCCCTCACTGACGGGGCCTGCGGCGGCGTAGGTATCACAGAAGAAGTGGGTGCCGGGCTTATCCAGCCACTTTTCCAGCGCGGCGGAGTCAAAGCCGGGGCCGATGGAGGTATTGAAAAGGACTTTCCCCTCCCCCAGCGCCTCGAACTCCGGCTCGCCCAGGAGCAGAACATTCTTGTTCAAACAGGTAAAGACCACTTCGCTCTCCCGGAGCAGAGCGTCCAACGGCTTATACTTCATGCCTGCGGCCTCGGCGTCGGGCTTATGGCTGCGGCTGTAGTAGGAGATGTCCGCGCCGAGGAAGGCCAGTGCATCGGCAATCATCCGGCCCGAAACGCCCAGACCCACGATGCCCACCTTGAGGCCGTAAATTTCCACGGGCTCGTCGTGGAGCATCGGCATCCCGAAGCCGTGGAGCAGACCGGTCAGTTCGTGGAGGACGTACTCCACCACGCCGCGGTCGCCGTAGTCCCGGATGCCCAGCACCTTGATGCCCTTTTCCCGGGCAAAGGCGATGTCCACATTGGCGCTTTCCTCCGAGTAGAGGCTGCAGCACATCCCGATGTAGCGCAGGTTCGGGCAGCGCTCGATGACGTTTTTGCCCATGCGGGAGGTATAGCTCAACAGCGCCGCGTCGGCGTCTCCGATGCGGCGGACGATCTCTTCGTCGTCGGCGGGAATATCGCGGTAAAGCTCGACCTGCTCGGCGTACTGATGCAGCGCTTCCTCTGCTGTGGGGATGAGGCTGACCGGCTCGATGGCTACCAGTTTCTTGAACATGAGACTCCCTCCTTTTTAATAGAAGCAGACCGGCGAGGCGAGGTTGCGCAGAAGCGCCACAGCGCTCCAACCGGCGATGGCGCTGGTGGACGAGCAGATGTCCACCACGGCCTTCACGCCCTCGATCTCGGCAGTGATGCAGTGGTCGTCGCCCACCCAGCCGGGTACGGAGTGCATGGTCACACCGGTGATGTCGGGGCCGGTGGTGGCCAGCGAAGTGGCCACAGCGACGTTGACCCGACGCGGGAAGGTTGCGATGGCTTCCTTGGCGCTGCCGGTGAAGACGGTAGTCTTCTCGGTGTCGGTCAGCAGATGATCGGCCCAGACGGGGGTGTTGCGGAAGCCCTTCGCACCGGTGTGAGTCTCGATGCCGGCCTTCTCGTCCAGCTTCAGGGCCTCAGCCATGAGGGTGACGGTCTGCAGCACATCGAAGCCGCCGATGGCGCCGCTGGCCAGATGCACCTTTGCGCCGCCCTCCCGGGCCGCCTGCTTGACCTCTTCATAAAACGCGAGGTCGGCGAATGCACCGATGGACAGCACCACGAGGTTCACGCCCCGGCGCAGCACCGGAACAGCCATTGCACGCATCGCTTCCACCGAAGCGGCTTCCACGATATACTCCGGCTCAAGCGCCAACAGAGCGTCCACGTCCGCGCAGGCCGCACAACCCACGCTTGCCGCCGTCTTCTCTGCCGAAGCGAAGGTGCGGCTGGTGACACCCACCAGCTCGTAGTCTTCCAGCAGGCCCTTCTTCCACGCATCGGCCACGATATTGCCGAGGAAGCCGCAGCCCACGATGCCAAATTTCGTTTTCATATTTCCGTTTCTCCTTTTTCCCGCCGGGTTGGCGGATTTTTCTTTTCCAGTATACCATGTCCAGCCCGGAAAAGCAAAAGCCTCCCCTCCAGCATCCTTACCCTCTCAGTCACCTTCGGTGCCAGCTCTCCCAAAGGGAGAGCCTCTGGCGTGCCGGTCAGGCCCACGCGGGACAAGCAAAGTCTGATTTTATCGGAAACAGTAGTGCCCTGCTACAGAGGGCAACAGCTTCGGGACAATATCCCTTGTCAAGCTGCTGTGAATCTCTGTAGCAGGGCACTGTCTTTTACGCCATATTGAGCTTCCAGCGGTCAGCGCAGAGTTGCCCGGCCTGCCAATGGCTCTCCCTCTGGGAGAGCTGGCGAGCGGAGTGAGACTGAGAGGGCAAGCCCGTCTCCCGAGAGCCGCCGCACAGCGATAAGCAGGTTCTTTGAGAGAGCCAAACTCTGTCCGAACTTCTCCATTCACGCAGGAAACAGGGCGATTCGCGCAGGTTTTATTGATTTTTTCCCGCAGCTGTGGTATATTCAGGACAATCAGACATCCCCTGTTTTTACCACTTATTTTCAACATTCAAAGGAGGTTTTTGTATGCTCTCTTATCGTAAACTTGCGATGCGCGTTCTGGGTCGGCCTCTTAATACGGGGGGGGTAACAATTCACCCCGTCCGGCCTCTCAGAGGGCAGCGGCGCTTGTCCTGACCGCCGCAATGCTCACCACCCTTACCGCCCCGGCCTTTGCAGGGACATGGTACATCGAAGATGGTGACATTACGATTTCGGCGGGCGAGAGCGGCAACAATGTCACCCAGAACGAGAATACCACCGAAAATGACCCGGACACCATCATCACAAATCGTGAGGAAGGCGCTTCTTCCCACACCGTGACCATCGACGCCAAAGATAAGGACGATAAGGTTGAGGTCACGCTCAAAGATGTGAATATTGACGCCAGCAGCCGGAGCGAAGCCGCTGTGAGTGTTACCGGCAAGGGCGACACCACCATTGAGTTGGATGGCGACAACGAGCTGAAGAGCGGCGCTGGCCATGCCGGGTTGGAGCACAACAAGACTGACACCAGCGGCGAACTGACCATTCAGGACAAAGATAATAACGGCAGTCTGGAGGCTGCCGGTGGATTCAAAGGCGCTGGCATCGGCAGCGCTGGCAGCAATGACGCTCAGGTGAAAATCACTGGCGGCAATATCACGGCCACCAGTGACGATTGGGGCGCAGGCATTGGCAGTGGTTCCTACGGCACCGGCACGGTAGAGATCACCGGCGGCGAGATCAATGCAACCGGCGGTTATTTAGGCGCTGGCATCGGCGGCGGCTGCAACGGCAGCGGCAATGTGACCATCAGCGGCGGCACCATCACTGCCGCAGGCGGTGATGGTGCTGCGGGCATCGGCGGTGGTTATTATAACGGCGCGACCGTTACGATAACCGGCGACGCTGTTATTAAAAATGCATCTAACACGAAGTACGGTGCAGGCATTGGCGGCGGCAATGGCAGCGATGGCAATGTGACCATCTCCGGCAATGCAAAAATCGAGAATGCGACCGGCGGCTACGGTGCGGCAGGCATCGGCGGCGGCGCATTTAGTTCCCCCGATAAAATCGGCAACGGCAACGTGGTCATCAAGGATAATGCCAAAATCGACAATGTGCAGGGCGGCGCTTATGGCGCAGGCATCGGCGGTGGTATTTTTGGTCTCAGCAATGTGACCATCGAGGGCAACACCAAGGTCAACGCTACCGGAGGCGCAGGCGGCGCGGCCATAGGCGGCGGTGCTGGCGCTGAAAACAACAGCGATAACAATGGCAATCAAATCACCATCAAGAGCAATGAGAACGGCAGTCCCACCATCAATGCGGTCGGCGGCGGTACAGATGAAGGGGAAGAAATCGTTATTGGCGGCGCCGGCATCGGTGCTGGCTGCGAAAGCGATGCAGATGCCGACATCACCCTCGAGGGCAAAGTGACCATTACGGCCACCGCCGGAAAAGACAACGTGGCCATCGGCGCTAACGGCATCGAGCAGGAGTTCTCCGGCCTTGCTGAGGGCAGCTCCATCACCCGCTACGACTCTGAGGGCAACGACATCACCCTCCCCACCGACCCTGTCCCTGCGGTTCCCTCCCCTTCCGGCGGCAGCTCTGCGGACGCCTCTGTGCAGGAGTCGGTCTTCCCGGGCCTCGTCGTCACCGACAAGGACGGCCAGCGCATCTCCTACACCAGCATCCGGGGCAACAACGTCCTCTCCCTCCGCGTCGGGCGGTTCACGGCCTCTCTCCACGCTTCGCTGTCCACCCTGCGCCAGCTGCGGGCTGAGGGCATCGACACCATCACTTTCCAGACCATCCTCTGCTCCACCACCCTCTCGGTGGACGAACTGCTGGCCATGGGCGGTGAGGATGCCGAGGCTGTCCTGACCCACCGGTTCACCGCTTCCAGCCTCACTGTGGGCTGAAGCGCTCTTGTCCCCCGATCCGTTTTGTGCTACACTATGGACGTAAAATCAACACAGATCGAGGGAAAGTAACTTATGGCTGGCGACCTTCATACTCATTCCACCTGTTCTGACGGCTCTGTTCCCATCCACCGCCTGCCCCTGATGGCAGCGCGGCTGGGGCTGAGCGCTCTGGCCCTTTCTGACCACGACACCACCCTCAGCGCCCAGTACGCCTACGACCACCCGGTGCAGGACGGCGTGCGGCTCATCCCCGCCGCCGAGCTCAC
>ERZ791930.1214-NODE-1214-length-11767-cov-7.214139_pt1 | contig 11767 bp, 16 predicted proteins | sample MGYA00510128_ERZ791930 | MGnify/ENA primary metagenome ERZ791930 (study PRJEB30046, sample SAMN00792057) | human gut metagenome | study: EMG produced TPA metagenomics assembly of the A metagenome-wide association study of gut microbiota in type 2... | reverse complement strand
GGGCATCGGCGATGTGACCCAGCCGCTGGCCAAGTGCGTGGTGCAGGCTATGCGCGATGCTGCCGCAGAGATGGGCACCAAAGAGGGCTTCCACGGCTACGGTCCGGAGCAGGGCTACCCCTTCCTCAAGCAGGCCATTCAGGGCTACTACGCCAGCCGCGGCACGCAGATCGCCGAGGACGAGATCTTTATCTCGGACGGCGCAAAGAGCGACCTTGCAAACCTGCTGGGGCTGTTCGATGTGGACAACACCGTGCTGGTACCGGACCCTGTGTACCCCACCTATGTGGACGATAACGTTACCGACGGCCGCAAGATCATTTACAGCCGCACCGGGCAGGAGAACGGCTTCCTCGGCATGCCGGACGAGAGCGTGAAGGCGGATATCATCTATATCTGCAGCCCCAACAACCCCACCGGCGCTGCCTACACCCGCGCACAGCTGAAGGCATGGGTGGATTACGCCCGCAAGAATGATGCCATCATCCTGTACGATGCCGCCTACGAGTGCTTTATCTCGGACGGCGAGCTTGCCCGCAGCATCTTCGAGATCGAGGGTGCACGGCAGTGCGCTGTGGAGATCTGCTCCTTCTCCAAGATCGCAGGCTTTACCGGCACCCGCTGCGGCTATACCGTTGTGCCCAAGGAGCTGGAGCGCGAGGGCATGAACATCAACAAGCTCTGGCTGCGCCGCCAGACCACCAAGTTCAACGGTGTGCCTTATGTCGTGCAGCGCGGCGCTGCCGCCGTCTTTACTGAGAGCGGCATGGCTGAGATCCAGCACAACCTCGACTACTACCGCAAGAACGCCAAGGTCATCGCCGACGCCCTGGACGAGTGCGGCGTGTGGTACTGCGGCGGCAAGAACAGCCCCTACATCTGGCTGCGCTGCCCCGGCAACATGAAGAGCTGGGAGTTCTTCGACTGGCTGCTGGAAAACTGCGGCGTGGTGGGCACCCCCGGCGTGGGCTTTGGCGAGTGCGGTGAGGGCTACTTCCGCCTGACCGCCTTCGGCGATGCGGAAAAGACCAAGCTTGCCGCCCAGCGCATCAAGACCGCCATCAAGGCACTGTAAGACCCATAAAAATTGCACCTGCTGTCCGTTTTGGACGGCGGGTGTATTTTTTTGCGCGTCCACTTGACAAACCTGTGTCTACTGTGTATACTGTGCATATACAGATGAAACGAAAGCGTCAAAGGAGCAGCCGATGGAACTGTTTATCAACAACAAAAGCGGCGCGCCCATCTATGACCAGATCTACAACCAGATCAAGCAGCAGATCATCAGCGGGGCTTTGCAGCCGGATGAGGCCATGCCGTCCATCCGGGGGCTGGCACGGGATCTGCGCATCAGCGTCATTACCACAAAGCGCGCCTACGATGAACTGGAAAAAGAGGGCTTTCTTTACGCAGTACCGGCAAAGGGCTTTTTCGTGGCTCCTAAAAACACCGAGCTGCTGCGGGAAGAAAACCTGAAAAAGATTGAAGCGCATCTTACCGAGGCCGTCCGCCTGTCCGCATCCTGCGGGCTGAGCAGGGAAGAGCTGCGGGAGATGCTGGAACTGCTATGGGAGGGCTGAATATGAACGCACTGGAATTGCAGGGGCTAACAAAACACTATAAGGGCTTTACCCTTGGGCCGCTGGACTTGACTCTGCCCGGCGGCACCATCTGCGGGCTCATCGGTGAGAACGGCGCGGGCAAAAGCACCACCATCCGGCTGATTTTGGACATGGTGCAACGGGACGGCGGCACCGTGACTATCCTTGGCAGAGACAGCCGCACCGCTTCCGTCCGCACCAAGGAGGAGATCGGCGTGGTGCTGGGCAGCGAGGGCATCCCCCTGTGCCTGAACGCGGTGCAGGCAGGCAAGGTGATGGCGGGCATCTACCGCAACTGGGACGCTGCCGCCTACGCGGGGCTGTGCCGGAAATTCGGTCTGCCGGATAAAAAGCAGTACAAGGACTATTCCACCGGCATGAAGATGAAGCTGTGCATCGCCGTGGCGCTGGCGCACCACCCGAAGCTGCTGCTTTTGGACGAAGCCACCAACGGGCTGGACCCGGTGGTGCGGGACGAGGTGACCGACCTGCTGCTGGACTTTGCCCGGGACGAGGAGCACTCCATCCTCATCTCCTCCCACATCGTCAGCGACTTGGAAAAGCTGTGCGATACCATCGCTTTCCTGCACAAGGGCAGGCTGCTGCTCTGTGAGGAAAAGGATGCCTTGCGGGAGGAATACGCCCTGTGGCATGGCACGGCGGCGCAGCTGGCGGCATTGGATACGCGGGTGTACGGCAAGCGGGTCACCCCCTACGGAGTCGAGGCGCTGGTGCGCCGGGACGCAATGCCCGCCGGAGCAGAGCTTGCCCCGGTAAGCATTGAGGAACTGTTTGTGCTGATGGTGAAAGGGGAAGATGTGCAATGAAAGGTCTGCTATTAAAGGATGCCTATCAGATGTGGTGCTATACCAGATCGATCATTCTGGTGTCGATTGCTATGATGCTGATGGGAACGTATTTCATGAAGGACGGCTCGAATTTCTTTATGTTGTATGGCGGGCTTATGCTGGGAATGCTGCCCATGACATTGCTGGCGTACGACCAGAACAGCCGGTTCAACACTTACAGCGCCGCCCTGCCGGTGACAAAAGAGCAGCTGGTGGGCAGCAAGTATCTTATCGGCTTGGGGGCTATGGCACTGGTGGAGCTGTTGAGCGTGGCAGCGCTGGCAGCAGCACAGCTGCTCTGGGGTACGGTAACCGTGCAGATCACCGTGGCGACCCTGCTTCAGGTAGCGATGCTGACCCTGCTGGGCAACATGATCCTGCTGCCGCTGACCTGCCGCTTTGGCTACGAGAAGGCAAAGTATGTGTACTACCTGAGCGTCGGTATGCTGGGAGGCTTGATGGGCATTGCGGTGTCCTCCGATGGAACCCTGCTGAACAGCATCCTGCCTGCCCATGGCTCGCTATTGTTGCTGGTGGTCGTGCTGGCAGCGGCTCTGGCGCTGTATGCCCTCTCGTGGCGGCTGTCCGTTGCATGGTACGGAAAGGTAGAGCAGTAAAATGAAGAAAAGTCAGATCGCAGGTATCCTGTTCGGTGTTGCTATGGGCGTTTTGTTCAGTGTGACGCTGGGAACGGTCGGTTTTGTGCTGGGCGCCAGCTTTGCAAGTCTGGGCATGGTGATGTTCAAAGGATTGGATGACCCACAGGATAAAAAGTAAGGTGAAAAAAGTGCGCCGCCCCTGCCGGAAAGGCTTTTCCGGTAAGGGCGGCGCTGTATTTATTTCCCGGACTTTTCGGCGGTTTTCTGTGCTGCTTCCAGCTCATCCACCCGCTTTTGCAGGGCAGTGATCTTGTCATCCATTTTCAGGAATGCCCAGACCAGAACAGCCAGCACTACCGCGGGAGGAACGATCATCCACAGGGACTGCTGACACCAGAGCAGCAGCGAATAGCCGCCGAACACGGTAAAAAGAAACACAGCAAACAGGCTTGCAGCCAGTACAGCAAAAAATCCCATACAGAAGGTCTCCTTTCGCTTATTCCTCGGTTTCTTCCTCGTCCGGGTCCAGCTCAATGCTGAATACGGCTTTTTTCAGCTTGCCGCAGCCCTGTGCCTTCAGGCCGGATTTATACGGCTCGCCTGCCAGATACAGGGCAAAGCGTCCCTCGCACAGCATACCGGCAATGCTGGTGCCGGCAGTGCCTACAGTGGTGTCGGCGGCTTCATCGGTGGGCTTGGTGGGGGTCAGCTCGGCAAGACTTACCTCAAACAGCTCGCTGCCATCGAGGTCTGTCTCCAGCGTAATGTGGTTGTCGTGCCGCTGGAACAATGCCTTGTCGGAGGTCTGCGGCGTGACGGTGCTCACGGTGACCACGGCTTTTTCACCATCGATGCGGGTGCGCCCGGCGGGCAGGGTGGTGATATCCCGCGCCATGATGTACTCAATAACGGTGTCCAGATTGTCGCTTACACCCAGATAGTTGGGCAGGTTGTTCAGGGTATCGTAGATCATGGAAAAAGTCCTCCATCTGTATCGTTTCGGTTACCTGTATGGTATCACAGGTTGGGGGCAGATGCAATATCTGCGGGGGAAGAGGGAAATATGGCTGTTCGAATCCACCCGCCCAGCCCTGAAAAAGCTTCTACAAAACAGAAACTCCAGTACCCGGTTCGGATACTGGAGTTCTTGGTGGAGCGAAGCAACCCAAATCCGAACCATTGCCCTCTGGGGCATCTTTGGCGGCGATTTCATCGAAAGTGATGGTTTTTGTGCCGTCTTTGTAGTTGAATGTAATCAAAACTTTTTCATCATAGAGATAAATAGCGTTCACAAACGTATTGATAAGCGTTTCCCGATGGCTTTTCATGTTTGGGTCGAGCTTGCGGAACCGGGTCAGCCAGAAACGAACCTGATTTTCGCTTAACCGTGGCCGAGCGATTTTTTTCTTCGGCGATCCGAACTTCAAGTTCTTTCTGCTGGGCTTCCAGCTTTTCCAAACGCGATTTAGTGGAGTTTGTCAGCACACCTGCTTGGATGGCGTTCAGCATATTTTCAATGCCGTTTTCTACCTCGCGCATCTGCTTTTCCAGCAAAGGGAGAGTGGTGTTTTCCTGATCCTGCAACTCCATCACTTCCGCAACGATGGCATCAATCACGGCATCGTCCTGAATCAGCTTCATGGTTTCAGCCACGACCAAATCTTCCAGCCATTCCTTACGGACGGTCTTTTTCTTGCAGGTCTTGAAACGCTTCGCGGTGGCACATTTATAATAATGATGAACGACCTTGTTTCTGCCTGTTCCACACTCGCCGAACATCATCGCACCGCACATTCCGCAGAACAGTTTGGTGGTGAGCAGATAATCATCCTCGGCCTTGTGACGGGCAGGAGCGCGGCTGTTCTTCTTGATTTTCAGCTGTACTTCTTCAAACAAGTCCTTGTCCACGATGGCCGGGATACTGTCGGGCATTACGATGTCCTTGAAGTGGTTTTCTCCGATGTATCGTTTATTCGTCAGCAACTTCTGAACACTGTTGTAGGTGAACTTCTGGTTGCGGTTGGTAGTCACACCGCTGTCGTTCAGCCAGTTCATCAGCTCTTTCATGGTCGCGCCATCGTTGTACCGCTGGAAGGCTTCTACCACAAAGGGGGCTTTCAGCGGGTCGATCTGGAAGAACTTTTCCTCGTCCACCTTGAAGCCAATGGGAATCGTGCCGCCGTTGTACTTTCCCTTCAGAACATTCTCGGTCATGCCGCGCACAACTTTTTCAGAAAGTTCTGCCGAGTAGTATTCAGCCATGCCAGTGAGCATACTTTTGACCATGATACCCGCAGGGCTGTCAGAGATAGGCTCCGTGGCAGATACCAGCTTGACATGATTTCGTTCTAACTGGTACTCATAGTGGGCCGAATCATAGCGGTTTCGGGCAAAGCGGTCGAGTTTCCAGACCAGCACGATGTCAAACAGCCGTTTCTCGCTGTCCTTGATCATCTGCTGGAAGTCCGGGCGGTTATCGGTTTTGGCGGAAAGGGCACGGTCAATGTAGTGTTTGACCACAGTGATGCCGTTCTTTTCGGCGTAGGCCGTACACTCGCGAATCTGACCTTCGATGGATTCTTCGCGCTGGTTGTCGCTGGAATAGCGAGCATAAATCACGGCGGTCATGCAAACACCCCTTTCACTTCATTCTCCGCAGGCGGTGCACAAGGTCGGATGCACTGTACAGCACACGGGCCACTGACACCGCATCCTCGCCCACAATGTAGAACACCGAGTAGTTGTCCACCAGCATCTGCCGCAGCCCTTGGGTGCGTTCCGGTTCGCTTCCCACCAACGCACAGCGTTCCGGCAGGATGTTCAGCGACTGGATGGCTTCTGCAATGCGGTTATACTGCCCCATAGCCGTGTCAGGCTCCAACAGGCGGTCAGCAATGTAGCCGTAAATCTGCTCCATATCATTGAGGGCTGCATGGGAAATTTTTACGTCATACTGCTTCATCTGTGCTGTTCCCTGAACTGTGCGAATGCGCTTGCGGCATCCACGGTATCACCGTTCTGAATTTCCTTAATGCCTACCTGCAAGGCTGCATGAAGCTGGTCATCGGTCATGGTGTCAGCGTTCAGAGCCGCAGGAGATTTCGGCAAAGACAGCGAGAAGGGGATGCCGCCAGTCAGGGTGATCTGGCGTAGGTACATATCAATGGCTGTTGCCATCGGGATGCCGAGTTGCTTCAGCACATCTTCGGCTTGTTGCTTGACGATAGGGTTCACACGAAGATTGAGTGTCATCGTTTTTTCCATGGTTATCACCTCGGATTTATTGTAACGTATTTTGCGTTGCAAGTCAATCAAGCACGAAACCTCAATTGAAAATTCTCTGTATTGTACAATATACTTATTGCCGAATTGTCGATGTTCGATATCAAAATCGCTTACTCTTCTTGCGATAGTAAGTTCCCACTGGAGTTTAGCACAATCAGAAACTATATATCCACCACCGACTTGACGGCATTGATTTGAGTAACCGCACACCCAAAATCAAGTCTAGGAGGATCCTACTATGATGCAACTGCTTTCCTGCCGCTATAACATGGATACTAACCGAGTGGAAGCCCGGTTCGAGGATGGAACCACTCCTTCCACCGACTGCATCACCATTTTCATACTATAGTATTAAAACATATTGGTCCTCATTGCGTTCTAAGGATGATATGGTGATTTTTCTTGCATATTGTTTCATGTCATCATCAAGCTTATATATTTTATACGGCATCCACTTGGTGGAATCAAAAGATTTATCAGGAAAGCCGTATCTTGAGACCTTTATATGTTCTTTTTTTCCCTCAGACGTTAAGGCAACTGTCCTTGTGCCATTAACATATTCGCCGACAACAATTCGATGTTCTTTTTGATACCTGAAATATGGGCTTTTATAGAACAAGTTGTCAACTGTTTCATCACAGAACATTTTTATAGATTCTGCTCTAGTTGGAAATCGATAGTGTACTGCACCCTCGCAATAAGAAAACCTTCTGCCAAGCGTTTTTAATGCATCTTGGAAGGGCAAATAATCGATTAAAACAACATACCCATCTTGACAATGAAAATCAGTTATTACTTTTTGTGGAATATAAACGCGTCCATCTAATATATCTTCATCGTATATGATATATGTACAGAATATTGGAACGTCACTGTTCTCGAAACACTCCATATAGTAATGTTGATTTTCTTTTTCTTCTACAAAAACGGCACCCTCTCTCATATCTCCTTGTCCAGCAATTCTATTTTTCTTTTCTAATTCACGAAAGTACCATACAGGTCTCATAAAAAGATTTCCACAAATCAAGTCATTCGCAAAAGATTCTTCGGAAACAAACTTAGCAAGATATTTTATTTCTTTCATTCGGCTTCTCTTTTCATAACCGCATTTTCGAGATAAATATATTGGCCATCTTTTAAATCAATTACCTCGTTACCCCAGATGGCATCAGAATCCACTGAATCATCGAAGTTAAGAACGCCATTGTTCCATATATAGTAGACTGCAAATTTTGTGCAATCTCTTTGCGAAATTTTATATTTTCCTGACTCTATATGAGTGCCAACCTTGAATGTATATACTTTTGTATCAACACATAGATTTTTCACCTCGTCCGCTCGTATTAGATTTCCACAAGAAATTTTAATTCGTTCGTCTTGTTGAATATCCATTATACAATACCCGGAAAAGCAGAAAGAGGAAAACGGCTTTCTCTTCTTTGGTTCAAAGAGTTCCACCTTACATGTTAAACCTTCATAAGACACGATTAAGTATTCTCCAAGCGATATGTTTTTTCCGACAGTGTAGTTTTCTTCAAATCCTACTCTTTCAAGGGAATTGATATAATCGTAAAAATCTCGAACGGATAGAAGATCAAAAGGCTTCAAAATGTAATCACATGATTTACCTTCCTTATCTTTAGGTTCTTTATTCTGTGAAATAGAATCCGCATTAGCATATGTTATTGTATTGCTATCATCACCTTCTAAATCCGTAGTCTGAACACAATCCACCGTTGTTTGACTTGAGACACTTCCTTCAGATGAATCCTCGCCTTTTTGAGTCGGATTATCTATTTCGAGTTTCTTTAAGAATACGACTATAGCCAAAATCGTCAATACGATTAACACCATCACAAGCATCTTTTCTTATACTTCCTCTAAAATCAATCTGGCAACAAAAAATCCGTCATATCCTTCACAGGATATTTTTCAATGCGCTCTTGTAATTTTTGCTCATCGAAAAAATCCACGGGTGCAACACATTTTAAGGCCGAACAAACAGCTTGGAAATTGATTTTTGTTGAATATTTCCATTCAATCAAAGTTACTCCGATGTCATCACATTTTTCTCGTTTCAAATCATCTGCTCTTTTTTGTTCCTCTAGCTTTTCTACGCCACCATAGTATTCGGATGGAAGATAGTGTTGTTCGCCCTGATATTCTATGCCACATTTTATACTTGGGATGTATATATCTAAAGATTGATTCTCTAGCCATTCGGAGTGAAACTGGTAAACTGCATCTGGAAAAACGATTTTCACAAGCATATACAACTTATATTCGCTAACCCATGTGTTTTGAATTTTATGACATTCTGTCAACTGTTCATACGCAGTGTTTCGTATAGTTTTTAATCTATCATAATATTCTGCTACTACTTCTTGGGCATCAACAAAAACATTTGCTTCGTCTATAATCTGTGAATGTTCATACTTTTTAAGAAGCGAATTTATGGCTGTGGACAATTTCATTATTGGATGAGTGTCTTCCAAATAATCTTTTAGGTTTTTCTGTTCCTCAGTCATATACTGAAAAAATGTACGCTGAGTTATCGTGCAATAATATAGATACGCCAATAGATCGAGATTATCCTTGTCTACTCCGATGATGCATTGAATTGCACTCTTTCCTGCAGAGAGCTGTATCTTAAGAATCTCACATCCTTTAGTGTAATAAATTGCAGCATAAAATCCTTTGTCGAAGTAGCAATTGATTGGAACCGCTATTTGCTCTTTTTTCTTTTTTGTGTTATTACAAGTGGAAAGATTCAATTTTATTTTTTTCGCTTCAGAAAGAAGACGTTTTAACGAATCAAAATCTGCTTTCAGTTCAGGATATTCTTTCCATGCGTTTTCTTTTTTCTCATCAGTTAAATTTGCCTTGTTTCCACATCGACATGCGCCGCAACCGTTCCAAAACCTATTTATGCGTCGAATACTCTTTGATTCTTCTTCAGAAGTCAGTTTAAAAGCTTCATTGATTATATGTTTATCGGCAAGGGTGTCACTCCAGTATTGAATCCAGTTGATGTACAACTGGCAATGCGTTATTGGGAGAATTTGAGGCAGCGTAAAAAACACGCTCATTTTATTGTCTTTCTGATAGTATGGAGTAACATTCACTTCCTTTAATCGGTATTCATGGTGCGTAGTTTTGATTATTAACGAAATACCCATTTCACGAACGTCAGGCACACCACAATCGCTCATAGCTATTACAATATATAGCTTTCCATCAACAGTTCTTGCTTCGCAAAGTTCTTGACAAAGTTTGACCTTTGGAGCGTAGTATAACTGCTTATCCTCAATGACTTTTCGAAAAGCAGAGAGTGTTTTCTCTTGATAAACTGTATGCACTTCAACGGAGAATGGAATATCGCTCATATTTAATACCTCAAAATATAACCAGTGAATCCACAGAATCTCGGCGTCCTCTGGCACACAACTTTGCGAAATCGTGCATTGCACCATAGTTCTAGCTAACGTAAAAAAGGGCTGCGAGTGCGCACCAAAAATGCCCATTCAGATAAACCACCACGGCAATTCCAGCCACAGGTTATCCATGGCCTGTTCTTCCGTCTTTTTGGCGCGGCTCTTTGTCAGGTGGAAGTATATCGCCGTACCGATCAGGGGATGTTCCTCACCGTCCGTGAAACCGTAACGGTACAGCAGATAGGTCTGTTCTCTCTGGGTCAGCCGTTTCAGGCCATCGTACAGCTCCCGGCGCGATTCCTGTTCCTCCATAATGCTCTGTGGCTGCATGGCGTAGGGGTCGGCTATAGCTTCGATGCGCCGCAGCTGCTCCTCTCCCGGCAGAACATCGTCCAGCGAAACCCGCTGATAGCACACACCGTCCTTGTCCTCCATCCGCTGTTCAAAAGCGGTAAAGGCATCCCGTACCATATCCATCATGGCGTTGCGGATGGCAGGAGCCGCGTAGGTCAGGAACTTCATGCCGCGCGCTGCATCGAACTTCGGCACAGCTTTCCATAAGCCCAGATTGCCCGCCTGTTTCAAATCGTCCGTGTCAAGGTTCAGGCCGGACTGTGCCAGATTCATGCTGCGGAAAAGGTCATTTGCCACCTTGCCGATAAAGGACTTGTTGTTGTCGATCAGGCTGTCCAGTGCGGCAGCATCGCCTTTCTGTGCCAGCGCACAAAGCCGTTCATTCGTCTGCTTCATGAGCGTTTTCCTGCTCTGCGGCAGACTGCAAGATTCCCAGCAGACCATTCCGCAGCTGTTCCAGTGCTTCCGGCGTAGCTCCTTCCATTCCCGAAACACTGTCCAACATTGCATCTGTCAGCTGTTCTGCCGTGATCGTTGGGTGTTGCACATCCTGCCCTTTGGTCAATTCGGTGAACATCTTCTCTGCCACTTTCTTGCTCATGGCTTCCTGTTCGGCGTAGTGGCTCCCGATACCCTTTTTGATCTCCTTGACCGCTGCCATGAAGTACATTTCAATGTCATCAAGGTCGCCTTGGTACACTGGCTTTCTCCGAAGGCTGATGTCCTTTGCGGCTTTGGCTGCTTCCGGGGTCTTGACCTTTGTGCGCAGCAGGGTGCTCAATGTCGTGAGCATGGCATTCTGTGCCGCGATGCCAGACGCAAAAGTATCATCAAAATACTGCGCTATGCGGTAAGTAAGCTCTGCAAAGCGTGCGTTTTCCAACAGCAGATTGACCACCTCTGTATTGACACGTCCTGTGTAGAGGTTCTTTGCAGCCTCTACGGACAAGCCCAGTTCAGCAATATCGTAGTTCTTGCGGTCAGGGATGTTGGTTTCTCCCAGCAAAAAATCCGTGGACACGTTGAACAGCCTTGCGATTTTCAGCACCTGCTCATGGGTCAGGGTTCCTTTGCACCGCTGATAAAGCGGCTGATGGTGCTTTTGGAGCAGCCGATCTCCTTGGCAAGCTCCGGCTGTCTGATGTTGTGCTCTTTCATCAAGTCCGCAAGACGGACGTTGGACGGTGCGGGCAGATATTCCTGTGCCATGTGGTCGGCCCTCCTTTTTGAGCTTTTTCCTCATTATAATACGCTCTGCCGTTTTGTTCAATATACGGTTACCTCTCCGCCCTTGCTGTTGCAGCCCTGCAACCAGTAAGGGCTTTTTTCTTTTTCCGTTGCAGTTCTGCCGCTTTTTTGCTCTTTCTGCAAAATTTTCCGTATATTCAGGCACAAGGCAAAAAACACCAGAGTTCCCACACGGGGTACTCTGGTGCAACGCACGAAACGAAGGAGGAATGCCCTTGAGCCTGTATCAAACTGTCAAGTCCGCCATCACCGTTCGGCAGGTGGGAGAGATGTACGGCATGGAGCCCGACCGCCATGGCATGGTGTGCTGTCCGTTCCACTCCGACAACCACCCCAGCATGAAGCTGAACGACACCTATTATTACTGCTTTGGCTGCGGAGCCAACGGAGATGCCATC
>ERZ791930.1195-NODE-1195-length-11921-cov-3.069358_pt1 | contig 11921 bp, 10 predicted proteins | sample MGYA00510128_ERZ791930 | MGnify/ENA primary metagenome ERZ791930 (study PRJEB30046, sample SAMN00792057) | human gut metagenome | study: EMG produced TPA metagenomics assembly of the A metagenome-wide association study of gut microbiota in type 2... | reverse complement strand
TGACGGCTTTGCACGCCATCTGCTTGCAGATTTTCCGTCATATCACACAAAAATCCCTTGACATACGGCAGTATGCCTGCGGAATTTTTGTGCAATCTGACAAAAAATCTGACTACGCATCTGACGCACAATCTTTGTGCGGTATTGCCTTAATTGAATAAAATTTATCATTTAAGATGAGCTGTTACTTGCGTCAGACTTTATTTTCCACTGACTATTGAGCCAATAAATGCGGTTTTCTATCCAGTTGAAAAGATCCTCAGCAGAGTCAGGACCCCACTCTTCGCCTTTTCTAAGGTCGGCGTCATACTCTTTAAGATATTCACGCTCTGTTTTTATACAGCCCTGTAAAAGCTTCTCCCGGCTCATCTCCGTCCACTTTTCCTTGACAGTAGCCATAAACCAATCCTGCTTACAAAGAATGATAAACCATGGGTTTGAACGGTCGCCTTTTTTAGCCACAAAATTCTTGTCTGTGAAAGCACCAGCATAATATTTCTCAGTGCTGTCATTATATGCCCAGTTGAAATCCCAAGGTGAAGTGAATTTCAGCTTAGGACATTTACTGTCCTTTGAAAGATCGACGCACATATAGAAGCTTCCCTCACCACAGTCATAGTCATGTACGATCTCATAAAGAATATACATATCTCTCACTGAGTCTATATCCATAACGGCAGAAACGGCTTCCTCAGCGGTAGTAACATCGGAGTCAACAAGGTCATAATTTTCATCAAATTTATAATATTTGCCGTTCTCGCAGGCTTCATAAACTATCTTGAACAGATTGTTGAGATACTTGTCAATAAAGTCTATCTGATTTTGCGAATATAGGTCATTCTTGATAGAATATTCCGCAGGAACGAACTGCCTTGTTTCGCCGTTTATGTCGGTGACAGTGGCATTTTCATAGTCCATGCTTATATAATGGTTATCCTCATCGCTTGTTGCATAGTTGTCAAGCTCAAGATAATAGCCTATATCAGTGTCGGTGTAGCCCTCCGCAGGCTCGGAGATATCCACTCTGTTTGGATTTATCTGACACTGTTCGCAAAGCTCATAAACGCCTTGAAACTCCTCGTTCACATAGAGGTGAACAAGCTGACCGTCTGAGCAGAAATTGCTGTCACCCATGATAGTTCTGCCAAAACGGAATGCGATATCGTTTCTTATTAGATCCCAATCTGATTTCAACAGCACCCAGCTTTTGCACTCTGCGCCGTTATTAAGCCCAAGCATATTTGTCTTTTTATCAAATTTTATCCTATAAGGCACTTTGTTTGCAAGGATCTGACTAACATCACCGTAATATGCGCTTGAATTTCCTCTTACCTTTATGCCTGCTGAGGCTTCGTTTATCTCCAATTTTTCATCACAATTGAAAACGTCCACCACGCAGGAAGTATACTTCTCCCTTGAAGCTATCATATCGTCAGGGGCAGTCGTGACGCTTATAACAGGTATCTTACTTTCTGATCGTATCTTTTTCTTAAAACTATCTTTTTCAGCCTTGTCAGCACTCAGGCTTTCATAAGTAGCAGGTTCAGAGTTTATGACCTGTTTTGTGGTGGCAGGGAGAGTTACAACAGGTTCAGCCGTTGTTGTCACAGCCTGAGATTCGGCAGAATTACTCTCTGCTTTTGAGCTTTCCCCTGTTTCTTTAGCACAGCTTGTGAGCATTACTCCCATAATGACTACTGCACATATAGCAGCGATAATTCTTCTGTTCATATCATTTCTCATATTATTATCTTTCCATTTATTGTGCATTACACACATATTTTTTATCATATAACTTATTCAATTATAGCACATTGACATAGATAATACAATATGCTATAATCATAAAAGTAAGTGGGATAATTTATGCACTAACACGATTATATAGGAGGTTTTTTTGAAATGTTTATACCTGACGATAAAAGATATGACAAAATGATATACAACCGCTGTGGAAAAAGCGGGCTTAAACTATCGGCTGTATCGCTGGGATTCTGGCAGAATTTCAGCCTGAAAAACAATTTTGAGAACATGGAAAGAATGGTACACACTGCGTTCAACAGCGGTATCACACATTTTGACCTTGCAAACAACTATGGCAATCCCTACAACGGCTCGGCAGAGGAAAACTTCGGCAGGATACTCGACCGTGGCATGAGAGAGTTCCGTGACGAGATGTGCATTTCCACCAAGGCAGGCTATGAAATGTGGGCAGGTCCATACGGTGACAGAAACGGCTCGAGAAAATATCTCACGGCAAGCCTTGACCAGTCTCTAAAAAGAATGGGGCTTGAATATGTTGACATTTTCTATCACCATGTAAGAGATCCCGAAACGCCTCTTGAAGAGACTGCCCTTGCACTTGACAATGCAGTAAGACAGGGAAAAGCACTATATGTTGGCATATCAAATTACAACAGAGCCGACACAGCCGAAATGCTGAAAATTTTCCGAGAGCTCAGAACTCCTTTTATTATCAATCAGCCCTCATATTCCATACTCAACCGCTGGATAGAGGACGATAAGCTTGACAGCCTTGCACTTTCTGAAGGCTTTGGCATTGCAGTGTTCTCGCCGCTGTATCAGGGCTTCCTTACAAGCAAATATCTCAAAGGCATACCGGCAGATTCAAGGGTAGGCAGAGGTGAAACATGGATAGGCAATGAGCTTAACGACAAAATGATAGAAAAGCTCAACAAGCTTAATGATATCGCCGCTTCGAGGGGACAGACCCTTTCGCAAATGGCACTTTCATGGGTGCTTCACAACAAGGCTGTTACTACTGTGCTTATCGGTGCAAGCCGTCCTGAGCAGATAACGGAAAACATAGGCTGTCTTGACCGCCTTGACTTCACAGAAGCTGAGCTTGCAGAGATAGACAGGCTTGCGAAGATGTAATAAAGAAGCTGTCAGAGCCACCGCCCTGACAGCTTCTTTTATGCGTTATAATAGCGAACGTAATCGTCAAGCATATCTGCCGTAAGCCCAAAAGGATAATTTTTAAGCTTGGCAGGGTTGGCAAGTATTCCGTCCCTGTCCTTTTTCCAAAGCTTCTCTGACATATCAAGCTTGCCAAAAAGCGTCCTGATATAATCTCGGAAAGTGTCGATATCGTCAAAGCCAAGAAGCTGTTTTACAACATACTCCACCTCGGTGCTGTCACCGTATTTTTTCAAAAAACCTGACAGAAAAACGCCTACTGCCTTGCCGTGGGGTACGCCATTTTCATAGGTCAAAGTATAGCTCAGACCGTGAGGTATGCTTGTGCCTGTGTAGGCTATCGCCATGCCTGCAAGCACTGATGCCTGCATGAAAGTTGAGAACTCCTGGTCTGTCATATGAGCAAATCTCTCATCAGTTTCAAGACAGCCCTTACAGCTTACCCAAAGCCTCATACCCTCCTCTGCATATGCACGGCTGAACGCATTTGCGTTGGTGTTGAGCCGTGACTCTATCATGTGAGCAAGTGCGTCAACGCAGGTGCTTTTCATACCGCCATATGATGATGTTTTAAGATAGCTGTAATCAACCAATGCAAGTGACGGAAAAATTTTGTGGGCAATAGATTTCTTGGTCTGCTTGATGTGGGAAGTCAGGATAGAATAAGGTGTAGCCTCCGAGCCTGTTCCGCAGGTGGTAGGCACACAGACTATAGGGTAAAAAGGTAGTTTCGCAGGAGTGTACAAAAGCTCCTCCACCTTGGCAATGCTGTCTGAAAGCTCACACTTTTCAGCTTTTACAACGCTCACGCTTTCGGAAAACTCGGCATTTTCGCAAACTATCCCATTCTTAGCAAGCATTGATATCGCCTTGCTTGCGTCCATTGGCGAACCTCCGCCCACTGCCACGAACATATCCACGCCGTATTTTACCGCCGCCGTTGCCGCTGTGTAAACAGTTTCCACAGACGGGTTTTCCTCAATATCATTATATATCACATATCCAATTCCCTGACTTTCAAGCACTGCCCTGACATCAGCAAGAGAGCCGTTCACCGCAGAAGAATGTCTGCCTGTGACTATCATAGCCTTTTTACCAAGTGCGGCTATCTCGCCCCCGTGATTTTTTACCGCTCCATTTTCTATGTAAATATCTGTAGGTATATTTCTCATTTTCAACGCTCCTTCTGGCTTTTTATCCATTATAGCACCTTTGACGGCGATTTTCAAGCCTTGACTTTGTGGAACATATGTGCTATAATATTAGTAATAAATCATGGAGGGAAAAGCTATGCACTTCACAACAGCAAAAGGTATACTCTCGCTTAAAAACGGCATGAATTTATATCGTGGCTGTCAGCACGGCTGTATTTACTGCGACAGCCGCTCGGTATGCTATAATATGCAGCATGATTTTGAAGATATCGAAATAAAAGAAAACGCCGTGGAGCTTCTCGAAGAAGCCCTCAAACGCAAACGCCGCAGGTGCATGATAGGCATGGGCGCAATGTGCGACCCTTATATGCCACTTGAAATGACAGTACAGCTCACGCTGAAAAGCCTTATGGCAATAGAAAAATACGGCTTTGGTGTCACGCTTATCACAAAGTCTGACAAAATTCTCCGTGATATTGATATAATCCAGCGCATAAACCAAAAGAGCAAGGCGGTCATTGCAATGACCCTTACAACGGCTGACGAAAAGCTTTGCAGGATACTAGAGCCGAATGTTTGCACCACTCAAGGGCGATACGAGGTGCTGAAAGAGTTTCAGCGGCGTGAAATCCCAACTGTCGTGTGGCTCACGCCTATTCTGCCTTTTATAAACGATACGGAAGAAAATTTACGCCGCATATTGGATATGTGCTTTGATGCAGGCGTTAAGGGGATAATATGCTTTAGCTTCGGGGTCACTCTCCGTGAGGGCGACAGAGAGTATTTTTACAAGAAGCTTGACGAGCATTTTCCGGGAATGAAAGAAAAATATATCCGTACCTTTGGAAATTCTTATATCTGCAATAGTCCGAACAATAAGAAACTTATGGATATTTTTGTATCTCAGTGCAAAAGCCATGGTGTCATGTACAGCCCAGAGGAGATTTTCGCATACGAAAACGAATTTGACGTGAGTGACGGTCAGACGAGTATTTTTGACACCACCAATTGAAAACCTCTCCCCTTTATGTTATAATAAATAAAAAAACATCAAGGTGAAGCAATGAACAAAAATCAAAATATAGCTATGGGAATATCCCTTGCTGTGGTGGCAATAATGGTCGGCTCGGCGGAGATCTTCGGGGAAAAGGAAATAATTTTTCCTGAGATAACGGCAGTGGCAATGGGTGCGCTAATTGCGCCTGTGCAATCGTGGAACACCTCTCGAACACGGCTTTTTGCGGCGATAGTTTCTGCCGCCGTCGCAGGCGTGTGCATAGTGCGGTTTATCCCTGAGATACTTATACTTCGTATAGCTTTGGGACTTCTTGTAGCAGTGAGCGTTATAACACTGTCAAAAACTAGCTTCGTTCCTGCCATTTCAGCCTGCATACTTCCGATACTTATGGGTACAAAAAGCCCTATTTACGTCATTTTCGTTGCGGTCATGACAGCATTTATACTTATTTTTCAAAAAGTTCTTGAATACTTTGGACTGCATGAAAAGTATGAATATAGACCTATCGAACCAAGCTCAGAGCTTCTCAAACTAAGAACAAAACAAGTCATCACGGTGCTTGTTATCTGCATATTGCCTGTGCATTTTCACGAGATATTCTTTATCGCTCCGCCGCTTATAGTTGCATTTTTTGAACTTAGCGGCAAAGGCTCAAAGCTTATGAATCGAAAATACACCGCAATTGCTCTCATGGCGGTGGCTGCGTTCGCAGGCGTTATGGCAAGATTTTTTATCTCTGAAAAGCTTGGGCTTACCCTGACATTTGGTGCAGTTTTATCCTCGGCTGTGATATTCGTCATTTGCCGAAAAGCAAAGCTTTATTTTCCTCCATGCTGTGCAATATCTACCTTGCCTTTTATGATCCCTAAAACTGCAATAATAAAATTTCCATTTGAAGTCACAGCAGGATATATTGTCCTTACCATTGCCGCAGTTATCATAACCAAAATAGACAATAATACAAATTAGGCATAATCAAAAACGTACAAAGCTTTATGATCCGACCACCAGAAGTTAGACCAAAAATCTAACGATTTGGAGGTCACATCATTACGCTCTGTACGTTTTTTTGTATATTAAGAAATCATTCTCTGTTTTTAAGCACCTCGGCAGGGGTTATCTTGCCAAGCTTTCTTACAAGAATTGAGGTGATGATAAAGTATGTTGCCATTACTCCAGCGAAAATTATAACATAAGCATACCATGGGAATGCAAGGTTTATTCCGCTTGTTACGTTTGGAATGAACACTGGGAAAACCTTGTCCATCAGTATCTTTGAAAGCGGTATCTCGATAAGTGCGCCCAAAGTTATGATAATTGCGTTTCCGTTTAGGTAAAGCTTTTTCACGTCCTTGGTCTTATAGCCGAACACTTTCACAAGAGATATTCCAAAGGAAGCCCTTTCTATTGTAACATTCAGCATTAGGAACATCACAGAGCAGAAAATTATTACAGCAACCGCAATAAGCATTACTATCATTGACATCATAAGGTCCGTGAAAACTGCCGCTGAACGCTCGATATCCGATTTTGTTGTTGTGCTGTAAAGTCTGCCCTCGTCAATGTCAAGTTTCTTATCTGAGAGCAAACAGTTGTAGTAAGTGTCGCTCTCACCGAAAAGCTCACGCATACTGTCAATATCCATGAACACCATAAGTCCGCCACGCTCGTTGCAGATATCCTCCACTGTGAATGCGTAATCCATTGACGTCGCATCGTCTGTCAGGATAAACTTATCGCCCTTTGCCACTCCGTAACGCTCCACAACTGACTGACTCACTGTTATAAAGCTCTTGCCCTTATGTGTTTTCACATCATAATACTTGTTGTCGCTGTCCATACCCATAACGGTGACATCAAGGTTATAGCCAAGCTGTTCCTTTGAAAGCGTTTTTACAAAGCAAGCCTCGCCACCCTCCGGAACGCTTTCCTCCGGATATTTCAGAGTGTACATATACTCGTATTTTGTGTCATTTATAGTGTCTTTTCTCACGTTCTCACAGAGATAGTAGCAATCAACGCCAAGCATAAGAATAAACAGTGAAAACAGCATACTGAGAAGCACTGTTATGCCTGTGCGCATTTCACGAAGCATTTGGCGTATCTGAAATCTGCGGATAAAATTCCTGCTCTTTATCTTCACTCTGCTGTAGTGACCTGTTTTCTGCTCGTTTCTTATAAGTGAAAGAGCAGTCTGAGAAAGCCGCTTGTTTATCACAAGGGTATTAACTATCACCGAAACAACAGGAGGCATTACAATGCTGTAAATGATAAGATACAAAGGATAAACAGGGGTAAAATCAGGGAGCGAAGAATATGCGTAGCTGTCGAGAAGCTGATAATCGATCCCCACAGGTGAGAAGCCTATGACCGCACCGATTATTCCGCCAACAAATGCAACTATAGTCGGCAACGTTATGTAGTGGCGGATAAGATCTTTTTTCTTTGCGCCAAGAGCATAAAGCGCACCTATAACACTGCTTTCACGCTGAATCTGATGAATGACGAAAACAGAGATAACATAAGTAAGAAGTGCCATAAGTATAACACCCACACCAAGTCCTGCATATTTGTTCATGACAACGTCACCTGCCGCACCAGCTATACGAACGTTGTCGCCCTTTTTCACAAACATTGTCAGGTTGTCAAGATCGATGGTGAACACCTCGTCAAGAAGCTCGTCAGCCTGCTTTTTGAAGCTATCAATACCATTCGCAAGGCTCTCTGCACCGCTGTATGCAGATCTTGCACCCTCTGACAAATCTTTTGAGCCGTCATATGCGGCTTTAACTCCTGCCGTGATAGCATTCGCACCCTCTGGGAGTGCCTTTGCACCCTCGTAAAGTCCGCCCATTGCGTCATATAGAGCGTCTGCTCCCTCAGAAAGGTCTTTCACACCGTCTTTAAGGGTCTGTGAACCGTCATAAAGCTTGTCGATACCATTTGAAATATCGTCACGCTGCTTCAAGACGTCCTTGATAGTTTCAAGATAATACTTGTCTGTGACTTTTTTATAATCAAAGTCAAAATCCTCGATCATTTCCTTAAGCTCGTCATCAGTTGCCTTGTCGTTAAGTCTGTAAGCATAGCAGAGGTCTTCGGCTTTCTGATCGCTGTCATTTTTGAAATAGTCATACTGATCGTCGCTTACGAAAAGAAGTCCGAAGACCTTGCTTGACACAGCCGTGTCAGAGAAATTTTCAAAAGGTGTGTCATAGTCAGGTGTGGTTCCTATTCCAACAATCTCGAATTCAACTCCGCCTGCTGTAAGCTTATCGCCCACTGACAGAGAATGTTCCTCGCTGTAGCGCTTTTCGACTACCGCTTCGCCCTTTTTCTCAGCAAGTCTGCCGCTGTCAAGCTCGATAAGGTCAATGTCATTTCTTTTACGGAAAATACGGAGCTTTGAGCCGTCCTTAGCGGTAACGTCAATGCTGAAATGCTGTTCAAGAGTAATTCCTTTGTCTGTTATTTCCTTTTCCTGCTCGTCTGTAAGAGGAATAAAAACGCCGAACTGTCCGTCCTCGACCTTATTCATCTTACCATGTTCGGCTGTTCCGTCGATGATAGTGTCTGCGCTTGCAACCACGGAAACTATTATGTACATTCCCATTACGATAAGCAATACAAGCGCAAGATAACGTGCGAAATTTGTTTTAAGCTCACGTCCGAGCCTTTTTCTGAGTACCCTGTTCATTACAAGTCCTCCAGCTCTGCGGCAGGTATGCGTGTTTCGTTAAGATAATCCTTTTTGATAAGTCCGTCCTTAACGATTATTACCTTATGCACCATATTTTTTATAGCATTGTTGTGAGTAACGATAAGCATTGTTGTGCCATATTTTGCATTGATTTTTTCCAGCAGGATAAGAATATCCCTTGAAGTTTTGGAGTCAAGAGCGCCTGTAGGCTCGTCGCACAAAAGCAGCTTTGGATTTTTTATCAGCGCCCTTGCTATAGCACATCTCTGCTGCTGACCGCCTGAAAGCTGTGACGGAAACTTGTTTCTGTGTTCGGAAAGTCCCAACGTTGTGAGAAGTTCTTCCATATCCAGTGGCGAATCTGAAAGATATTCACAAACCTGAATATTTTCCACAACTGTCAGATTTGGAACGAGGTTATAAAACTGAAAGATAAAGCCCAGATTTTCCTTTCTGTAGTCGGCAAGCTTATCAGGTTTAAGACCGAAAATCTCCTTGCCGTCGACCTTAACAGAGCCACTGTCCATAGTGTCAAGGCCGCCTATGCAGTTAAGGAGCGTGGATTTACCAGAACCGCTCGTACCCTGAATAACGCACATCTGACCTTTTTCCAGACTTGTGGTGATACCCTTTAGCACCTGAATATAGCTGGCGTCACTTCCGTAGCTTTTCTTAACATCTCTGATCTCCAAATACATATTATTTCCTCCATTTACAAGTTAGATTTAGCTAACTTTGCTTTATATAAAAATGTGCATATCTGCACATTTCATCGACATTTGAGATACAAAATTCACACATAACATTGTTATGTAGGTTTCTAAAAGTTACCGCCCGAAGGCGGCAATTTTCTAATCTTCGACTATCATTGTAAACCATATTTTTATTAGAAACTCCATTACTCTGCGCATATGGAGCTTTGCCTTTTCCACATCTCTCTCGTGAGTTAGCAAATGAGTGTAGGCGTCAACACTTATATGGGTTATCCAATGAAGCATATACTCATCAACGTGGCAGTTAGGCATTCTTGCGGCAGCTTTTTCCGCTGATATCCTAAAGCCCTGTTCTGTCATATCTACAATCATATCCACAGTATTTTCATACTCAGACCCTTGCGCACCCGTGAGCAGCAGCATAAAAACGTCATAGTGGAGATACATATAATCAACAAGTTTGTCAAGGTCGGTGTGAGTATCAATGTGATACTCAGCAGACAGCACCGCAGGGTCATCGCTATCCATATCCTGAGCGTCCTGCATATAATGCTCCGTAAGAAGCCTGCAAAGCTCTTTCAGCGGCTCATCGACAATAGCCTTGAACAAGTCATTTTTATTTTTAAAGAAGAAATACAGCGCACCGGTCGTCACGCCTGCGTCAGCGCATATTTTTCTCAGAGAAGCCTTCATATAACCATTTTCAGAGAACTCGGTCATTGCACTTTCCAACAGCTTTTCCCTTGTTTCAAGTTCGTCACCCATTACTGCACCCCGCTTTCCACTTCACATAACACTGTTATCTTAGCATATAACGCTCGATATGTCAATACATTTACTATATTTTCAGCATATTATATGATATTGAAACATAACAGTGTTATGTGGTTGGTGACTATTACAAAATAAAATAGGAAGCGACATACCTGTCTGGTCAGATCTCACGATTTCAGACGGGTTAAAGTATATAAGCGATAGCTATAAAATTGCTATTGTTTACAGCGGTGACAGCGCTCCTATGCTGGTCCTTGAAAACAAGTACTCATATAGCTGGGATATTTGCATTAGTGCAAGCGAGGTGTCGTCAGGAGTTGCTTTCTACTCATACGATGACATTGCACAAGCTTTCAGCAACTACCGTGTAAGCATTTATGACATGGGACAGCTTCACATATTTACCTCTAATTATACCGAGATCTACGGAGTATATGCGGCTCCGGTCTGATATTACAACATAATAACTATCAAAGTCAAATAATAATCGGACCGAGCAAAATGTTCCACCGGAACATCTTACTCGGTCTTTTTCGTAGTATCGATAATTCAACATATTTACAACTATCCTGCATTTTTCGCGCAATCACCAATCTGGTCATTCTCTCTATCCACTTATCAATGAAACTTATAAACCCCTCAAAGCTTCATAGCTCTCCATTTGTTTGAAATAACGCCGATATTCCAGTATGTAATAAAGCAGATAAACAACATACTGATTGCCGATACGACAACTGCTTCAATAAGAAGAAACGGTGTCGAATAGGTTGATATGAATCTTGACGTAATTGTCAAAATAATATTTTGACAGAACCTAACAAATATCCCCAATAAGATAATGTCTAATATGAACCGCCATAGGAATGATTTTGTGAATTGAGACATTGTTTTTTCCTCCTAGCCAAATACTTCTTCATATTCTGCAATTTCTTCTTTAGAAATTACAGAATAATCATATGATGTCACCACACGACTATTTTGATGTACACAAACATCTAATTTTATAAAATCTTTATCAGCTTTTCGCTTCCAATCACGTATTAACGTTTGAAAATTTTTAGGCATAACGAGTTCGATATGGTTTCCGCTTTTAATATCAGTAAAATCCATATTTACAAAACACATTGATGTTGAATATCTACAGTTTGAAACATACATATAATATTCTGTCTGTTCAACAGTATCATTAGGATATTCAAGATGTTTTTGTATGAATCTTACATCTGACATAAAATCAAATGAGCATTTAGGATCAACTGTATTTTCGGCATAAATATTTTGATACGATCCTGAAAAACATAAGAAAACAATTATTGATAATAAAAAACATAATATTTTGGTTAATAAATTTTGTGGAAATAAAGTCCGTATAAATGATATTACTATTAATGTACAAGAAAAGTAGAGTAAAAAACTAAATATTAAATCTGTTACTATCAAGCATATCACATACGTTAAACTATCAAATTCTCCAACATTCATTTTAATTAGCATAACAGCGAAAATCATACCAAATATCACACTCAATACGACCGAAACAATAATGCCTGTCTTTAGAGCGCCGGTTTTATATTCTTGCTTAGCTAAATTTCGAAGTAGTCTTTCTCCAGCCTTTAACAATA
>ERZ791930.1188-NODE-1188-length-11960-cov-2.178496_pt1 | contig 11960 bp, 10 predicted proteins | sample MGYA00510128_ERZ791930 | MGnify/ENA primary metagenome ERZ791930 (study PRJEB30046, sample SAMN00792057) | human gut metagenome | study: EMG produced TPA metagenomics assembly of the A metagenome-wide association study of gut microbiota in type 2... | reverse complement strand
ACCGGCAGCAGCACCGAGACGTGCAGCAGCTCCGGCTCCGGCAGCAGCTCCGAAGGCAGCAGCACCGGCAGGTGGCGCAGGTAACGTAAAGATCGAAGCAGGTGCAGCAGGAAAAGTATTTAAGATCGAGTCTTCTGTTGGCGCATCTGTAAAGAAAGGTGACACAATCTTAGTTCTTGAAATCATGAAAATGGAGACACCGGTTGTTGCTACCGAAGATGGTACAGTAGCAAGCATCAACGTAAGCGTTGGTGACATGGTAGAAGCAGGTGCATTACTGGCAACTTTAAACAACTAATTTTAGGAGGATAACAATGAGTTATTTTACTGAGACAATGGGCAACCTCCTTCATCAGACTGCCTTTTTTAACCTGACATGGGGAAATTTCGTAATGATCTTAGTTGCATGTATTTTCCTGTATCTGGCGATTGCAAAAGGGTTTGAACCGTTGTTACTCGTTCCGATCGCATTTGGTATGCTTCTGGTAAACATTTATCCGGATATCTTTGCAACTCCGGAGCAGATGAGTAACGGTGTCGGTGGTTTATTCCATTATTTTTATACCTTAGATGAATGGTCAATCTTGCCATCCCTTATTTTCCTTGGCGTTGGTGCGATGACCGATTTTGGACCTCTGATCGCAAACCCGATCAGTTTCCTTTTAGGAGCAGCAGCACAGTTTGGTATTTTCGGCGCATATTTCCTTGCAATCCTGATGGGATTCAATGATAAAGCAGCAGCAGCCGTTTCTATCATCGGTGGTGCAGATGGTCCTACTTCCATTTTCCTTGCTGGAAAACTTGGACAGTCCGGCCTTATGGGACCGATCGCTGTAGCAGCATATTCTTACATGGCACTGGTGCCGATCATTCAGCCGCCAATTATGAAGTTATTTACAACGAAAAAAGAACGTGCGATCAAGATGCAGAACTTACGTCCGGTATCCAAACTTGAGAAAATCTTATTCCCAATCGTGGTAACCGTTGTTGTATGTCTGATCCTTCCGACAACAGCCCCGCTCGTTGGTATGTTAATGCTTGGTAACCTGTTCCGTGAGTGTGGTGTGGTTCGTCAGTTATCTGAGACAGCATCTAATGCATTGATGTATATCGTAGTTATCTTACTTGGTACATCCGTTGGTGCATCCACAAGTGCAGAGGCTTTCTTAAATGCAACAACTTTAAAGATCGTTGCACTTGGACTGATTGCATTTATGTTTGGTACAGCAGCCGGAGTATTGTTCGGTAAATTACTTTGCTTCATTACAAAAGGCAAGATCAACCCACTCATCGGTTCTGCCGGTGTATCCGCAGTTCCTATGGCTGCGCGTGTATCACAGAAAGTTGGTGCAGAGGAAGATCCTACGAACTTTTTACTTATGCATGCAATGGGACCAAACGTTGCCGGTGTTATCGGTACAGCAGTAGCAGCCGGTGTATTCATGGCAATCTTTGGAATTTAATCAGACGGCAGAACAAAAACAGGTTCGCTGTATAAGGAGGAAAAAATGGCTGAAGTTGTTAAAAAACCTTTAAAAATAACAGAGACAGTACTGCGTGATGCACATCAGTCTCTGATCGCAACAAGAATGACAACAGAGCAGATGCTTCCAATCGTAGATAAGATGGACAAGGTTGGATACTATGCTGTTGAGTGCTGGGGAGGCGCTACTTTCGATGCATCCCTTCGTTTCTTAAAAGAGGATCCATGGGATCGTCTTCGTAAATTAAGAGATGGTTTTAAAAATACAAAATTACAGATGTTATTCCGTGGACAGAATATCTTAGGATACCGTCCATATGCTGATGATGTAGTAGAGTATTTCGTACAGAAATCCATCGCAAACGGAATTGATATCATCCGTATTTTTGACTGTCTGAATGATCTTCGCAATCTTCAGACAGCAGTAAGCGCATGTAACAAAGAAAAAGGACATGCACAGGTGGCTTTATCTTATACACTCGGTGATGCTTATACCTTAGATTACTGGACTGATATGGCAAAAAGAGTTGAGGATATGGGAGCTGATTCTGTATGTATCAAAGATATGGCAGGACTTTTAGTTCCTCAGAAAGCAGACGAACTGGTTCGTGCGATCAAAGATGTGATCGATATCCCGTTAGAGTTACATACACACTATACATCCGGTGTTGCTTCCATGACATACATGAAAGCAGTTGAGGCAGGATGCGATATCATTGATACAGCAATGTCTCCATTTGCACTTGGAACATCCCAGCCGGCTACTGAAGTTATGGTAGAGGCATTCAAGGGAACCGAGTTTGATACAGGTTTAGACCAGAACAAACTTGCTGAGATCGCTGATTACTTCCGTCCGATGAGAGAGGAAGCATTAGAGAGTGGTCTGATGAACCCGAAAGTATTAGGTGTAAACATCAAGACTTTATTATACCAAGTACCGGGTGGTATGTTATCCAACCTGATCTCCCAGTTAAAAGAGCAGGGGAAAGAGGACAAATACGAGGAAGTACTTGCAGAAGTACCGCGTGTTCGTAAAGATCTTGGTGAGCCGCCGCTTGTTACACCTTCCTCACAGATCGTTGGTACACAGGCTGTATTCAACGTATTAATGGGTGAGCGTTACAAAGTAGCGACCAAAGAGACGAAAGATGTTCTCCTTGGAAAATACGGTCAGACTGTAAAACCGTTCAATCCGGAAGTTGTTGACAAAGTATTAGGCGATGAGAAGAAGAATGCAATTACCTGTCGTCCGGCAGATCTGTTAGAGCCAGAGCTTGACAAGATTGAAGCTGAGATGAAACAGTGGAAACAGCAGGATGAAGATGTATTATCTTACGCATTGTTCCCACAGGTTGCAACTGAGTTCTTCAAATACCGTGAAGCACAGCAGAAAAAAGTAGATGCAACAATTGCAGATACAAAGAATGGTGCATATCCGGTATAATTAGAATATGATTGATGAAATGCCATGGCAGTATCTTAGGATGCTGCTGTGGCATTTTTTGTTTTGCTGAAATATTGCTTTTTGCAAAGAAAAGAATTAGAATCATCCTATAAATGATAAAGGATATAAGAAAATGGAAAATTTTGAACGGAAAACGTCGCCGAAAAATGGCATAGATACAGAAAACTGGTTTATAGAAAGTTATCGCAGATATAAAGGTCATCCGATACGGATTCTGATAGCACTGTACAAAGGAAATTATCATAAATTTGTTATGGCAGTTATCTGTTTTTTTATAAAGCATGCATGTGTGTGGGTACTTCCAATCATAACTGCAAATATCATCAATGATGTGACACAGAAGAATCCTGATACCGTGAGAAATATCTGGATCAGTGCAGCCCTTGAGATTGGTTTGATCGCACTTAATATACCAATGAATTATCTGTATACATCATATAAAAGCCTTGCAACACGTTACGCAGAAACAGGACTTCGTAAGGCATTGATCCGGAAACTTCAGCAGTTGTCGATCGCCTACCATGTGGAGACACAGTCTGGAAGGCTGCAGTCTAAGATTATGCGTGATGTGGAGGCGGTGGAGACACTTTCCACACAGATGTTCTTAAGCATTTTAAATATTGCACTGAATATCGGGGTTGCGCTGGTGGTCACAGCATCAAAAAGTAAGATCGTTTTTGTATTTTTTCTGTTGACAACTCCGGTTGCGGCAATCACGATGGTTTCGTTCCGCTCGGTCATGAAAAAAAGAAATACGGAATTTCGAAAAGAAATGGAAGAAACGTCCGCTCGTGTGATGGAAATGGTGGAACTTGTCCCGGTGACAAGGGCACACGCATTGGAGGACGAAGAAGTACATAAGATGAGCGGACAGCTTTTTACAGTGGCGGAAAAGGGATATAAACTGGATCTGGTACAGGCATTATTTGGTTCAGTCGGATGGGCGGTATTCCAGGTGTTTCAGGTCGTCTGTCTGGCATTTACCGGCTATCTTGCGTTGCGTGGACGCATTATGGCGGGGGATATCACACTTTACCAGAGTTATTTTGCAACGGTGGTAAATCAGGTGTCTGCAATCGTTACATTGCTTCCGACAATCGCGAAAGGCATTGAATCTGTCAATTCCATTGGTGAGGTGCTCCTCTCAGAGGATGTGGAGCAGAATGAGGGGAAAAAGCAGTTAGAGGACGTAACTGGCACCTTTGATTTTGAAGATGTTTCCTTTCATTATAAAAACAGTGACAAACCGGTGTTAAATCACCTGAACCTGCATGTAAAACAGGGGGAGACGATCGCATTAGTCGGGGAGTCAGGTGCAGGAAAATCGACTGTGTTAAATCTTGTGATCGGCTTTCATTTGGCGGACGGAGGGAAGGTCCTTTTAGATGGTAATGATATGAGGGAAATAGATCTGCGTACATACAGAAAACATCTTGCCGTTGTACCACAGACATCCATATTATTTTCAGGGACTATACGTGAAAACATTACTTACGGAAACGAACATGTTTCGGACGAAGAATTAGAACGTGTCATAAAGGCGGCAAATCTTACGGATCTGATGGAGAGCCTTCCAAATGGGGTTGATACCATGGTAGGAGAACATGGAGGAAAACTTTCCGGTGGACAAAGACAGCGCATTGCGATTGCGCGAGCACTGATTCGTGATCCGGAGGTGATCGTGCTCGATGAGGCTACGTCGGCTTTAGACAGTATTTCTGAAAAACTGATACAGGAAGCTTTGGAAAATCTGACGAAGGGGAGAACGACATTTATTGTGGCACACCGGCTGTCAACAATTCGTGATGCAGATAAGATTGCCGTTCTTGCGGACGGACATTGTGTGGAATATGGTACGTTTGAGGAGCTGATGGCACGAAAAGGTGAATTTTACAGAATGAAAATGATTCAAAGCTGACAAAAAGGAAAAGTTTTGATATAATAGAAATGTTGGTGTGCAGAGGCACATCATAAATTGCAGACGGTGTCATAAAATGACAGGAACGAGGGGTTATGGGCAGTAAGAATGATTTGAGTAATCGGATCAACGAGTCATACAGTAAATTGAGCAAGGGACAGAAACTGCTTGCCACCTATATCACAGATAACTATGATAAGGCAGTATTTTTGACGGCGGCAAAATTAGGTGAGGTGGTCGGAGTCAGCGAATCCACGGTTGTGCGCTTTGCCATGCATCTTGGATACCGGGGATATCCTGAATTTCAGAGTGCCTTAGAAGAACTGGTACGCAACAAATTAAACTCCATTCAGCGTATGGAAGTTACTTATGGCAGGATCAGCCAGTCAAAAATTTTAGAATCTGTTTTAAAGTCAGATGCGGAAAAAATCAACAGCACATTGGAAAAAATAGATCAGGCGGCATTTGAGATGGCAGTAGATACCATTTTGAATGCGAAACATATTTATATTATTGGAATCAGAAGCTGTGCGCCGCTTGCGTCGTTTATGGCATTTTATTTTACACTGATGTTTGAAAATGTACGTCTGATACAGACGAGCAGTTCCAGTGAAATTTTTGAACAAATGGTTCGTATTGGTAAGGAAGATGTAATTATCGGAATCAGTTTTCCGAGATATTCCATGCGTACATTAAAGGCTATGGAGTTTGCCAACAACCGCAGTGCAAAAGTGATTACTTTAACAGACAGTGTGCATTCACCGATGAATTTGTATTCGTCCTGTAATCTGATCGCAGACAGTGATATGGCGTCTATTGTGGATTCACTGGTTGCACCACTTAGCGTGATCAATGCCCTGATCGTGGCACTCTGTATGAAAAAACAGAGAGATGTTGCGAAGACATTAGAAATGTTAGAAGGAATCTGGGATGAGTATCAGGTCTATGAAAATGATGAGATCAATGCGATTGACGATTCCATAAAAATGCGTTATGCAAAAATAGGAGACAGCGATTTTCATGAATAAAATCATTGTAATAGGCGGGGGACCGGCTGGAATGTTTGCTGCGATCGCCGCAGCGGAAACCGGCAGTCAGGTTATTCTGCTTGAAAAGAATGAAAAACTTGGAAAAAAACTTTTCATTACCGGAAAGGGACGATGCAATATTACCAATGCGGGAGATATGGATAATCTCTTTGCAAATGTTATGACCAATGCAAAGTTCTTATATAGCGCCTTTTATTCGTATGACAATCAAAGAGTCATTGATTTTTTTGAGAGAAACGGACTGAGGACAAAAACAGAGCGTGGCAACCGGGTATTTCCTGTTTCGGATCATTCCTCGGATGTGATCGCAACATTGCAGAAAGTGCTGAAAGAGAAAAAAGTAAAAGTAATGCTGCATACACAGGTACAAAGTCTGCTTATGGAATCATCCGGAGAAGATGCGCCGGAAAACATTGTCACAGGCGTAAAGCTGACAGATGAAACCACAATGCCGGCAGATGCAGTAATCATTGCGACAGGCGGATTTTCCTATCAGACGACCGGCTCTACAGGGGATGGTTACCGTTTTGCAAAAGAAGCAGGACATACCGTCACGGACATCCGGCCGTCACTGGTACCGTTTCTCGCAAAAGAAGACTATGTCCGGCAGATGCAGGGACTTTCATTAAAAAATGTGGAAGTACGCATTTTAAATGAAAAAAAACTGCTGTATCAGGAGTTTGGCGAGATGCTGTTTACACACTTTGGTGTCAGCGGGCCGCTGCTTTTATCGGCGAGTGCAGCTATCAAACCGTCTCTTACGGACGGAGAACTTTCTATGTTTATAGATTTAAAGCCGGCACTTACGGAAGAACAGTTAGATCACCGTCTGTTAAGAGAGTTTGATGAGGCGAAGAACAGGCAGTTCAAAAACTCCATTGGTGGGCTTTTCCCGGCTAAAATGATTCCGGTCATGCTGGATCTTAGCGGAATCGATCCGGAGAAAAAGGTCAATGAGATCACCAAAGAGGAACGCAGACATTTTATCGGACTGATCAAGGCATTCCCGGTCACACTGTGTGGACTCCGTGATTTTAACGAAGCGATCATCACGAAGGGCGGCGTGAAAGTAAAAGAAGTCAATCCGTCTACGATGGAATCAAAACTGGTGCCGCATTTATATTTTTGCGGAGAGGTGTTAGACCTGGATGCGATGACTGGTGGTTATAATTTACAGATTGCATGGTCCACCGGTTATCTTGCGGGAATCTCAGCGGCGCAGCCGGATGAAAGATAACAGATGATAAAGCGTTATAAATCTATGGATTGTTATGGACAAAAGAATAGGAAATAAAAAACACAGCAAAATGTAAAAGGAGAATAAAACATGAGTATGAATATTGCAATTGACGGACCGGCAGGAGCAGGAAAGAGCACGATCGCAAAGCGGCTGGCGAAAAAACTTGGATTTATCTATGTGGACACGGGAGCAATGTACCGTGCGATGGCATATTATTTTTTACAGCATAATATTGATGCAAAAGATGAAAATGCGATCGCGGCAGCATGCCCGGACGTGGATGTCACGATCACTTATGAAAACGGAGAACAGCAGGTACTTTTAAATGGAGAGAATGTAAATGGTGTGATCCGCAATGAGGAAGTTGGAAATATGGCATCTTCCACAAGCGTCTATCCGGTGGTCCGCAAAAAGCTAGTGGAACTCCAGCGTCAGCTTGCAAAGTCTGCAGATGTCATCATGGATGGAAGAGATATTGGAACGTGTGTTCTTCCGGACGCACAGGTCAAAATCTATCTGACAGCAAGTTCTGCGACACGGGCAAAGAGAAGATACGATGAGCTGACGGAAAAAGGAGTAAGCTGTGATCTTGCAGAGATCGAAAAAGATATTATTGACCGTGATTACCGTGACATGCATCGTGAAACATCACCGCTTCGTCAGGCAGAGGATGCTGTTTTGGTTGACAGTTCGGAAATGAATATTGATGAAGTGGTAGATGCCATTTATCAGGTTTATTCAGAGGCAAGATAAGGAAACATAAAATATGAAGATAACATTGGCAAAAAGTGCAGGTTTCTGCTTTGGCGTAAAGCGCGCGGTCGATACCGTGTATGAGCAGCTTGAAATGAGTGCCGCAGAGAGACAGCCAATCTATACATTTGGTCCGATCATCCACAATGAAGAGGTGGTGCGTGATCTGGAAGAAAAAGGAGTGACTGTTTTAGAGAGCGTAGAAGAACTCGAAGAGAGGGCGGCGCATGGCGGAACGGTCATCATCCGTGCACACGGAGTGGAAAAGGGCATATCTGAAAAAATAAAAGAACTTGGCTATACATTGGTGGACGCAACCTGCCCGTTTGTGTTAAAGATACACCGCCTTGTGGAAAAACACAGTGCCGAAGGGGCGCAGATCGTAATTATCGGGAATGAAAAGCATCCGGAAGTAAAAGGAATCAAAAGCTGGTCGCTGAATCCGCATACGGCTGTGATCGCAACCCCGGAAGAGGCAGAAAAATATCAGGCAGAATCTGGGAAAAAGGTATGTATTGTAGCACAAACGACATTTAATTACAATAAATTTCAAGAATTAGTTGAAATTATAAAGAAAAAAGGTTATGATATAATTGTTTTAAATACAATCTGCAATGCCACCGAGGAAAGACAGACTGAGGCAGCAAAGATTGCCCGTGATGTGGACGCCATGATTGTCATAGGGGGCAGAAATAGTTCCAATACGCAGAAGTTGTTTGAAATATGTAAAAACGAATGCAACAATACTTACTATATACAAACTGTAAAAGATTTGGATATCACATGTTTTGAGTCCATCGATAGCGTAGGTATTACCGCAGGGGCTTCTACCCCAAACAAAATTATTGAGGAGGTTCAAAAGAATGTCAGAAATGAGCTTTGAACAAATGCTGGAGGAATCATTTAAAACAATAAGAAATGGAGAGGTAGTTGAAGGTACCGTTATCGATGTAAAACCTGATGAGATCGTATTGAATATCGGCTACAAATCAGACGGAATCATTACTCGTAATGAATATACGAACGAAGCTAACGTTGATTTAACAACACTGGTATCTGTCGGCGACACCATGGAAGCAAAGGTTCTTAAGGTAAATGACGGTGAGGGACAGGTATTACTCACATACAAACGTCTCGCAGCAGAAAAAGGCAGCAAGAGATTAGAAGAGGCATTTGAAAACAAAGAAGTATTAACAGCAAAAGTAGCACAGGTATTAGACGGCGGTCTCTGCGTGATCGTGGATGAAACAAGAGTATTTATCCCGGCAAGCCTTGTATCTGATAGCTATGAGAAAGATTTATCCAAGTACAAAGATCAGGATATCGAGTTCGTGATCAGCGAGTTCAATCCAAAACGCAGAAGAATCATCGGCGACAGAAAACAGCTTTTAGTTGCTAAGAAATTAGAGCAGCAGAAAGAGCTGTTTGCAAAGATCAAAGTTGGTGATGTTATGGAAGGAACTGTTAAAAATGTAACAGACTTCGGTGCATTCATTGACCTTGGCGGAGCTGACGGACTGCTTCACATCTCTGAGATGTCATGGGGCAGAGTAGAGAGTCCGAAAAAAGTATTTAATGTTGGTGATCATGTGCGTGTATTCATCAAAGATATCAACGATACAAAAATTGCACTCAGCATGAAATTCCCGGCAGAGAATCCATGGAATGGTGCTGCAGAGAAATATGCGGTTGGAAACGTTGTAAAAGGAAAAGTGGCAAGAATGACAGATTTCGGTGCATTCGTAGAGCTTGCTCCGGGTGTTGACGCATTACTGCATGTTTCCCAGATTGCAAAAGAGCATATTGAGAAACCATCTGATGTATTAAAAGTAGGTCAGGAGATCGAAGCTAAGATCGTTGATTTCAACGAGGACGAGAAGAAGATCAGTCTTTCCATCAAAGCATTACTTGCTCCGGAGACAAATGAGTCAGAAGATGCTGATGTTGCAGATGTCGATATCGATGCAGTTGCAGCAGAAGAGAACTAAATTCCGTATACAGTAATATGGATAAAAATAGGCTTTCACGGAATGTGCAAAGCCTATTTTTGATATGGCATGAAAGTAAATCTGGTTTTACAGAACTTTTGTGCAAAAGGAAACAGGAGGAAAGTAGATTATGCTGGAAACCGATAATTATGAAAAATTTAAAAAGGACATTTTGCAGCTTGCCGGAATCGATCTGAATTCTTACAAGGAAAAACAGATGCGCCGCCGGATCAATACGCTGATCACGAAGAACAACGTTAAGACGTACAATGACTATGTAGCACTGATTAAGAAAGATAAAGAAAAATTTGATCAGTTCATCAATTTCCTGACAATCAATGTTTCTGAATTCTATCGTAATCCGGATCAGTAGAAGATATTAGAGGGGCAGGTATTCCCGGAACTGATCAAAAAGTTTGGCAAGAACCTGAAAATCTGGAGTGCGGCATGTTCAACAGGAGATGAACCGTATTCCCTTGTCATGGCACTTTCAAGACAGGTTCCGCTTGCAAATATTAAGATCATTGCAACGGATATCGACAATCAGGTGCTTGATACGGCGAGAATGGGACTGTACAATGAAAAGAGTATTGCCTCTGTGCCGGATGATCTGAAAAAGAAGTATTTTACAAAAGTTGGTTCTTCCTATCAGATTTCAGATGAGATCAAAAAAAGGGTGGAATTTAAAAAGCATGACCTGTTAAAAGATCCATATCCGAGTGGCTGCAATCTGATCGTCTGCCGTAATGTGGTTATTTATTTCACGGAAGAAGCAAAAGATGTGATCTATCAGAAGTTCCATAAAGCGCTTCAGCCGGGTGGTGTACTTTTCATTGGCAGTACAGAACAGATCATGAATTACAGAGAACTTGGATTTGACAGACATACATCCTTCTTCTTTGAGAAAAAGTAACAGTACATAATTAAAAACAGCTTATCAGGAAATGATAGGCTGTTTTTATTATTTGGAGGTTGAAAATGAAAAAAATATATAAAAGAATATTGTCGCTTGGACTGGCTGTGGGTGTGATATTTAGCTTACAGGAAAGCGTACACATTTGTGCGCAGGAAAATACACAGACCACGGAGAGCATTTTTGCAGATTACGGTGATGAGAACGGTGGAGAAACGGATACTGCGGAGCAGATAACCGGGACGGGTGCAGAAGAAAACACGGAACAGACAACTGAGGAGGCAGAAACCGGGAAAAATACGGAGCAGACAACCGAGGAGACGGAAACCGGGAAAAATACGGAGCAGACAACTGAGACAGAGACCGGGGAAATCATGGATGCTGATGATACAGAAGAAGCGGAAGAAAGTGTCTGGATGATGTACGATGGGACAGAAGAGCCAGAGGAACCGGACGAGCCGGAACTGGATGAAGGATTTCATCAGGACGGAAGTATAGCAATCAATGAAACGAATTTTTCGGATAATGAATTTCGCAAAAAAATCAAGAAATATGACACCAATAAAGATGGTCTCTTGGCAGATTCCGAAAACAGGAAGATTACAAAGCTGGAATTTGAGGAAAAAATACAAACGGAGGGAATAGAATATTTACGGTACCTGAAAAAAATTGTTTTGACAGATGGTATCTGCAGTATTATGAATAGCAGTTCGTTGGAAGAGATAGAGATATCGGATGCTTATAAAGTCGATCATTTGAGAGTTGCGTCGTTTTCTGGATGTACCGCATTAAAAAGCCTTTCTATAGATGCGGGTATAGATTTGGATGCAGGAATTGATTTTACAGGATGCCAAAAATTAGAAACACTGACAATAAAAGAATATATGGGAGCTGCATTAGATCTGAGTCCTTGTATTGCACTGAAAAAGCTTGACATTGAAAATCTGTACGGAAAGGATAGAAGTTCAATTGCTAAACTGGATTTGAACAGCCAACAGAAGATTTTGGAACTTTCGTTGAAAGCGATAAAACTGAGTGAAGATTTTGTACTTCCAAAATCAGTTCAAAAAGTTCATGTTGAGGGGGTATCGTCAAAAAAACTGGATTTAAGTAATTATAAAAATTTAAAAGAGTTTTCGGTAGAAGGCTCC
>ERZ791930.1178-NODE-1178-length-12067-cov-6.322428_pt1 | contig 12067 bp, 10 predicted proteins | sample MGYA00510128_ERZ791930 | MGnify/ENA primary metagenome ERZ791930 (study PRJEB30046, sample SAMN00792057) | human gut metagenome | study: EMG produced TPA metagenomics assembly of the A metagenome-wide association study of gut microbiota in type 2... | reverse complement strand
TATTCTACACCTTCCACAAAGGGGAAGGTCAAGCCTTTTTGCAAAAAGAGCCGCCGCACAAAATTGTACAGCAGCTCCTTCCTTTAAAAATAGCACTTGATCTGGAAACGGTCAGTGTTATCCTGCTTTTTCTCCACCATGATGTGCTCGTGGTGGAAGTCAAAGTGCACCGGGGTGCACAGGTCGGTGTTGCGGGTCAGGCGCAGCAGCTCCTGCACACGCTTTTTCTCCTCCGGCACATAGAACAGGTAGCTCACGCCCTCTTTTTTGGCGCGGCCGGTGCGGCCGATGCGGTGGGTGTAGTGCTCGTTCTCGCTGGGTACATCGTAGTTGATAACGGCATCCACGTCCGAGACATCGATGCCGCGGGCAGCAACATCCGTAGCCACCAGAATGGCCAGCTTGCCATCCCGGAAGGCCTGCATGATCTGGTTGCGCTCCTTCTGGGAGAGGTCGCCGTGCAGGCAATCCACCGAGAAGCCCAGCCGTGCCAGCTGGTTTGCCAGCGTGGCGGTGTTGAACTTGGTATCGCAGAACACCATTACCCGCTTATAGCCCTCGCCAATGATGATCTGCGCCAGATCCGACAGTTTATTGCGGCCGGAGGTCTCCAGCATATACTGGGTGATCTTGGGCTGGCTCTCCTCGCGGGGCTGCACGGTGATCTCCTCGGCATTATGCTGGTACAGCCAACCGATATCCATCACCTCGCGGCTGATGGTGGCAGAGAACATGGACAGCGCCTTGCGGGCCTTCATCATCTCAATGATGTGGCGCACATCCTTATAAAAGCCCATGTTCAGCATCTCGTCGGCCTCATCCAGCACGATCTGGGTCACATGGGAGATATCAATGCTGTGGTGCTTGTAGTGGTCCATCAGGCGCCCCGGGGTGGCCACCACGATCTGGCAGCCCTCGGCCAGACGCTTTGCCTGCTTTTCCATATTGGCACCACCGTACACACAGGCCACCTGCACCTCTGGCATAAAGTAGGTGAGGTTGGTCAGCTCCTCGGCGATCTGCTGGGCAAGCTCCCGGGTGGGGGCCATGATGACGGCCTGCGGGTATTTGTTTTCCGGCTGGATATGCTCCACCACCGGGATACCGAAGGCGCAGGTCTTACCGGTGCCGGTAGGTGCCTTGGCAATAACATCATGCCCGGCCAGCATGAGGGGGATGGTCTTTTCCTGAATTTCTGTCATTTCGGCAAAGCCCATGCGTTCCACAGCCTTGTGGATGGCTTCGCTGCACTGCAACTCGCTGTAAAGCATTTGGACAACTCCGTTCTTTGTGGCGTTTTTCTCGTTGCAACAAGTATAGCATGAAATGCCGCGCTTGTCAGCAGAGAAACAAAAAGATGCCGTGCACCGCACGCAGAGCGGGACGATTTAGCGTGATCTTGATTTCGGAATATCGGAACGTCTGCGGGCGTTCCGATATTCCATTTTCACAACAGAGTTTGTTCCAAACAAAAAGAACCGCACCCGGGGTCACGGGTACGGTTCTCAGTGTTGCAGGATCAGGCGGTCTCTTCCACGCTCTTCTTGCCGGCCTCCAGCTTCTGCTTAAAGCGGCCGCTGGCCTTGAAGCCGGGGATGGAGGTGGACTCCAGCTGGCTGGAGACCTTGGTCTTGGGGTTGGTGTAAGCCTTCGGCTTGCGGGGGCGCATCTCAAAGCGGCCAAAGCCGGCGATGGTCACCTTTTCGTCAGCACGCAGGCAGTCCGCGATCTGGTCAAACATTGCATCCATCGTGGTTTCGACCTGTGCTTCGGTAAAGCCGGTCTTACGTGCCACGGTTTCGATCATCTGGGAACGGGTCATGTATCGATATCCTCCTGGAATGTCCAAAAGTAACGTCTTTTGGCAAATTTTGCGTTGTTGAGTATAACATATTTCGCGTACTGTTTTCGATGGATTGCGCACGAAATGTTGTTTATTGCACACGAACCACATTCAGTTCCGTGCACTCCGCACAAATACAGCGCCCACCGTTTCGGCGGGCGCTGTACAGAGCTATTTTATGCGGGGCTCAGGGCTTATTTGCTGCGGTACAGGGTGGCAATATCCACCAGCGGGATGTTTGCCAAGCTGTGCTCGCTGCGCAGGCAGTCCACCAGAGAGGCGGCGGTATCCACTGCGGTAATGCAGGGGATGCTCAGCTCCACGGCCTTGCGGCGCAGGCGGACGGAGTCGCGCCGGGGGTCACGCCCCTTGGCACTGGTGGAGAACACATAGTCCACCAAGCCGCTCTGCAGCAGGTCCACGATGTTGGGCGACTCGCCGGAAATGTTGCGCACCTCGTTGCAGGGGACCATGTGCTTGTTGAGCCATGCACAGGTGCCGGAGGTACCGTACAGCTTATAGCCCATATCCTTGAGCTTCCATGCAATATCCACGAACTCGGGCTTATCGCTGTCCTTCACGGTGAAGATGCAGCAGCTGCCCGGGCCGGGGGTCTTGAAGGTGTAGCCTGCACCGATCAGACCCTTGAGCAGGGCATCGTGGTAGTTGGGCGCAATGCCCAGCACCTCGCCGGTGGACTTCATCTCAGGGCCGAACTGGGTATCCACGGCGTGCAACTTTTCAAAGCTGAACACGGGCACCTTGACCGCCACATAGGGGGCGTTGGGGTGCAGACCGGTGCCGTAGCCCATATCTGCCAGCTTCTCGCCCAAGCAGCAGCGCACGGCCAGATCCACCATGGGCACGCCGGTGACCTTGGAGATATAAGGCACAGTACGGGAGGAACGGGGGTTCACCTCAATGACGTACACCTGACCATTGGACACTGCATACTGCACGTTGACCAGACCGGTAACATGCAGTTCGCGGGCAAAGCGGCCGGTGTAATCCACCATGGTGTCGATCTCGGCCTGCGTCAGGTGCTGTGCCGGGTAGACGCAGATGGAGTCGCCGGAGTGCACACCGGTGCGCTCCACCTGCTCCATGATGCCGGGGATCAGGAAGTTTTCGCCGTCGCAGATAGCGTCCACCTCGCACTCGGTGCCCATGATGTACTTATCCAGCAGCACGGGGTGATCCATGTCAACGTGCTCGGTGATAACGCCCATGTACTCGATGATATCCGCCTTGTTGTAGGCCACGATCATGTTCTGACCGCCCAGCACATAGGAGGGGCGCATCAGCACCGGCAGACCGATCTCCTCGGCAGCGGCCAGTGCCTCGTCCAGATTGAACACGGTACGGCCCGGGGCGCGGGGGATGCTGCAGCGCTCCAGCAGCTCGTCAAAGCGCTCGCGGTCCTCGGCCTCATCGATGGCGTCCGCCGGGGTGCCCAGAATGGGCAGACCGATCTCGTCCATGTGCTTGGCCAGCTTGATGGCGGTCTGACCGCCGAACTGCACCACGCAGGCGTCCGGCTTTTCGGTGGCAATGATGTTGTCCACGCTCTCCGGGTTCAGCGGGTCGAAGTACAGGCGGTCGCCGGTATCAAAGTCGGTAGAAACGGTCTCAGGGTTATTGTTGACCAGAATGGCCTCGCAGCCGTTCTTCTTCAGGGTCCACACGCAGTGCACCGAGCAGTAGTCAAACTCGATGCCCTGACCGATGCGGATGGGACCGGAGCCAAAGACCAGAATCTTCTTCTTTTTCGGCTCGCCCTTGGCAGCGGTCTCGGCTTCCTTCTCCGCGATAAAGCCTGCAGCCTCGTTATCGCCGTCGTAGGTGGAGTAGAAGTAGGGGGTGTTGGCCGAGAACTCGGCAGCGCAGGTATCCACCATCTTGAAACCGGCGCGGTAGTTCTCCACCGGCAGGGTGTCCACCTGTGCCAGACGGCGGATGGTCTTATCCTGGAAGCCGTACTTCTTGGCAGTCTTGTACTGCTCCAGCGACAGCTGGCCGTTGCACTCTGCCAGACCCTTTTCCAGATCTGCCAGATGCTGCATCTTATCCAGGAACCACCAGTCGATCTTGGTGATATCGTAGATGACCTTATGGTCGATGCCGCGCTTCAGTGCCTCGTACACGCAGAACACGCGCTCGGCGTCCTGAACGTGCATGTGCTCCACCACTTCCTCGTTGGTCAGCTCCTCAAAGGGCTTGTGGGTCAGGGTGTCCATGCCCAGCTCAATGGAGGAAACAGCCTTCATCATGGCGGCCTCGAAGCTGTTGCCGATGCTCATCACCTCGCCGGTAGCCATCATCTGGGTGCCCAGAGACTTATCGGCGTAGACGAACTTATCGAAGGGCCACTTCGGGTACTTGACCACGATGTAGTCCAGCGCAGGCTCGAAGCAGGCGCAGGTCTTGCCGGTAACATCGTTGGTGATCTCGTCCAGCGTGTAGCCGATGGCGATCTTGGTAGCCACCTTGGCAATGGGGTAGCCGGTGGCCTTGGAAGCCAGTGCGGAGGAGCGGGACACACGGGGGTTGACCTCGATGACCGCGTAATCGAAGCTGTCCGGTTTCAGGGCAAACTGGCAGTTGCAGCCGCCCTCGATGCCCAGCTCGGTGATGATATCCAGTGCGGCGGTACGCAGCATCTGGTACTCGTGGTCGGTCAGGGTCTGGGAGGGAGCCACGACCACCGAGTCACCGGTGTGGATGCCCACGGGGTCGAGGTTTTCCATGTTACACACGGTGATCACGTTGCCCTTGTGGTCGCGCATCACCTCGTACTCGATCTCTTTCCAGCCGGCAATGCACTTTTCCACAAGGATCTGATGGATGGGGGAAAGGCGCAGACCGTTGGTGCCAATCTCGATCAGCTTTTCGCGGGTCTCGCAGATGCCGCCGCCGGTGCCGCCCATGGTAAAGGCCGGGCGCACGATGACCGGGTAGCCGATGCGGTCGGCGCAGTCCAGCGCGTCCTGCAGGGTCTCCACCACCTCAGAAGGGATGATGGGCTGGTGCAGCTTCTCCATGGTCTCCTTGAACAGCTCGCGGTCCTCGGCACGGTCGATGGTCTCGGGCTTGCAGGCCAGCAGACGGATGCCGGTGCGGTCCAGATAGCCGGAGCGTGCCAGCTCCATGGACAGGTTCAGGCCCATCTGGCCACCGAGGTTCGGCAGCACGGAGTCCGGCTTTTCAATGTCCAGAATGCGCTCCACGACTTCCAGCGTCATGGGCTCGATATACACATGGTCGGCCACGTCCGGGTCGGTCATGATGGTAGCGGGGTTAGAGTTCAGCAGAACGGTCTCGATGCCCTCTGCCTTCAGGGCGCGGCAGGCCTGCGTGCCGGAGTAGTCAAACTCCGCAGCCTGACCAATGATGATGGGGCCGGAGCCAATGACCAGCACCTTTTTGATTCTGGGGTCCTTCGGCATTTCAGCGTGCCTCCTTTGCTGCTTTGACGTTGTTCAGGAAGCGGTCGAACAGGAATTCAGTGTCCTTGGGGCCGCCGTTTGCTTCCGGGTGGAACTGCACGGTAAAGCAGTTCCACTTTTTGTACTTGATGCCCTCGCAGGTGCCGTCGTTGGCGTTCACCTGTGCCACCTCGCCCATCTCGGCGGGCAGCTCCTCGCCCACAACGGCGTAGCCGTGGTTCTGGCTGGTGATGTAGGTGCGGCCGGACTCAAAGTCGGTCACGGGCTGGTTGGCACCGCGGTGGCCGTACTTCAGCTTCATGGTCTTGGCACCGGCTGCCAGTGCAGACAGCTGGTGACCCAGACAGATGCCGAAGGTGGGGATGTTCAGTTCAAAGATCTGCTTGAGGTTCTCGATAACCTCCACCGGCTCGGCGGGGTCGCCGGGGCCGTTGGACAGCATGATGCCGTCCGGGGCAAGGGCCTTGATCTGCTCCGCCGTTGCAAAGGCGGGCATCACGGTCACCTTGCAGCCGCGCTTAACAAGGCAGCGCACGATGTTGCGCTTGCAGCCGTAGTGCATCAGCACAATGTGGGTCTCGCCTTCCGGGTTGAACACCTCGGGTGCGGCGCAGGTCACGTTCTTCACAGCATCGGTCACAGCGTAAGCGCGGATCTCGGCCAGCAGGGCCTCGGTCTGGGCTTTGTTGGCCGGGTCGGCAGGGTCAAAGGTGGTCAGGATGGCGCCGTTCATCACGCCGCTCTCGCGGATGATGCGGGTCAGGTGACGGGTGTCGATGCCCTCGATACCAATGGTATCGTTCTTTTTCAAAAAGCTGTCCAGCGTTTCCTCGCAACGCCAGTTGGAGGGGGTGGTGCAGGCTTCGCGCACGATGTAGCCCTTGGCCCAGATGCGGTCGGACTCCATGTCATCGTGGTTCATGCCGTAGTTGCCGATGAGGGGGTAGGTCTGGGTGATGATCTGGCCGTAGTAGCTGGGGTCGGTCAGGGTCTCCTGAAAGCCCACCATACCGGTGGAGAACACCACCTCGCCCACGGTCACGCCCTGCGCGCCCACGGACTGTCCGGCAAAGACCATGCCGTTTGCCAAAAGAAGATATGCGTTCATAGTTTTCCTCGTTTCAACAAAAGCTTTCAGTTTACAGGGTCTGCTTTGCTTCCTGCTTCATCTTGCGGCTGCCCAGATGCACCAGCGGCAGCTTGCCCTCCTTGCAGATGGGGCACTCTTCCGGGGTATAGTTGGGCAAGTCCAGCTTCAGGGCACTGGCCAGAATGGGAATGGGGGACGGAGCCTCGGGCTTGGTGCGGTCCACCACGCAGGTGATGCCAAGGCAGATGCCGCCGGCCTCTTCGATGACGCGCTTGGTCTCCAGAGAGGAGATGCCGGTGGTCACCACGTCCTCTGCGATGATGCACTTTTCACCCGGCTGGATGGCAAAGCGCTTCAGGCACATCACGTTGTCCACGCGCTCGGTAAAGATGGCGCGCTTGCCGGTCTGGCGGGCCAGCTCGTAGGCGTACACGATGCCACCCATGGCAGGGCCCACGATCACGTCCACGTCCAGCTCCTTGACCTTGTCGGCCACAGCCTTCATCACCTCGGCGCAGCGGTCCGGGTACTGCTGCAGATAAGCCATCTGGCAGTATGCGCCGGAGTGCCGGCCGGAGGACAGCAGGAAGTGACCCTCCAGGAATGCGTCACAGCTCTTCAGAATTTCAAGTGCTTCACTCATTGTACTTCTCCCTCTCTTATAGGTGGTGTATGTTCTTTGGGTGGTATTGTACCACGCTTTTACGTTATTTGCAAATTTATGCGTTAAATTTTATTTTATGCGCATATCAGCGGATATTTTATGGATATTTGCATTTTTATTCTGCATGGCGGGCGCAGCCGCGGATCTCATCCAGCGTTTTCACGCCGTTCTTGTCCATCCATGCTGCCATCTCGTCGGCAATGGTCTCCATGGCGCGGGGGTTGGCAAAGTTTGCCGCGCCCACCTGCACTGCACTGGCACCTGCCATGATGAACTCCAGTGCGTCACGGCCGGTGGCAATGCCGCCCAGACCCACCACCGGAATGTTCACCGCACCCACGGCCTGCCATACCATGCGCAGGGCGATGGGGCGCACCGCCGGACCGGACAGACCTGCAAAGATGTTGTTGAACACCGGGCGGCGCTTTTCCAGATCAATGGCGCAGGCCTGGAAGGTATTGGTCAGACTAATGGCGTCCGCACCGGCGGCCTCTACGGCCTTGCACATCTCAGGGATATTCTCTGCCTGCGGGCTCAGCTTGACCATCAGGGGCTTTTTGCAGGCAGCGCGCACCATGCGCACCACCTCACCGGCAGCCTCGGCCTTTACGCCGTAGGCCATGCCGCCCACCTTGACGTTGGGGCAGGAGATGTTCAGTTCCACAATGTCCACTGCGCTCTCGCTCAGCATCGCAGCGCCTTCCACATACTCTTCCTCGCTGTGGCCGCCAAGGTTTGCAATGGCCACCGTGCCGTACTTCTGCTTCAGCTCCAGCATCTCGGGCAGCTCCACATCAATAAAGTGCTGCACGCCGGGGTTCTGCAGGCCGATGCTGTTGATCAGGCCGGAGGGGGTCTCCCACAGGCGCTCGCCCTTGTTGCCGTACTGGCCGTGCAGGGTAAGGCCCTTGCCGGAAATGCCGCCGATCTTTGCAAAATCGGCCAGCTCCTCGTACTCCACACCGTAGCCCACGGTGCCGGATGCGCCGATGACCGGGCTGTTCATCACAAAGCCCAGCAGGTTGGTTTTCAGCTCTGCCATCAGAAGAACACCTCCGTTGCGTCAAATACAGGGCCGTTCTTGCACACGCTCTTGCCCTCGCCGCCCTTGGTCTCGCAGGTGCAGCCAAGGCAGGCGCCAATACCGCAGGCCATCTTTTTTTCCATGCTCACAAAGCAGGGTGTGCCCTTTTCGGCACACAGGCGGGCGGCGTTCTTCATCATCACGGTAGGGCCGCACACCAGCACCACGTCGTAATCAGCGGGGTCGTACAGCTGGGTGACAAAACCGTGGAACCCCACCGCGCCGGTGTCGGTGGACACCTTGACAAGGTTTGCGATGGAGCGGTATTCCTCCATGCAGTAGGGGGTATCACGGAAGCCGAAGAACACATCCGGCTTTACTCCGGCAGCGGCCAGCTCGCGGGTGAGCTGGAACATGGGAGCAGTGCCGATGCCGCCGCCCACCACGGCGATCTTTTTATACTTGCTTACGATCTCCGGCACATCAAAGCCGTTGCCCATGGGGCCGGTGAGCTGGAAGGTATCCTGCTGCTTGAGCTGTGCCAGCTTCTCGGTGCCCTCGCCCACCACCTGATACAAAAACTCAATGGTGCTGCTTTCCGGGTTCCAGCGGTGCACGCTGATGGGACGGGACAGGAAGGGGGCTTCGTCTGCGCCCCAGGAGCGCAGGGTGAAGAACTGGCCTGCGTGGGGAGCGTGGTCGCGGTCCGGCCACACCACGGTCAGCAGGCGGATGTCCGGGGCAATGACCTCATTGCGCAGGACGGTGGCTTCACAGCAGGCTGCACGCATGAGCAATGGCCTCCTTCATGTTCACACACTCGTTGTAAGCGGCCTCGTCAAAGGCAACGCCCGGCTGCTTTTTGTAAGCCAGCAGAATGCCGCGGCTGGAGTTGACCACGCCACCGTTGCCCTTGGTGAGGTACTGGGCAATATCCTCGGCCTTGCCGCCCTGTGCGCCGTAGCCGGGGATCAGGAAGAAGCTGTCCTGATACTTTGCGCGGATCTCGGTGGCCTCCTCGATGTGGGTGCCGCCGATGACCAGACCGATGGAGGAGTAGCCGTGCTCGCCCATGTAGTCCTTGCCCAGAGCGTTCAGCTTGTCGCCCACCAGATCGTAGACATGGCGGCCGTCGGCCAGCTTCTCGTACTCAAAGTCCTTGGCGCCGCCGTTGGAGGTGCGGCAGAGCACGAACATACCCTTGCCCTGCTTTTCAGCGTAGGGCAGGTAGGGGCTGATGGAGTCCAGACCCATGTAGGGTGCCAGCGTAACGAAATCGCTCTCGAAATCGCCGGTAAAGTGCCCCATGGCGTACATCTCGGCAGTCTTGGCAATGTCGCCGCGCTTGATATCCGCGATCACCGGCACACCGGCCTCGCGCACAGCCTTCAGGGTATCGGCGTAGGCTTTCATGCCCTCCAGCCCCAGCGACTCATAGTAAGCGATCTGCACCTTGTAGCAGCCGGCCACAGCCTTGGTGGCATCGATGAGCTTTTTATTGAAGCGCACGATGTTCTCGCCGCGGGTCAGGGTGCTGTCCACAAAATCGGCGGGCAGGTAGCTGAAATCCGTGTCCAGACCCACGCACACCGGGCCCCGTGCCTCTACAGCTTCGTACAGTTTGTCCATGTTCGTCATTTGGGTGTCCTCCTGTATAAGTCGTATTTATAAAAAATGAATTGTAACTATAAGTTTTACTCCTCGGCCTGATAGGTGATCTTACCGGCCTTGATGGTGGCAAACACCTTGCCGTAGAGCTGTGCACCGTCAAAGGGGGTGTTGTGGCTCTTGGAGTGCAGCTTTTCTTTTTCCACAGTATAGGGCGTGTCCAGATCCACCAGCACAAAGTCGGCGTCAAAGCCCGGCTCTAGCTGACCCTTGGCAAGGCCCATGATCTCGGCAGGGCGGGTGCTCATCAGGTGCACCAGCAGCTCCAGCGGCAGGCCCTCCTGCTTGCAGAGCTTGGTGTAGCACACGCCAAAGGCGGTCTCGCTGCCCACCATACCGGCCATGCCCTTCAGCTTGTCCTCCTCGGAGTGGGGGGCGTGGTCGGTGGCAATGGCGTCCACGATGCCGGTGCGGATGCCCTCCACCAGCGCCTCCACATCATCGGCGGTGCGGATGGGCGGGTTGACTCGGTAGTCGCAGGTGTCGTTGGTGAACCACAGGTGGTGGGGGGTCACCTCGCAGGTGACGGGTGCGCCCCGCAGCTTTGCCATGCGGATGGCGTCCAGTGCGCCCCGGGTGGACACATGGCACATGTGCAGCCGGGTCTGGTAGTACTCGCTCAGCCAGCAGTTGCGCACGGTTTCAATGTCCTCGGCCAGACGGTAGTCCCACGGGCTGATCTCCATATCCTCGGCGTGGCTCATGACCGTGATATCCTTCTGGGTGCAGATGGCAAAGGCCCGTGCCATGGTGGCGTTATCCTGCACACCGTGGCCATCCTCGGTGATGAACTTTACGCCGGCGGGCAGGGTCTTGAGGTGGTCGATGCTCACGCCGTCAAAGTTCTCGGTGATGGAGATAGTCTGATTTGCATCGCACAGCCCCACCTCGGCAGCCTTCTGCTCCACCATCACAGCCTGTGCGGCAGAGGAGCAGACGGGCTTTGTGTTGGGCATCAGGTTCACAAAGGTGTAGCCACCGGCGGCAGCGGCACGGCTGCCGGTCTCGATGTCCTCCTTGTACTCAAAGCCCGGGGTGCGCCAGTGGCAGTGCAGATCCACAAATGCGGGCAGCACGGTCAGTCCGCCGGCATCCACCACTGTCTCATTCTCGGCGGCCAGTGCGGAAAGATCCTGCCCTACGGCAGCGATCCGGCCATCCTTTACATAGATCTCAAGCGGTCTTCCTTCGGTGTTCACAGCGTTCGTCAGCAGCATCGCGGTTCCCTCCTGTAGTGTTGTTTTTGAGTGTCAAGCGCCCGAAAACGGGCAAAAAAAAACTTTTCCCCGCAAAGGGAAAAGCTCATTGCACAAAAAAAGGAAACAACGAAGCCACGGCAAAACCGGACGCGAACTGCTTGTTCAGTTTCGGGTTCTGGGCGCTGCACAGCATGGTGTTTCTCCTTTTTTGTTGGTTGCATTTTTCATTCGTATTATTTTATCATAGAAACGCAAAATGTGTCAATGGCTGCGTGCAAAATCAGGTGCTAAAAGGTTTATGGTATCTCTCGCTGAATTTTGGATACTCTACCCAAAAGCCGGGCAGACCGCCAAAATAAATGGCATTTTGTTCCACAATCCCTAGTAAAACACTGTACTTTCGTTGTCTGATGTGCTATTATAATACGGTAAAAAGGGAGCCCGCCGCGTGGGCGGGTGTTTATGGGAAAGAGAGGTTTTCCGCATGGGTTTACTTGAGGACGCGCGGAACATCCAGCGCAAGGACCCTGCCGCACGCAGCGTGCTGGAGGTGGTGCTGCTGTACCCGGGGTTCCACATTCTGGTGTACCACCGCATTGCGCACTGGCTGTACGAGCACAAGCATTTTTTTCTGGCACGGTGGGTCAGCCAGCATGGCCGCCGCCGCACCGGCATCGAGATCCATCCGGGTGCCACCATTGGCAAGTGCCTGTTCATCGACCACGGCATGGGCATTGTGTTCGGCGAGACCTGTGAGATCGGGGACAACTGCACCATCTACCACGGCGTAACGCTGGGCGGCACCGGCAAGGACACCGGCAAGCGCCACCCCACTTTGGGCAACAACGTGCTCATCGGTGCAGGCACCAAGGTGCTGGGCCCGGTGTTCATCGGGGATAACGCCCGCATCGGCGCAGGCAGTGTGGTGCTGCGCAATCTGCCCGCCAACTGCACCGCCGTGGGCGTACCCGCCGAGGTGGTGCGCATCAACAACAAGGCCGTGAACCCCGCCGACGATCTGGACCAGCAGGATCTGCCGGATATCGTTTCGCAGCGGCTCACCGATCTGGACCGCCGTCTGGGTCAGCTGGAAAAGGCCGCGCAGGGCGATATCCCGCCCACTGCCGCGCAGA
>ERZ791930.1160-NODE-1160-length-12256-cov-36.960249_pt1 | contig 12256 bp, 11 predicted proteins | sample MGYA00510128_ERZ791930 | MGnify/ENA primary metagenome ERZ791930 (study PRJEB30046, sample SAMN00792057) | human gut metagenome | study: EMG produced TPA metagenomics assembly of the A metagenome-wide association study of gut microbiota in type 2... | reverse complement strand
TTTTGAAGGTTCTGGGAAGCCTTTATTTACGGGAATGTTCATGATTTTTCCGTGCGATTACTACGATATCAGTTTAAAGCACGCTCGATTAGATCGCATTCAACATCCGCTCTTTAAGTTCATCAAAATGGATATTGCCGATCGCGAAGCCATTCCAGAGCTATTTGTGAATGAACAATTTGATCGTGTGATCCATTTAGCCGCGCAAGCGGGGGTTCGCTACTCGATTGACAATCCTCTTGCGTATGCAGACAGCAACTTAGTTGGACATCTCAACATTCTAGAAGGTTGCCGTCATACCAAAGTGAAACATCTGGTTTATGCCTCTTCGAGTTCTGTGTATGGCCTTAACGGAAAAATACCTTTCAGTACGGATGACTCCGTTGACCACCCGATCTCTCTTTATGCTGCAACTAAAAAGTCAAACGAGTTGATGGCGCACACCTATTCTCACCTATACAGCATTCCTACAACAGGTTTGCGTTTCTTCACGGTGTATGGACCTTGGGGCCGCCCTGATATGGCGTTGTTCAAGTTCACCAACAAAATCGTCAAAGGCGAAACCATCGACATTTATAACAATGGTGATATGCGCCGTGACTTTACTTATATCGATGACATTGTTGAGGGCATTATTCGTATCCAGAATATGATTCCTGAATCGAACAGTGATTGGACTGTTGAAGAAGGCTCGCCAGCAACCAGTTCAGCACCGTATCGCGTTTACAATATCGGGAATGGCCAACCAGTCAAATTGATGGAATACATTCAGGCTCTTGAGGATTCGTTAGGCATTGAAGCGAAAAAGAACTTCATGCCGATGCAGCCAGGTGATGTTTATCAGACCTATGCCGATACCAATGCCCTTTTTGAATCAACGGGATATTTACCCAGCGTAAATGTTAAAGAAGGCGTGGCTGAATTCGTTACGTGGTTCAAAGAGTTTTATCAAGGGGAGTAAATGAAAATTTTAGTGACTGGTGGTGCGGGCTTTATTGGCTCCGCAGTTATTCGCCATATTATTCAAAATACCCAAGATAGCGTGGTCAACCTGGATAAGCTGACTTATGCAGGTAATTTAGAATCGTTAGCCTTGGTTGCAGACAGTGAACGCTATGCCTTTGAGCAAGTCGATATTTGTAACCGTACTGAACTGGATCGCGTCTTTGCTTTGCATCAACCGGATGCAGTGATGCATTTGGCCGCTGAGTCTCATGTTGATCGCTCTATCGATGGCCCTGCCGCGTTTATTGAAACCAACATAGTCGGCACTTACACTTTGTTGGAAGCGACGCGTCAATATTGGAACAAGCTCGATGATAAAGCGAAACTATCGTTCCGCTTCCACCACATCTCGACTGATGAAGTATATGGCGATCTACCACACCCGGCTGATATTTATAATGATGAATGTTTAATGGTGAATGGTGAATTAACTCAAAATAATTCAACATTAAACATTAACCATTTACCCTTGTTTACTGAAACCACCGCTTATGCGCCATCAAGTCCTTACTCCGCATCTAAAGCATCGAGCGATCATTTAGTTCGAGCATGGCTGCGCACTTATGGCTTGCCAACCATTGTCACCAATTGCTCAAATAACTACGGCCCTTATCATTTCCCAGAGAAGCTTATTCCGCTGGTGATCTTAAATGCTTTAGAGGGTAAGCCATTACCCATTTATGGTAATGGTGATCAAATTCGTGATTGGCTGTATGTCGAAGACCATGCCCGTGCACTGTACAAAGTGGTCACGGAAGGCAAAGTCGGTGAAACTTACAATATCGGCGGCCATAATGAGAAGCAGAACATCGAAGTGGTAAAAACCATTTGTGCCATTATGGATCAACTAGTGCCGATGGAGCAGCGTGGCTACCCAGTCAACACGCAACATTCATCATTAATCACTCATGTTAAAGACCGCCCTGGCCATGACAGACGCTATGCGATTGATTCAAGTAAAATGCAAAATGAACTCGGTTGGACACCCATCGAAACCTTTGAAACAGGCTTAAAAAAGACGGTTCAGTGGTATTTGGATAACCAACAATGGTGCCAAAACGTGCAAGATGGTAGCTACCAACGTGAACGATTAGGCGTAAATTAGCTTTCAAGTTTTTTCAAATCTCTGGTTCTATGCCCTAGCTTTTCCCTAGGACCTAGGACCTAGGACCTAGGACCTATTTTTTTATGAAAGGTATTATTTTAGCCGGCGGCTCTGGCACTCGCCTTTACCCCATCACCATGGGAGTATCTAAGCAGTTATTGCCCGTTTACGATAAACCGATGATCTACTATCCGCTGTCGGTATTAATGCTAGCGGGTATTCGTGAGATATTGATCATCACCACTCCTGAAGATCAAGCCAGTTTTCAACGTTTATTGGGTGATGGTAGCCAGTTTGGTATTGCCCTTGAATACGCGGTACAGGAATCACCAGACGGCCTTGCGCAAGCCTTTATTATTGGTGAAGCTTTTATTGGCGATGCCTCAGTCTGTTTAGTGTTGGGCGATAATATTTTTTGGGGGCAAGGTTTTCGACCTAAGTTGCAACAAGCAGTTGCTAATGCCAATAGCGGCCAAGGGGCAACGGTGTTTGGTTACCAAGTTAAAGACCCTGAGCGTTTTGGCGTGGTTGAATTTGATGATAATAAACGCGCCATTTCAATTGAAGAAAAACCAAACCAACCAAAAAGCAACTATGCAGTTACTGGACTGTATTTTTACGATAATCAAGTCGTAAAACTGGCCAAAGAGGTGCAGCCTTCAGCGCGTGGTGAGCTAGAAATTACCTGCCTGAATGAGATGTACTTAAAACGTAATCAACTCAATGTGGAATTACTTGGTCGTGGCTATGCTTGGCTGGATACTGGCACCCATGAAAGTTTGCTAGAAGCCGCGCAGTTTGTGGAAACCATTGAAAAACGCCAAGGTTATAAAGTGGCCTGTTTAGAGGAAATCGCTTATAGCCAACAGTGGTTGTCTACAGAACAAATGGCAGCGCGTGCTGAGTTAATGGCCAAAAATGGTTATGGGCAGTATCTGGCCAATTTGTTGAAAAATTAATCATGTCTAGTCTAAAACAAAAAGCGACAACAGGGTTAAAATGGAGTGCCGTTGAGCGCCTAGCAACTCAAGCTGTTCAGCTTTTAGTGATGCTCCTGCTAGCCCGTCAATTGGGACCACAGGCTTTTGGTTTAGTTGGTATGCTTGCGGTCTTTATTGCAGTAAGCCAAGTGTTTGTCGATAGTGGTATGACATCGGCTTTAATTCGCAAATTGGATAGAACGGAAGCGGATTTTTCAACGACATTTTATTTTAATATCGTTGTTGCCGTTATTTGCTACGCGATCTTATATCTGACAGCACCAAGCATTGCTCGTTTTTATCAGCAACCTGAATTAATCGAGTTGACTAGAGTTTTAGGCCTAGTCGTCATGGTTAACGCTTTTGCAGTTATTCAAAAAGCAAAGCTTACTATTGTGATGGATTTTAAAACCCAAGCTAAAGCATCTTTGCTTTCGGTTTTGTTGAGTAGTTTCGCTGCTCTGACTACGGCTCATTTAGGTTTTGGTGTGTGGGCACTTGTTGTACAAACACTCACATTTGCTATCTGTAATGTACTGCTACTAAATATTTTCCATTTTTGGTGGCCGACAAATCGCTTTTCACGTCAGTCGTTTAATAATTTATTCGGCTTTGGTTCTAAATTACTGCTATCAAGCTTATTAGATACGCTTTACCAAAATATTTATCAACTAGTGATAGGTAAACAATTTAATGCGACAGATGTAGGCTATTTTACTCAGGCTAATCAACTGGTAAGAACACCAGCGGTAACAATGGCGACAATTATTAAAAATGTAACTTATCCTTTATTAAGTGGTATTCAGCAAGATTCACAACGCCTTAATCATGCATATTTATTGATTATTCGTTTAGCTGCGGTGATTGTTTTTCCGCTGTTAATCGGCCTTGCAACTGTAGCTGATATTTTATTGCCATTGGTTTTAGGTGAGCAGTGGCAGCCAGCGGTTATACTCGTTACAATCTTGTCGTTAGGCTTTCTGTTATACCCAATACACTCTATCAACCTAAATTATCTACAAGTTAAAGGTCGTTCTGATTTATTTCTAAAATTAGAAATCATTAAAAAGACTATTACCACATTAATGCTATTTATTACTGTACCTTATGGCATTACTGCTATTTGTATCGGTATGGTTGTACAGTCATATCTTGCTTTAGTGATTAATACCTATTACAATGGTAAATTAGGTAACTTAGGTTTAATTAAGCAACTACAAGACTTATTATCCATAGGCACTATAGCAGCATTTGTTTGCATAAGTGGTAAACTATTAGCAATTCAGTTTATCAGTAATCCATTACTGCAATTGATTTTAATTGGGATTTATGCAATTCCGAGTTACATCATATTGATTAAAATCTTTCAACCTGATCTTTACCAACAAATATTGTCGATGCTGCAATCTAAAACCAGTAGACCATCATGAAAAAAATCACAGTCACTTCACCTTTATTACCACCCTTAGAAGAGCTAACTCCTTATCTAGAAGATATATGGCAGCGCAAATGGCTGACTAATAATGGTTATTACCATCAACAGCTTGAAGCAGCATTATGTGAATACTTAGGCGTGCCTTATATCAGCCTTTTTTCAAACGGCACTTTAGCTCTTATCACAGCGTTACAGGCTTTAGATCTTGAAGGAGAAGTAATAACAACACCTTATAGTTTTGTGGCTACCAGCCATGCGATAAAATGGAATAACTTAACACCGGTATTTGTTGATATAGATCCCGCAACGTTCAATCTTGACCCAAGCAAGATAGAAGCAGCGATCACGGATAAAACCTGCGCAATTTTACCTGTCCATGTCTATGGTAACCCGTGTGATCATGATGCCATTCAAGCCATTGCTGATAAGCATGACTTGAAAGTAATCTACGATGCCGCCCATGCCTTTGGGGTGAAGAAAAATGGTGAGTCTATCCTTAATATGGGCGAGCTATCTATTCTAAGTTTCCATGCTACCAAAGCTTACTCTACCATTGAAGGTGGCGCAGTGGTTTGCCATAGCCAAGAAATGAAAGACAAGCTGGATAGGCTGAAGAACTTTGGTTTTGAGTCTGAGATAGAGGTAAGCCTATGTGGTATGAATGCAAAACTCAATGAAGTTCAGGCTGCATTTGGTTTGGTAACACTGAAGCATATAGACACAGCATTGATTAAACGCAAGCAAGTTGCAAATTTTTACTATGAAAAGCTGTCAACGATAAAAGGTCTCAAGTGTTTTCATCCTGCTGCCGATGTTGAATTAAATTACTCTTACTTTCCAATATTAATTGATGAAGATAAGCTGGGTATTAGTCGTAATGATCTTTTTGATGCACTTAAAAAAAATGACATTTTGGCGAGAAGATATTTCTACCCTTTGATTACAAACTTCAAAGAATATCGTGAATTTCAAAGAGAGTTTCCATTTTCAGAGAAAATATCAAACAGTGTAATATGTTTACCAATACACAATGATTTAACTAAATTAGATTTAGAGTTTATTGTTAATTTTATTAAGTGTAATGCGAATGCTGTTAAGTAAACTTGATGTAAAAGAAGTAACAGAGTTGGAGCTATTTCTTCATAAAGTAGATGAAGATTTTCAACCAACCCTGTCATCTCGTGTTGATATTAAAAATTATGCTCAAAAGTTAATATGTAACGCAATTATTTTTAAAGCATATAAAACCTCAAAGATTATCGGTTTAGTTGCATGTTATGCGAATGACTCCTCAAAAACAAATGCTTATATTCCTTTTATTGCTGTCGATAGAGATTTTCGAGGTTATGGTATAGGTGAAATTTTATTAAGTAAGTTACTGGATGAATTAAAAAATTATAATTTTAAAAAACTATCATTAACAGTAAGGAAAAACTCTGATGCATTCTATTTTTATAAAAAAGTTGGTTTTGATATAGATTCTGATTTCAAATATAAAAATACTGATATTGTTGGTGTTAATATGGTTAAGGAAATATGAATATCATCACGCCAATGCAAAAGATAACTTATAGTTCAATAGATAATCTTTACGTAAAAAGAGATGACTTATATCCAATTTCAGGAGGAGGAAATAAGGGAAGAAAAGCTAAATGCATTTTAGAAAAATGTATTTCAGATGGATGCAATGCAGTCGTAACTTGTGGTGGGATTCAATCCAATCATACTCGAGCAACAGCAATTCGATGCAAAGAATTGGGGTTGGAATGCACGATAGTTATTCATGCCGAGCCTAGAGAAAAATCATCAGGAAATTTGAAGCTATTAGAGCTTCTTGGTGTTCGAATCGTTTACTGTGAAATGAAAGATGTAGCAGCTGTTATGGATGCTGAAATGCTTCGCTGGTCTTCGCTAGGCTACTCTCCGTTTTATATTTGGGGGGGAGGGCACTGTTATGAAGGAACGCTAGCCTATTTTGATGCAGTAAAAGAGCTAAAAGAACAAACAGATATCAAATTTGATGCAGTGTTTGTTGCCAGCGGAACAGGGGCAACACAGGCAGGGTTGCATTGCGGTTTCAAGCGCTTCTTTCCAAACACTCAAGTTTACGGCATTAGTGTTGCTCGAGAAAAACAACGTGGTTATGAAGCGGTAAAAAGCTCGGTTACTGAGTTTATTGGGTATCAAAATCTTGATAGAAGTTATCTTGATGATATCAACTTTGATGATTCTGCTAACTGTGGTGGCTATGAAAAAACGAATGCTGAATTGCTGAATATAATCAAGTATGTCGCTACTAGCTCGGGGATCATCCTTGATCCTACCTATACAGGGAAAGCTTGGTTAGGTATGGAAAACTATATTAAAAATCAGGTTGTAACATCAGACGCAAAAATTTTGTTTTGGCATACTGGTGGCTTATTAAATTTAATGGCTTAATAAATGAATATATTATTAACTTCCGTAGGTCGAAGAACCTATTTAGTCAATTATTTTAAAGATGCAGTGAAGCCTTATTCTGGTAAGATTTTTGCAGCTAATAGCATCGAAACGTATGCTTTGAAGCAAGCGGATGGCTTTTCCATAACCCCTCCAATATACTCAGAAGGCTACATTGACTATTTGCTCAACTATTGTATTGAAAAAAAGATAAAAGCTATAGTGTCATTGTTTGATATCGATCTGCCTATATTATCTAAGCACAAGTATGAATTCGAGAAGAATGGTATACGTGTAGTCGTCTCCGATGAGTCAGTCATTGAAGTATGCAATGATAAATGGAAGACATATCAATTCTTAATCAGTCATAATATCGCTACACCTAAGACATACCTTACGTTAAAGAACGTTTATGAAGACATCGAGAATCTATCGTTTCCTCTGATCGTTAAGCCTCGCTGGGGTATGGGCTCAATTGGTATTTACAAAGCGGATGATATGGATGAGCTAAATGTTTTATACAAAAAAGTGATCAATGAAATTAAGTCATCATACCTGAAATATGAATCTGCAGGTGATTTAGAGCAATCGGTTCTTATACAGCAATGTATTTCTGGGGACGAGTATGGTATCGAAGTTATTAATGATCTTGATAAGAATTACGTTACAACTTTGTGCAAGAAAAAGCTTGCTATGCGCTCTGGGGAAACGGATCAAGCGATAACATTGGATGAGCCAAAACTTAGAGCCATCGGACAAGACTTGGCGAATAAGCTCGGGCATATTGCTGTACTGGATACGGACTGTTTGGAACAAGACGGTCAATACTATGTATTAGAGATGAATGCTCGTTTTGGCGGACAATACCCATTTTCTCATTTGGCAGGCGCTGATATTCCCAAACAAATAGTCGAATGGTTATATGGATTACCTACAAATCAAAGTTGTACGAATATCGATATAGGTATTTTAGGTTTTAAAGATATACTCCCCGTTTAACTATAAGTAGAGTGAAATCGTGTTGAGAACAGAAAATGAAATTATTAGCAATTGGAAAGGTAATAAGAAAAAACCTTTAGTCAGTGTTTGCTGTACAGCTTATAATCATGAAAGCTATATAGAAGATGCAATTAAGGGTTTTTTGATTCAGGAAACAGACTTTCCTTTTGAAATATTAATACATGATGATGCATCTACAGATAATACGGCTAACATTATCCGTGAATATGAAAAACTGTATCCTAATATCATTAAAGTGATATACCAAACTGAAAACCAATATTCACAAGGTAAAAGACCATTTGCATTGCTTTATTCTCTTTCCAAAGCAAGGTATATCGCTGTTTGTGAGGGTGATGATTATTGGTGTGATAAAAGAAAATTAGCTATTCAAGTCGCTTATCTTGAGAAGCATCCAGAAGTTGTAATTAGCAGTCATGATGCAAAAGTTATAGATATTGATGGTAATGTCATTAAAGAATCTAAGCTTCCTTTATCTCAACATAGAGATCATAGCTCAGAAGAATTAATTTTAGGGAAGGCTTGGTTACTTACTATGAACTGGGTTATGAGGAACGTTGACATTCCTCACATACCCGAAAGAAGGATGGTAAAAAATGGAGATAACTTTTTTATCTCTATTTTAGGGAATTACGGAAGTAGCCACCATCACTCAGATATAAAACCATCAGCATATCGTGTTCACGGTGGTGGTGTTTGGTCATCGATAAATGATGATGAGAAAATAGATGCTCAAATTAATAGCTGGTATTGGATATACAAATACTACTCAAGAATTGGTAAAGTAAAATATGCAAAAGCATGGTGGCGAAAATACTTAACATTGGTGTTAAAAAAGTCTAATGTTAAAGATGTAATAATCTCAATTTTGGCTAATTCCTTACCTACTTCTATTAAAAAAGTAATCAAAAGCATATTATTAAATAAATAATGAGAAGGCCATTGCATGAAAAGCCCAGAGAAAAACCATGAACATGACTATGTTTAAAGGGTTTGTAGTTTTTTGATAAAAACCGAAAGCGAAAAGCTTGATGGTTTTCATTGGTTTTATTTTAATTTCTTATTAAATTGAACAAGATGTAATATTGTGTGTCACGGTCCGCGCATGTTATTGACGCACATTTTAATTGAATTTCGGGATAAAATTTTCAGAAATAGATTGAATTAGCGATCTTGGCGTGATCTTATACTGTTAAAGATAAAGCAGGATAAGACGAATATGGATTACAGCGAATTTAAAGAGCATTTTAGCATATTGAGTGATACTCGTCAGGCAAGAAAATCGACCTATAATTTCTTTGAAGTGATGTTCCAGGTGGTGACAGCGATGCTGTGCGGAATGAAGACTTGGGATGAAATCGAAGGCTTTGGTGAGGAAAATTTAACCTGGTTTCGTAAGTTTAGTGACTACTCTTCTGGTGTGCCTAGTCACGATCAGGGAAAATTCATGAACATGCCCGTATTTACAGGCTTCGTAGTGTAGCAGGTTCTCAAATTTTGAACTTTATGAGTTAGCGCTATCACACAACAATCAATTATCCGATGATCGATTTGTAGATCATTTTCAGTGTTTTCTAATACCTACATAGACCACAGGGCAATCGCATGAAAGTTCCCATTTTTAAAGGGCTCTCGGCTTTGTTAATGGAATGGTCGCCTCCCATCTCTTGTGCCACAGTGGGACGATAAATCGTCACTCATTGAACGGAGCGCTGCTATCATGAACGTTAAAACTATTGGAATCGATTTGGCAAAAAACGTTTTCCAGATCCATGGGGTTGACGAGCACGGAAAACGGTTGTTCAACAAACAACTCAGACGGGCACAAATGGCCTCCTTTTTTGCCAACATCCCACCCTGTTTGATCGGCATGGAGGCCTGTGCATCTGCTCATTTCTGGGCCAATAAACTGATATCGATGGGCCATAATGTCAAACTGATGGCCCCTCAGTTCGTCAAACCCTATGTTAAAACCAATAAGCATGATGCTGCAGACGCTGAAGCTATTTGTGAAGCCGTCACTCGACCTAACATGCGGTTCGTGCCGGTCAAAACCGCTGAGCAGCAAGCCGTATTGGCACTTCACCGGAGTCGTCAGAGCTTCATCAAACAGCGAACCGCACAAGCCAATCAAATCAGGGGGTTATTGGCCGAATTTGGCATTGTCGTCCCCCGAGGTATCCAGCAGCTACAGCGACGATTACCTGAGCTCGTGAAAGATGCGGATAACCCGTTACCCGTCCTGTTTCGTACACAGCTGAGTCTACTACAGCACCACATGGCGTACCTGTTCGATGTCATCGCTACACTCGACAAGCAGATTGAGCAGTGCTATCGGCAAAATGCTCTCTGCCAGCGTATCGGCAAGATCCCTGGTATTGGCCCTGTTACCGCCAGCGCGCTGATTGCGACCATTGGTAAAGCCAACAATTTCGAGAATGGCCGACAACTGGCTGCCTGGCTCGGATTGGTTCCACGTCAGCACTCCAGTGGGGGTAAACAAGTCCTGCTCGGGATAAGCAAGCGAGGTGATACCTATTTGAGGACCTTGCTTATCCATGGTGCCAGGGCGGTATTGCAGTCGGCCAAACATAAACAGGATGCCGTATCGAGCTGGGCTAACCAGCTAATGGCGCGCCGGAATAACAACATTGCCTCGGTAGCATTGGCTAACAAGAATGCGCGGACTGTGTGGGCGCTCCTGGCCAAAGAGCGGGAGTATTGTGCACCAATAATAAGCGCTTAAGTTGCTTAATCAGTAAGACAGAAACAACACCACCGATTGCCCAGGCAAGCATGAAGTGATGGCAAGATAGGTCAGACCGCGATGGGGAAAACCCGGTTTATTCAAGGCTCCTGAAAGAGCGCTTTGTTGATAGAGGCCTCCATCAGCGTATTCCATCAGGGACAGAGGTATTTTACATCACCTCGGCAAAGTCCGGATCTATGGCTGCAATCGATGACCAGTAAAGCCACCACAACATATTTAGCTTGGCAAACAGGAGGCGACCATCTATGAATAAATAAGATTTCGTGCGAACGACCCTGTAGCTGGCTGGATTTTCAGGCAATACGCACGCTTTCTGGCATCCCAGCCTTTGTCATCCTGTTCAACGCACGCACCATGGCCATAGCTTCCGCTACCTGACCATCGTAGTCACGCAGCGTCAGTGAATCTCCCAACAACTGCTTCATTCTGTACATTGCCGTTTCCGCTATCGAGCGACGGTTATATTCCGTTGTCCATTTCCACCGTGCATTGCTTCCGCTCAGCCGCTGATTAGCAACGGCACGGTTGCGGTCTGCGTACTCACCGGGCCAGTAACCTGCTCCTTTTCGGGGAGGAATAAGCGCGCTGATTTTTTTGCGGCGCAGTTCATCGTGACAGAGCCGGGTATCGTAAGCCCCGTCTGCCGCGGCTGCCCTGATTTTTCTGTGAGTCTGCCGGATAAGGCCCGGGAAGGCTTCTGAGTCCGTGACGTTATTCAGCGACAGGTCTGCACAGACAACTTCATGTGTGTTGCTGTCAACAGCAAGATGCAACTTTCGCCAGATACGACGGCGCTCTTTGCCGTGCTTTCTGACTTTCCATTCGCCTTCACCAAAGACCTTCAGCCCGGTGGAATCAATCACCAGGTGTGCGATTTCACCCCGGGTGGACGTTTTGAAACTGACATTAACCGACTTTGCCCGCTTACTGACACTGGTGTAATCCGGGCAGCGCAACGGAACGTTCATCAGGGCAAAAATGGAATCAATAAAACCCTGCGCAGCCCGCAGGGTCAGCCGGAATACGCGTTTAATCACCAGAACGGTGGTGATGGCGAGATCAGAATAGCGCTGGGGCCTTCCCCGTGATGAAGGCGTTGCCGACTCATACCAGGCCTGAATCGCCTCATCATCCAGCCAGAAAGTGAGGGAGCCACGGTTGATGAGAGCTTTGTTGTAGGTGGACCAGTTGGTGATTCTGAACTTTTGCTTTGCCACGGAATGGTCTGTGTTGTCGGGAGGATGCGTGATCTGATCCTTCAACTCAGCAAAAGTTCGATTTATTCAACAAAGCCCCGTACAATTCCACAAAGCGAGAACGGAGCTCTGCCTGGTTGTTCATGGTGTAGGTGACGACCAATACGCGTCCGCCCGCCTTTATGACTTCAATGGCATCCTCAATGACTTTTTGGGTTTTTCCTGATCCTGCACCGGCAATCCAGAATTCATGGCACTGTTGCAAATAGTCGGTGGTGATAAACTTATCATCCCCTTTTGCTGATG
>ERZ791930.1154-NODE-1154-length-12324-cov-2.812047_pt1 | contig 12324 bp, 12 predicted proteins | sample MGYA00510128_ERZ791930 | MGnify/ENA primary metagenome ERZ791930 (study PRJEB30046, sample SAMN00792057) | human gut metagenome | study: EMG produced TPA metagenomics assembly of the A metagenome-wide association study of gut microbiota in type 2... | reverse complement strand
TCGCCTATCGAATTTCTTAATAATAGTGTCCAATATGATTGACAAACCTACATATAAGTAATCAAAAAGAATCAATAAATAACGGAAATAAATAAAAATTATTTTTACATAATTCGACCGATATATAGATTTACTCTTTATAAGGCTTTGTACATCTAGTATATTTTAGACCGCTGATTTTTGTGCATTTGTAACGAAATTTTATAGAAAGTCGTTTTTGTAAGCTCGAAATTTGACTATGTTTTTAACTTACGCTATAATTAATTATAGAAAGAAAACAACAATTAAGGTCTTTCACATATATAATAATTTGCTAAAAAAGTGGAAAGGGGTAATTATGAAAAGAAATATTAAAAAGATAGTAGCAGGCATTATTGCCTCTCTTATTATAACTTCAAATAATACGTTTGCTGTATTTGCATCGAATAGTGAATATCTGGACGACGCAGCTAATGCATATATTGAACAGATAAAAGATCAGGATACGCTGACCAAGACAAAAAGCATTCTGAGTTATGCTTCCAAAATGGACGGCACAACCGAGAACTGCGTTACAGCGGCACTCAACGTATACAACTTATGTGAAGCAGCAGGAATAAGATGCCACGTTAGAACAAGTGCTAACAGTGATAGCTTTGGTGCTCAGAACCACGTTAACAACGTAATAGACGTTGACGGAACATCATATATCGCAGATGTAAGCATGGGTTCCAAGCATATTATTTTCTTTAAGGCAACAGAATACAAGTACTTTTACAAGGATACTGGCTTTTCAGACGGCAAGTTCGTATACAGAACAGGCAGCGATGGTAATTACATCGTTTCTGAGTGTCTTAAGTGGGACTATAATGACGTAGTTATTCCAACACAAACTGTCAATCCTTTAACCGGTGAAACAGTAAAAGTAACTGCAGTTGAACAAACAGAGTTCGTAGATTCAAACGCAGTAAGGAGCGTTTTATAACCTCAAGAGTCTTGAAAAGGTAACTCTTAATGATAAAATAACTTGTATTCCAGATCATGCATTTGCCGGTTGCGAGAAATTGGCTAACATTAATCTTGATAACATAGTATCTTACGGAACGGGAAGCTTTGCAAATACTAATGTCTCCAGTTTTATTCTAAAAACAGGGACATCACTTGGAGATGCCACATTTCATAGCAATCCTTCTCTTACATCACTTGTACTAAATGAAGATCTTACCAAAATTCCATATGGAATACTAATGGATTGCACTGGTTTGACAAGTTTGTATATACCAGCATCGGTGAAGGAAATAGACAAGCTGGCGTTTGCTGGTTGTAAAAATCTTATTCTAACCATTCCGGACTCGGTTGAGACTTTCAATTACAACTGCTTTGAAGATGTCAAAATGGTCTACTGCACATCCAACAGTGCCTGCGCTAAGTATTGTGAAGAAAACGGCGTAAAGTATAAGCTTACAGACGTTGCCCCACCAAATGCAAATGATTTTGATGTAACTCTTTCTGAAGACTCTTTTGTATATAGCGGTTATGAGGAAAAGCCAGAGAATGTTACTGTATACTATAAAGGGAAAGAACTTTGGGGAGCAAGCCCATATGTGGATAATCCGGATTATTCGGTTCAGTATACGAACAATATAAATGCAGGAACAGCTTCCGTCGTTATAACCGGTATGGGTGATTATATCGGTACAAAGGTCGTTAACTATACGATCAATCCTCTTGCTCTCACAAGCAAGAGCTCAAGAATAAACTTCGCCGACGGTTCAATGGGACAGTATAAATGTACCGGCTCAGAGATAAAGCCAAAGATCAATGTATTTGAGAATGACCATGATACACGTCTGACTGATGGCAAGGATTATACAGTATCCTACTCGAATAACATAAATGCAGGAACAGGAACTATAAAAGTAACCTTTATGGGTAACTATACAGGTTCCATTTCCAAAACATTTAAAATAACCCCAGCTCATCAGCACACATTTGGCTCTTGGAAAATAACAAAGGCCCCTACTTGCACAACTGACGGAGAGCAGAAGAGAAGCTGTACAAGTAAGGACTGCGGTTATTATACTGAAACAGCAACAATTCCAGCTAAGGGACATTCATATAAGATAACAAGTGAAGCTGATCCTTGCACCGGTGGTAAGGTAACATATACTTGTTCAAAGTGTGGTGACTCATATACAGAAGACGTTGCAGCTCAGGGGCATAAGTATGTTGATACGGTTGTTGCTCCAACTTGCACAACTGGCGGATATACACTTCACACTTGTTCTGTATGTAAAAAATCATACAAGGATAACGAAACTCAGCCAACTGGTCATAAGTATATAACTAATACAGTTGAAGCTACTTGTGAAACAGACGGATATACTGAAAAAAAGTGTTCTAATTGCGATTATTATACAAAAACCATTATTCCTAAGAAGGGACACACTCCTTCTTCCGAATGGACAGTAATAAAGCAGACTACTTGCGCTGAAGCTGGTGAGCAGGTAAGATACTGTACGACCTGTGGAAATGTCGCTGAAAAGCAGGAGATAGCAAAACTTGCACATACACCTGCAGACGAATGGATAATAACAAAACAGCCAACTTGTGCTGAGCCTGGTGAACAGGTAAGATACTGTACGATCTGTGGAGAGGTCGCTGAAAAGCAGGGTATAACAAAGCTTCCTCATACGTCAAGTGATTGGATAATCGATAAGGAAGCGGCTCCGGGTATAGCAGGCTCCATGCATACAGAGTGTACAGTGTGCCATGAAAGGCTTGAAACGGCAACAATACCGGCTCTTGCTAGGATAGATATAAGTGAAGCAGACGCTACGCTTTCAACGTCAATATATGAATATGACGGTGGATATATGAAGCCTGGCGTTGTTGTAAAGCTAAACGATACATTACTTGTCGCAGGTAAGGATTATACTGTATCATATATCAATAATAAGAAGGTTGGTACGGCAACCGTGATCGTTAACGGAATTGTACAGTATACTGGTTCTATTTCAAAGACCTTTACTATAAATCCCGCAAAGCAGAACATTCAGAAGCTTGAAACAAGATACGGCGGTTTCTTTGTGGACTGGGCTCAAAAGGGAAGTGCTACTGGTTATGAAATTCAGTATGCGACAAACTATGACTTTACAAACGCTGAAACAAAGAGACTTACGGCAAATAAGCCGGATACAGTCACAATAAGCGGTTTTTATCGTGGACGCAATTACTTTGTAAGAGTACGTTCTTACACTATTGTAAGAGGTTCTACATACTATGGAGAATGGTCTCCTATAAAGAACGTGGTAACAGCGTCCAAGAATATGTCTTCTGTGTCTATCTCAAATATTTCTACCAAGAGTTTTACCGGTAAGGCTATTGCACAGTCAGCAAAGCTCAAGTATAAAAGAAGTACACTAAAAAACGGCAGAGATTACACGGTTTCATACAGCAGCAATAAGAATGTAGGCACAGCTACTATTAAGTTTACTGGCAAGGGCGCATATGGCGGTGTTGTAACTAAGACCTTTAAGATAAACCCTGCAAAGCAGAATATACAGAAGCTTAAGTCAAAGAGCAGATCATTCTTTATCGACTGGGCTCAAAAGGGAAGTGCTACTGGTTATGAAATTCAGTATGCGACAAATTCCAAATTCAGAGGAGCTAAAAAGGTAACTGTTACAAACAACAAGACCGATAAAAAGACCATTTCCAAGCTGAGTGGCAAGAAAAAGTATTACGTTCGTGTAAGGTCCTACACAACTGTAAAGGGTAAAAAGTACTATGGTGCATGGTCCTCTACAAAGAGCGTCACTACTAAGAAATAACGCTTATTCCCTAATATTCTCCTTTATTATATTTTTAGGGTATGGGTTTTCGGACTCATACCCATTTTTCTTCATATACAAAGAAAAGCGGCACCCTCTTTTCAGAGGATGCCGCTTCTTATCTTATTTTTCGTTCCAATACATTTTTAGATAGTTTTCAGTTTCACTACAAAAAAACTACGCAAGATATTTTTTAGTGTGTTCTGTCTGCTTAAATAGAAGTCTGCCATCAGGCAATCTCTTGATATAAAGAACAAGAGGCATAGGTGTTTCGTCAAGCAATCCCAACCCTTTTCTAACGCTTTCACTATCGGGGTCAAAATACTGTAAAAACAGATCGTCTTTACCCCAGCATTGAGAAAGACTCTTTGCTTTTTCAAAGCTATATCCATTTTTGTCGCAAAAGTTTTTTATTTCCTGTGACCAGTCGTCAAATCTCTTACACATAGTATCACCCTTTCTCAAACGTGCGGAAATTTCCTTTGGAATCATAGATAACGCTACTGTTCTGTGAGAAGCATTTCAGTATCTCTTTATCACCTGTTGACGGCATCATAACGTTTATATCTATCCCGGGGTGCGTATGACCACTCCAACGATAGCCATGAGCTGCAAGTTTTTTAGCCTGTTCGATATCAAGATTTACCATTAAGGAATTACCACGAATTATGAGCCTATCCTTGCCCTTTGTGAACAATGCAAACTCATCTCCTGTGTGAGCAGTCAACGCCGAAAGATCAGCCATATTAACGCTTTTCTTATCGACTATTACTTTGCTGTCAAACTCAGAAAGCTTTTCGAGTAGATCCTTTTGGCAATTATTAAGCTAATACCAAAAGTAAGAACAGCGTTTGGATTGCCCTTACCTGTATGTTTCTGCTCAATAGGCAATTCAATAGTTTTTTCTATTGAATTTATCATTATATTTTCAACTACCTTTCTATCATTATACCTCTTTTCAAAGGATTCTGTCAAGTTTATTTTTCCTCTGTTGCTGACCTCAACATAAGAAAAAAGGTCAACAAAAAAGAGAGCATCTTATATTTAAGACACTCTCTACTGAAGACATATTAACTTGTATTTGCATTATATCGCATAGTCGAATGACGCAGTATAATTATACTTGACAAGTTACAATCAAAAGCCCATAAAAAAGCCCCTCGGCTTATCACCGAGGGGCTTTCATTTATGTCAGAAAGATTACTTTGTCATTGCTGCAACTTCGTCAGCGAAGTTCTCTTCCTTCTTCTCTACGCCTTCGCCTCTCTCGAAACGAACGTACTCAACAACGTCGATCTTGCCGCCAAGCTTCTTAGCTACAGACTCAACGTACTTGCCAACAGATACCTTATCATCCTTAACGAATGCCTGCTCAAGTAGGCAGTTCTCAGAATAGTATTTGCCGATCTTACCGTCGATGATCTTGTGCTTAACCTGCTCAGGCTTGTTAGCCATCTTAGGATCCTCAGCCATCTGAGCCAGCATGATCTCTCTCTCCTTGTCAAGAGCGTCAGCAGGAACAGACTCTCTGTTCAGGTATGCAGGATTCATAGCTGCAACCTGAAGTGCACAGTCCTTACCAGCAGCAAGGAGCTCAGCATTGTCAGCTGCGATGTCAGAATCAAGCTTTACCATAACGCCAATGCTACCTGCACCGTGAACGTAAGGAACAAGAATGCCTTCCATTCTCTTGAATCTTCTGATTACCATGTTCTCTCTGATCTTGATGAACAGATCCTGAAGTGTCTCTTCAACTGTCTTGTCACCGCCGCTGATCTTTGTTGCCTTAAGTGCGTCAACGTCAGCAGGGTTTGTCTCGATTACTGTATCAGCAACTGCTGCAACGAAAGCCTTGAACTCATCATTGTTAGCAGCAAAGTCTGTTTCGATGTTTACTTCAAGAACGCAGCCTACGTTGCCCTTAACTACAGCTGTGCAGATACCCTCTGCTGCAACTCTGCCGCTCTTCTTAGCCTGTGTAGCAAGTCCCTTTTCACGGAGAAGTGTTACTGCCTTTTCCATATCGCCGTCAGCTTCTACAAGAGCCTTCTTGCAGTCCATCATGCCAACGCCTGTTGCTGTCATAAGTTCTTTGATCTCTGCTACGGATACCTTACCCATTATTATTCCTCCTAGTGTTTTATATCGAAATAGGCAGACAAATATACTATAAATGCCTGCCTGAAATTTCAGCTCTTATTCAGCAGCCTCGTCAGCTTCTTCCACCTTATCTGCCTCTTCAGCGGACTCAGCGTCCTCACCCTGTCTGCCTTCGATTATAGCGTTAGCCATGCAACCAGCGATAAGCTTAACTGCTCTGATAGCGTCATCGTTACCTGGGATAACATAATCAACATCGTCAGGATCGCAGTTTGTGTCAACGATAGCTACTACAGGTATGCCAAGCTTCTTAGCCTCTGCTACAGCGATCTTTTCCTTTCTTGGGTCAACAACGAAAAGTGCGCCTGGAAGCTTCTTCATGTTCTTGATACCGCCCATGAACTTTTCAAGCTTTTCTATCTCAAGCTTCAGCTTAACAACTTCCTTCTTAGGGAGAAGGTCGAATGTGCCGTCCTCTTCCATTGTGTGGAGCTGCTCAAGTCTCTTGATTCTCTGCTGGATCGTCTTGTAGTTTGTCATCATACCGCCGAGCCATCTTGCATTTACATAATGTGCATTAGCTCTCAGTGCCTCTTCCTTTATAGAATCTCCAGCCTGCTTCTTTGTACCTACGAAAAGTACCTCTTCGCCGTTAGCTGAGATGTCACGGATAAACATATAAGCTTCTTCAAGCTTCTTAACGGTCTTCTGAAGATCGATGATGTAAATTCCGTTTCTTTCTGTGAAAATGTATGGAGCCATTTTAGGGTTCCATCTTCTTGTCTGGTGACCAAAGTGTACACCAGCTTCAAGAAGCTGCTTCATTGATACTACTCCCATTGTAGTAACCTCCTGTTTGGTTTTAGATTTCTGCTTTCGCAGATGTTTTTATCCTCCGGACGGCTTTACTTGCTTTCACCTGTCTTACGGCAGGACCAACGGCAAAAACCTGTCCGTGCGAATTGCTTCAATATTATATCATATTTTCTATTTCATTTCAAGAGTTTACGACAATTTATTTTAACAAATTTTCGATTTTTACAGTTCTGCTCTTTGTGCATACTGCACTATCGTTGAATTTTACAAGTATGGTATCTTCGCCGATAAGCTCGATATCCGAGCATTTTATGATAATATCCTCATCTCTGCCCATGATACCGAAAGCCCTTGGTTTGCCATAGACGATCAGTGAAACTATATTCGCTCCCTGAGTATCCATTTCTATATCATCAACATAGCCTATTTTCAATCCTGTTCGCATATTGACGACCTCTTTATTTCGTAAGCTTGAAAAACTACATATCATGAAACCTTCCCCTTTCAAAAAAAGTGCATACCCTTTATAATAGGTATGCACTTTGGGGATCGTCCTATGTATGATCGTTTTTGTTTTTGTAATACATCTCCAACTGATCGTTATACAAATGCTTTATATATAAAGCTATGGTGTTTATGTACATTGCATTTGTAGGCTTTGTTCCGTTAGCAAGGCAACTTTCAAAAAGCATTTGCTTATCCACAGTCTTCATTTTTTCCCAGCCTGAAACTATAGCACTTCTTGTTGAGCGTTCAATAGCCGCAGTATTTTTTCCGTATTGTTTTTCAATGTCCTTATAAAGTTCGCCTATTTGTACTTTATTACCGTTATATTTGAATATAATAAGGAATATCATGTAGTAGATATGGTCATATCCTGAATGCTTGCGGTTTATGCCCGTTGATGTTATGATCCTATGTATCTCCTTTGAAATATTCTGTCTAAGGATATCAGGATCGACAGGTATCCTTTTTAGCTTGTCAAGCATATAGTGGCATACGTTCTTAGCGTCGTATGGCATAAGTATGTGCAGAATATCATCATAATCGAGAAGAATACGGATCGTTTCTGTGTCATCATAAGTGTAGATGTTATATATTATGGGATGAATGTCATCTTCGTGAAGTATCTCACGAAAATGCAGAAGCTTTTTATATCCCAGCTTACAGCAGTCAATAACGATAACGTCAGGAGTATATTTTACAGCACCTATCTCAAGCTCTATTTCAGTATCACCGCATATATGGACCTTTGTACCATTGCGTTTCAGTTCCTCGGTCAACAGTTTATGCTGGCCGTCATATGACTCGGAAATAAGGACCGAATAATCAGTCAGCATACACTTCAACTCCCTTATGACGATTTAACATAATAACTCATATATATATTATATCAAATTTTTTGACTACAAGCAACTTTAATGGTATATTATTAATCAAATTGTTTCAAAAACGTGACCTTAATGTAATTGTATATAACAAAAATATTCATAAATGTCGATTTAACGTATTGCGACAGACGTTAGATACTTTTCTTGATGTGTTCCAATGCACCTTTTTCAAGCCGTGATACCTGTGCCTGAGAGATGCCAATATTTTTTGCTACCTCCACCTGAGTTTGTCCTTTGAAAAAGCGCAGGAAGAGTATATTACGTTCACGAGGCTGAAGCTCGCTCATGGCTTGCTTCAATGAAAGCTCTTCAAGCCAGCTTTTATCGTCACAGTTGTCGCTCACCTGATCCAACACATAAAGAGCATCGCCGTTGTCAGAATACACAGGCTCATAGAGTGAGACCGGGTCGGTTATGGCTTCAAGGGCAATGACCACCTGACTAGGCTTTTCGGTGATAGTGTCTGCTATCTGCTCAACAGTAGGCTCTTTCTGGTTTTCACATATGAGCTGTTCTTTCGCCTGCATTGCTTTATAAGCAAGGTCACGGAGAGAACGGCTCACCCTCATGGGTTGAAAATCACGAAGAAATCTTCTAAGCTCTCCTGCTATCATAGGCACAGCGTAGGTAGAAAACTTCACATCAAGAGAGGTATCGAAATTATCTATAGCCTTGATAAGCCCTACAACACCCACCTGAAAAAGGTCGTCAGGGGAGTCGCTTCGGCTCACAAACTTCTGCAAAACGCTCAGCACGAGCCTGAGATTGCCGTTTATAAGCTCCTCACGGGCTTTCTTGTCACCTGAATGGGCTTTTTTCAAAAGCTCCAGCTTTTCCGACTCTTTCAGCGTTTTAAGCTCATTGGTATTCACTCCGCTTATCTCAACTTTATTGTACTGCATTGCACGCTCCTGTTAAAAAGCAGCATTTTATGCCGCCGTGATAATATAATTATTACCTTTCGATCAGGAACTATACAGATATTTTTTAGGAAAATCTGACCATAAAAAAATGCAGAGCCGTGTAACTCTGCATTAGTTCTATTCTTTTCTGTCGCTCTTGCGCTGATAGTAGACCGCTAGTATCGCTGTTATTATGGCTGATATGCAAAATGCCAGCAGAAGCTTGTTGGATATTTTTCTGTTTATGAAATTCATTGTAGGGTTGAGTATATCCAATATCCAGAATACAATGAACATTCCCGCAAGTATTATCGTGATATGTGGGAGAATTTTGCTTAGTCTTTTCATTTTTATCCTCCTATATAGATAATGTCGCTGAGGTCACGTCCACCGCCGTCAGGAGCGTTCACAATGCTGTTGTTGAAGTACATCATAGCTGACTTTCCACCGTCAAGATTGAACGCAGACATACAGCCCTCATCGCTCATGATAGCCGCAAGCTCGCTGAGAGTTGCGCCCTTTGAGTAGCCTTCGTTTCTGCCGTCAACTGTCACGAAAATATAGTGGCCTGCCGACACACAGCCGATAGCTGAACGTGGATTTGAACTGTTGAGATATTTTGTTGTGTTGAACGTTTCAAGAACGTTGCCACTTCCGTCAAGAAGTGCAGGACCAAAGTTCCAAGCCTGCCATGCACCTTTTGCTATAACAGCGTCGCTGTCATATTCAGACGGGGAGTAGGTCTGCATTGTGCCGTCTGTGAACAGCACGCACACGTCTGCGTCGTTGACATCATCACGGTATTTTATACCGTTTCTTATAACGATACTGCGTTCTGAATTACCATAGAAATCACCGTTTATGGCGAAAAGAGCGTTGTTTTCCACCGCCATACTGAATACTGAGTCCTTGATGTTCTTACCGAATTCTCCGTCTGCAAAGGCGGCTTTTATCTCGCTTGCGCTTGTGACATAAACATCAGCCACAAAATAGGTTATCTTGTTGCTTCCCTCGCCGATAGATTTTTTGTATACTGTCACCTGAGCATTGTCAGTTGAAGCCGAACCAAGCTCCTCAGAGGTTATGGCACCGTTTGTTATACTGCTTATAGCATTCTGGTCTGAACGATAGTCGGCAGTGTCCTGATTGCCCCAGTTTCTGTGGTTCGTCTGCTCAGTACGCAGTGTGGTTGTAGCCTTTTCTGCCTGCGGAGCTGTTGTGGTAACTGCAGGCTCGCTATCGTCCTGTGCTGTGCCTTCTTTCTGCGAGTTGTCAGCCGCATTTGGCAAGGTGAAGCTACCCTCTGCGGAGCTGTCAACTGTTGCGATCACTTCTCCCTTTACTCCTGAACTTTGCGGCATAACGTAGTCAAAAAGCATGAACACGCCTATCGCTGCCGCTGTAAGCACGACGTCTGTTATGATCATTGCCCAGACAGGCATTGGCTTTTTTGTCTTATTCGTCAATTTTTCTTTCCCTCTTTCTGAAAACGAAACTTTTTTGCGCCGCCCAGCTTATAAAGAAGAGCAGCACTTCTATAAGTATTTTGCTGATATATTTGTTGTGTATGAGATATTTCACACATAGCTCCAGCATTATTGTGTTTGCAGCTAGTATGAATGCGGCAAGCAGAAAGTATTTTGCGGCTGTCTTTGCAATGCCTTCCTTATTTTTAAAGACGAATTTTTTGTTCATCGAAAAGTTGAAAATGGAGCTTATCACTCTTGCGCATATGTTAGAAAACGCTACGCTCCCGCTTATCATTGCGAAAATGCTGTAGAAAATATAGTCCACGCAGAAGCTAAGAAGTGATGAGCATGAGAATTTCAGTATATCCTTGTATATCCTCCATGAGTCTTTGATAGGATTAAAATGTGATGACTCGTTTTTGCCAAGGTAAACTGTTTCGATAGGCACTTCATAGAATCTTATGCCTTCTCTTGCACATTCAAGCAGCATATTCATCTCAAACTCATATCTGTCACCGTTTACCGACAGCATAAAAGGTATGAGCTTTGAGGAAAAGCCACGCAAGCCCGTCTGCGTGTCGCTTACCTTTACTCCTGCGGCAAATGAGAAAACGAATTTTGTGATGTTGTTGCCGAATTTGCTTCGCAGTGGTATCTTTCCTGAAAATCTGCGACAACCCATAATAAGCTTGTCAGGGGAGCTTTTCAGGGCTTCCGACACCCTTATTATATCCTCCACCTTGTGCTGTCCGTCTGCGTCTGCAATGATGATGCCCACAGTGTCGGATTCATGTTCTTTTATGTATTCAAGTGCGGTTTTTATGCCACGCCCCTTGCCTTTGTTTACCTCATGGGTGAGAACTATGGCTTTTTTTGCGGCTTCGGCAAAAATCGGCAGCTTATCCTTGCCGCTGCCGTCATTAATGACAATTATATGAAAATCGGTCAATGAAGATATATCGTCAATAACAGCCAGCATTTTTTCATCAGGCTCATAAGCGGGTATCACCGCATAAAATCTATCTATCGCCAAGATATCTTCTCCTTTCATTTATCGTATGGTCTAAGTATATCACATATGCTTTAAAAATACAATAAAACTTCTGAAGAATTTATACATAGTTTATCTGTCGAAATTTTGCGAAAATGAAATTGTGTCAGTATTATTGACAAAATAATAAAAATGTCGTATAATAAAAGATACAATAAAAAATGTACAAATTAATTCAGCAAACGGAGGATTTGATTTCATGGAATATAGAGTTCTTGAAACACGTTCAGCCGATATTCTCACTAAGTACTACAATAACGAGATAGACAGCTTTCTTAATGCCTGCCATGAAGACATTCTGTGGATAGGTCCTGCTGAGAAGCATGTGATACGCACCAGAGAGGCGCTTGTTGATGCTTTTTCGCAAGAAGAACACAAGCTTGAATTTGTGCTCAGCGACCTAAAGGTGTTTTCCATAGGTCTTACGGAATGTTCCTGCGAGATCATAATGTTTTTCATTTTGGATACGATTTGGCCTGACAGCAGTGTTGGGAGAGCAGATCAAAGGATGCAGTTTACATGGGTGAGCGAGAACGGCGTAGAAAAAATAAAGCTTTGTCACATTTCCAATGCCATTAAATATGATGAACGTGACAGGATATATCCTGTACATTATGAAGAAATATACAAGAAAAATGTCTGTTCAGGTGAAAGGCGTACAAAGAGAGTGATAGTAAATGGCGTAGACAGGGCGCTTGTTTTTCTGGATAGGTCATGGATAGCTTATGTGGAAAGCAGTGGCAGTCACTGCGTAATATATACCATTGACGGCTCATTTGAATC
>ERZ791930.1153-NODE-1153-length-12357-cov-2.526906_pt1 | contig 12357 bp, 6 predicted proteins | sample MGYA00510128_ERZ791930 | MGnify/ENA primary metagenome ERZ791930 (study PRJEB30046, sample SAMN00792057) | human gut metagenome | study: EMG produced TPA metagenomics assembly of the A metagenome-wide association study of gut microbiota in type 2... | reverse complement strand
CAGTGGCTGTGTGACATCATTGCCTGCATCGTTGATCCATTCTCTCGGAATTGATTTTGCCTCGTTTGCAATGTGGCGGATCTCGGCATGCTCATAGGCGATTTCGTACGGAGAATCAGAGATACGGCGTATTGTTACCATGGAAGCGGTAACACCTTCCTCGGAGAGAGCAACCGCTTTCTGACCGAGAGTAAAAGCCTCATCAAGATCAGTCTTTGAAGCAAGGTGTGCAGCGCAGCGCTGTAATACGTTGACTTCCACGGAACGGACTTTAACGCCTAGTTTTTCTTTGACTAAAAATTCAAGTGTTTTTCCGGCTCCGCTTAACTGGCTGTGACCAAAGGTGTCAACAGAACTTTCGGAAGCACTGATATAGTTGCCGGAAGCATCGCGGATACCTTCAGATACGGCAACGATCACGTTATTGCGCTCGAAAAGCATACGCTTTACATCCAGTAAAAAGTCCTCTTTGTCAAATGGAACCTCCGGGAGATAGATCAGATGTGGTGCTGTATTATAACCGTTTCTTGCCAGTGCAGAAGCAGCGGTCAGCCATCCGGCATCACGTCCCATGATTTCCACGATCGTCACACTTTTGACTGCATAGATAAATGTGTCATGTGCGATTTCTAAAAGAGAAGATGCGATATATTTTGCGGCAGAACCGAATCCTGGTGTATGGTCTGTCTCACAGAGATCATTGTCGATGGTCTTTGGAATACCGACAATACGCACCGGACTGCCGATTTTTTTGCCATATTCGGAGAGCTTTAAGACGGTGTCCATAGAATCGTTGCCGCCGATATAAAAGAAAGCATCAATATGGTAAGTTTCAAACTGTTTGAAAATGAATACATAGGAAGAATCATCATCTAAATAATTTGGCAGTTTGTAACGGCAGGAGCCAAGATACATTGCCGGAGTGACCTTTAAGCGGTCGAGATATTCCGAATTCTGCTGCATTAATTCAGAAAGATTCGTCAGATCGTTGTTTAAAATACCTGTGATTCCGTTTAAGGAACCATAAACCGTGTCATACATGTCAGAACGCATTACACCGTCGATCACACCGGCAAGGCTGGCATTGATCGCAACAGTAGGGCCGCCTGACTGTGCTACCATACAGTTTTTTGGACTCATAAGAAAACTCCTTTGTGTTTGATCTTCTTTTTGCAATGTCTATCATACAAAAAAAGGCACGGTTGCGCAATCATTAAATTAAATAGAAAGAGTGATGGTATACCATGAAAATATGTACATTGTGTCCTAGAATGTGCGCTGTGGACCGAAAATCCGGTGAGCGCGGCATCTGCGGACAGACCACAGAGATTAAGGTGGCGCGTGCGGCACTGCACTTCTGGGAAGAACCCTGCATTTCCGGGGAGATGGGTTCCGGTGCGGTCTTTTTTTCCGGCTGTTCACTGCACTGTGTGTTCTGCCAGAATGAAAATATTGCAAATGGCACAGCTGGTAAGGTGATAAGTACGGAGCGGCTTGGCGAAATTTTTCTGGAACTCCAGGAAAAGGGTGCAAATAATATCAACCTTGTGACACCGGGGCAGTTTGTACCACAGATCATAAAAGCGGTAGAGCTTGCAAGAAATCAGAATTTAAAGATTCCCATCGTTTATAACACCAGCAGCTATGAAAATGTGGATACGATCCGTTCTTTAGAAGGAATTGTGGATATCTATCTTCCGGATTTTAAGTATTTTGATACCGCTTTGAGTGCAAAATATTCCCATGCGCCGGATTACCCTGCTGTGGCTAAGGCGGTGATAGCGGAGATGGTGCGTCAGACGGGTGCGGCAGTTTTTGAAAACGGGGAGGATTCCCTGATGAAGCGTGGTACGATCGTGCGCCATCTGATCCTGCCGGGGTGCACGAAAGATTCCAAAGCAGTTTTGAAATATCTGCATGAAACCTATGAGAATCAAATATATATCAGTATCATGCACCAGTTTACACCGCTCTCTAACGTGAAAAAATATCCGGAATTAAACCGTAAGATCACGGATCGGGAATATGATGAGGTTATTGATTTTGCAATCGATATAGGGATTGAAAACGGTTTTATCCAGGAGGGGGAGACGGCGGAGGAGAGTTTTATTCCGGAATTTGACAATGAGGGAGTTTGAGGTTGACGCATTTTCGAATATCTCATATAATTCCATAGTAATGATGGCAATAGAGGGAGTGTGAAACGAATGAAGAGAAAAGTAAGATTCATAGCTGCACTTTTCTGCATGGGATGTCTTGCGACAGAACCTGCGGCAGACATAAAGGCTGCCGGAATCCAGGTGGCTGCTGCACAGACAACACTTTCCGCAGATAATTCGCTGGAAGTGTTATCACTTTCTGCGGGAACATTATCCCCGGACTTTACAGGAAAGACAGTACAATATACAGCTACCGTACCGAATGATGTCACAAGCGTTACAGTGACGGCAACACCGGTTAATGAATTTGCGACGGTGCAGTCGATCACAGGAAATGACAATCTGCAGGTCGGTACAAATACGATAAAAGTAGTCGTGAAGGCGCAGAACGGAGCACTCGCCCAGTATACGATCACACTGACCAGAGAAGATGGACAGACAGCAGACGGAACAGTGGATCAGCCGGCAGACGGAACAGACGGTCAGACAACAGACCAGCCGGCGGATGGAACAGACGGTCAGACAACAGACCAGCCGGCGGATGGAACAGATGGACAGGCAGCAGACCAGAACACAGAGTTTGAAACAGAAGAAGCGGAAGATGTTTCTAATATGGAATATCTCCAGCAGGAATACAATGATCTCTCTGAACAATATGCAAAAGAAAAGTCTTTTTCCAGAAATATGATGGGAATTATGGCTTTTGTGATCGCAGTACTTGTCGTTATTATAAGAGTGACGACTGGGATGAGGAAGAGGATGACTGGGACTGGAAGTCCGAAAAACAGGGAAAGGATCAGGAAGCAGAAGATGATACTGATCTGGAAGAAGATGATAATATAGAAGAGAATCCTGGCGTGGAAGAAGATGATTTGGAAGTAGATGATCCGGAAGACGCTGACTGGGAGGAGGAAGAAACACAGAGAAAAGGATTTTTCCACAGAAAACCAAAAGAAAAAGTGGAAGAAGAGCCGGATGATGTGGAAGAAAACGATACAGAGAACGAAGTCGGCGTATCAAAGATCCATAAAGTGCGTGCGGGATTGTTTGGACGTGGCATGTCTGACGATCTTGACGATGAGGACTGGGAAGAGGACGAAGATTTCCTGCCGGTAGAAAGAAAAAAACCGGAAGAAAAACAGCGTCCGGAGAGAAAAGAAAAACCGGAGGAGAAACAAAGACCGGAGAGAAAAGAAAAACCGGAGGAAAAACAGCGCACGGAGAGAAAAGAAAAACCGGAGGAGAAACAAAGGCCGGAGAGAAAAGAAAAGCCGGAGCGGAAACATACTCCGGAGAAAAAACACATTCCGAGAGAAGAAGAGGAAGAAGATGATTTAGAGATCATCGATTTAAATGATTTATAAATAGAAAAAGAATGGAGAAACTATGCAGATACGATATACATCAAAAGCAAAAAAAGCAATCGATCAGGCTTCAAAGATGTCGAAATCACTGCATCATCATTATATCGGAACGGAGCATATCCTGATCGGACTTTTAAAAGAAGGAACGGGCGTCGCTGCGCAGGTATTAAATGATAATGGAGTAGAACTTGACAAAGTCATGCAGCTGATCGAGGAACTCATTGCACCGGATGCACAGGTGCTGACGGCAGAGGCTAAGGAATATTCGCCGAGGGCACTGCAGGTGTTAGAAGGGGCAGCAAGGGAGGCAGCGCGTTTTCATGCAGAGGAGATCGGGACGGAGCATATCCTGATCGCGATGATGAAAGAGACAGAGTGTGTGGCATCCCGCCTTTTAAATACCTTAGCGGTCAATATCCAGAAAATGTATGTGGATATCCTGATCGCAATGGGAGAAGATGCGAGCCTGTACAAAGAAGATTTCATGAATGGTAAGCCGGTGAAAAAAACAGCATCGGATACACCGGTATTAAATCAATACTCCAGAGATCTGACTGCATTGGCGGCAGAGGGAGTATTAGATCCGTTAGTCGGCAGACAGGAAGAGATCGGCCGTGTGATCCAGATCTTAAGCAGAAGGACAAAGAATAACCCATGTCTGATCGGTGAACCGGGCGTTGGAAAGACTGCGATCGTTGAGGGAATTGCGGAGCGTATTACAACCGGAATGGTTCCGGATACCGTTGCGGGAAAGCGGGTGGTATCTTTGGATATGTCCGGAATCGTGGCAGGCTCAAAATATCGCGGTGAGTTTGAGGAGCGCATTAAAAAGGTACTTCAGGAAGTACGGGCAGCCGGCAATATCCTGCTCTTCATCGATGAACTGCATACAATCATCGGAGCGGGCGGAGCGGAAGGAGCAATCGATGCTTCCAATATATTAAAACCTGCACTTGCGCGTGGGGAACTGCAGCTGATCGGTGCAACGACAATCGATGAATACCGCAAATATATTGAAAAAGATGCTGCGCTAGAGCGCAGATTCCAGCCGGTTACGGTAGAAGAGCCGTCGGAAGAGGAGGCAGTGCAGATTTTAGAGGGACTGCGGGAACAGTATGAAAAACATCATCAGGTAAAGATTACGGATGATGCGGTATCGGCAGCAGTACGCCTGTCTGCGCGCTATATCAATGACCGTTTCCTGCCGGATAAAGCAATCGATCTGATGGATGAGGCTGCAGCAAAGGTACGTCTGCGCGCGGGTGGAAAACCGGAGGAAGTCGTTGAATTAAGACATCGCATCAACCTGTTAGAAGAGGAAATGTTAGAATTTCTGCACGATGGTGATGTGGAAGGTGCAAAGCAGAAGAAGAACGAAAAAGAAGCGTGTGAAGAAGAGCTTGCCAAAATACAGGCAAAGACAAAGAAAGACAGCCGCAGTAAAAAGTTAAAAGTGACAGAAGACGATATTGCGGATGTGGTATCCAGATGGACGAAGATCCCGGTAAGAAAGATTGCCGAGGGGGAGGCTGCCCGCTTAAGAAAATTAGAGGCTACCTTACACAAACGTGTCATCGGTCAGGAGGATGCGGTGAGTGCAGTGGCAAAAGCTGTGCGAAGAGGACGTGTCGGATTAAAAGATCCGAAGCGCCCGATCGGTTCTTTCCTGTTCTTAGGCCCGACCGGTGTCGGAAAAACAGAGATCTCAAAGGCACTTGCGGAGGCAGTGTTTGGCAGCGAACAGTCTATGATCCGTGTTGATATGTCGGAATATATGGAGAAACACAGCGTATCAAAGATGATTGGTTCACCGCCAGGATATGTAGGCCATGAGGAGGGAGGACAGCTCAGCGAAAAGGTGCGCAGAAATCCGTATTCGGTGATCCTGTTTGATGAGATCGAAAAGGCGCATCCGGATGTATTTAATATTTTACTGCAGGTGTTAGACGACGGTCATATCACGGATTCCCAGGGACGCAAAGTAGATTTCAAAAATACGATCATTATTATGACGTCAAATGCCGGAGCACAGGCGATCATTGAGCCGAAAAAACTTGGATTTGCAGTTTCGGATGATGAAAAACAGAATTATGACCGCATGAAAAACAGCGTGATGGAAGAAGTACGCCGTATTTTTAAACCGGAATTTTTAAACCGTATTGATGAGACGATCGTATTTAGAGCGTTAAACAAAGACGATATGAAACAGATCGTTGCACTGATGTTAAAAGAACTTACAGACCGCTGTGAAAAACAGATGGGAATCCACCTTACCGTGCGTGACAGCGTCAAAAAGCATATTGTCGATGAAGCGTATGATCCGAAATATGGTGCAAGACCGCTGCGCCGTCAGATCCAGAACGATATCGAGGATGAACTGGCAGAAGAAATCCTGTCCGGCAAAGTGAAAAAAGATACGGAAGTGGTCGTGACGATCCACAAAGAAAAAGTCGTGTTCGAAACAAAATAAAATTTTACTGAAATATCCGGGAAAGCACTGGAAATCGTGACGGGGATATTATATAATAAGGGCACAAAATTTTACGATAAAGAGAAAACTACTTTATCACAGGAGGAAAAAATGGCAACGATCAGCGAATTAATTCGTTCAGAAGCAGATGGAACGATCAGTTTTGGGGATTACACATTAGGTGCAAAGGCGAAACTTGATAATTTCGAACATCAGGGAGATATCTACAAGGTGAAGACATTTTCCGAGATCACCAAGTTAGAGCGCAATGGCATGTTCGTATATGAATCTGTTCCGGGAACGGCTGTCATGAATCTGAATGCAACAGATACAGGCCTGACATTTCAGGTAGAGGGACCGGAAGATGCACAGATCACAGTAGAACTTGAGGATGAGTCAGAGTACGACATCACGATCGATGGCGCAGATGCGGGAAAGATGAAGACAAATCTTGGCGGCAAATTAAGCTTAAGTGTAGAACTTGGCGACCATCCGGTAGATGTAAAAGTTACAAAGTGTTAAGAACGGAAAAGTGAGATCAAAGGAAGCTTACATGTCAAAAGGGCATGTAAGCTTTTTTTGCGCTTTCAAGTACGAAAGTACGATTGACGGGGATAAACTGTTACATTAACATAAAAAATGCGCGTGACAATGTGCAATAAATCAGAAGGAGAAAAGTTATGAAAAGAAAGAGACTCACGGGTTGGAAACGTATGGCGGCATTTGCGATGGCGCTTACGCTGACGGTCGGAGATTGGACATCAGCAGGTGCTGCTGGATTGCCGCAGACAGATGTACAGACAGTAACAGAGGCTGTGATACAGGAAGAAGATGCGATGGAAGCAGCTTTAGCAACAGAACAGACAGAGACAGAAAGCGAAACGGACAGTGAGTCTGCAGAAAATGACAGTGGGCAGACAGAGAACAGCGAGGCATCGGAAATTCCAGAAACATCAGAGGCATCAGAAACTGAGAAAACTGTAGAAGAGACAGAAAACGTGAATGATACGGAGGCTGTTGATGATACCGAAGTGATGGAAACAGAGACGGAAGAAGAATCGGAAGAAGAAATAGAAGAAGAGACCGAAGAAGAGACTGAAGAGGAAGAACTCGCTGCAATTGATAAACCGTCAAAGGTAATCAATGTAAGAGGAAAAGATGACGGAAGTATTATAACAACAGCGTCTGGCCGGCAGTTGAGATATGCTTATGTGAATCGGTTCCAGAACGGAGTGATTGCAGCGGTACGGATATTGACGGATTTGTAAACCTGTATAATAAGGCAGAAGCCATACTGAAAGGCAAAACAGATAAATATCAAGATGCATATGGAATGTATAGAGTCAATGGTAAGACGTATAGAGTATTGCGGTCATGTGATGCGACAGGGTATCATTATGTGACAGAAGGTGATGAAATTACAGAAATCACTGTAAGTGATTCATCGGAAAATGCCAAAAAGCGGATAGATGAGTATGCAGTAAAAAATGATACACAGGTTCTTTATTATAGTTATAATGGACATTTTTATAAGCAATTAACGTATGAATCGGTATATGATTCAGCATCGAAAAAATATAAATATGTTGTATATGCAAATGCTTATGAAGAGATTTCTTTTGAAAAAACTTATGTAAAAATAAGCTGGAATCCGGTTAATAATGATACGGCCACAATGAAAAATAAAGCCGGAGACATGATGAAGGTTGGATATGAAGTGGTCTGCGATGGAAATACCAAGGTCTATAATATGCCGGGATTATTTTTGGATGCGTCAGACGGAACCGTACATGAGATGATAACATCAGATGCAGCAAGACTGCCATATGTCATATTGAATTCAGGACAGCAGGTCAGCGTAAAAGTCCGTGCTGTATATTATCATGAAGTGACAAGTAACAAACAGGAGGTATATTGGAACTGGAATGATAATAGCCAATATATTATAGAATCGAAACAGACGAAATATGTGGTGGACATGTATGGTAAATGGTCGGACACCTATACTTATAAAAATTACTCTTTAAAGAAGTTATCACCGGTAACCGGTACAAAAGTTTCTGAAAAGGGAAAAGAGATGTCAGTTACCTGGAATGCACAAAACGGAGTGGATAGCTATCGTGTGTATTACCTGCGAAGCAGCAAACCGTTAAATATTACGAATATAGAGAGCTTTTTACAGTTTTACAATAAGAGGGGAACGCTGTACGATGCTTATGTAAATGCAAAAGGAGAAAACGATTCCTATGAAACGGATTCAGAGTATGCATCAGATCCGTATTGTAATATTACAATAGATTCAGGACTGCCATATTTTTATTGTTCCGTCAGACTGGAATCTGCGGAAGAAGGATATTTTTCAGATGGAAGTTATTCAGATGTCATAACTGCAACGGCCAGCATTAATGGAAACATACCGACAGTAAAAAATCTCAAAATAGAAAAGACGTACAATGGAGATGACTGGCAGCTCTCATGGACGCCAATCGATGCGGATGTAGTCATTTATGTTTTTGAAGAAGGAAAGAAGCCGGCGCATTATAATTATGAGCTTTTGAACGCTTATGGTTACTATACGGATGGTCAGGGACAGCAGAAAAAACTTTATTTAAAAGATGCACTTACGGAGCTTGAAAGTAAGGAAATAAGCAGTTATGTACGTTCTTACAAAGTGAAGGGAATCGATGGATCATACAGTGCAATCTCTTTAAAACCGGGCGTAAAATATACATTTGTTGCGCATACCTATGATGCAGGCAGTTCTCTTTATAACATACAAAAGAAGCCGGTGTTTACCGTAAATAAGGAAATAAAAGTAACAGATGCTCAAAAAAATCAAACATATAAAAATATATCTGTTGGCATGACTTATTATACGGCAATGAGTCCTGCTTCGAATATGGTAAGCTATACGGATAAGGTATCCGTACCGCGTGTATATACAAAGGCGGGAAAAAACAGTATAAAGTTATCTTTTACCAGAGGAAGCTGTACCGGATATGAGATTTATCGTCTTTCAGGTAAAAAATATAAGAAAATAGCAACGACCACAGACTATGTCTATACAGATCAGAATTTAAAGGCAGGCACAAAATACTCCTACAAGGTACGCTCTTATTATTATGATCCGGACAGAAAAACGAAAAGTTACAGTATATATAAAAATTTTACTGTAAGTACCAGCCGTGTAAATAACATTGTATTAAAGGTGGCTAAGAACTCAAAAAATACAGTGAAACTGACCTGGACAAAAGTAGGTTCTGCAACAAAATATGAGATTTACAGAACTTCTGAGAGTGACAAGGATATCACAGAAATTTCAGGATGGATCAATTCGGGCAACAGTGCCGTAACAGTAGAAAATACAAAGTATGAACTGGTGAAAACGATCACAAACGCAAAAACGACAACATACACGGACAAAAAGTTAAAATTCGGTGAGAGTTACACCTATCTGATCTGTGCATATTATAAAGATGGAAAAACATTAAAATACATTACCGCGTCGACCAGAGTTAAAATGCAGCTCGAGGAGCCGCGAAATCTCGTCCTTACCAATAAAGGCAAAAATGTAAGCGTTAAATGGGATGCGGACAAGTACGCTGCAGGCTATCAGATCCGATACATGGTATATGATAAATATGGTGAGAAAAAAACAGTTGCAGAAAAATATGTAACGGTAAAGAAAAATAAATACACCATTAAAGGATTATCGAGCGGAGAATACGTAAATGTATCGGTAAGGGCTTATAATTCCAAAAAAGAATACAGTGGATGGTCATCGTCAAAAGAATCTACATCACTTGCAGCAGTAAAATCCATCAAAGCTGTTTATGATACGAAAAAGAATGCAGTAAAGATTACCTGGAAAAAGGTAAAAGGTGCGAAATATTATAAAGTCGTCCGTTCTGTATATACGCCGTTATGTAATACGGACGAAAAACTTTATGCAGCAACAGGTAACCTGATCGCAAAAGATTCCAATGATGAGACAGGATATTACAGTGAGGTTCACTATCGGGAATATTATGGCGAAGACGGATCCATTACAGGCACGGCGGCATATGACAGGGCACGGTTGAAAAAAGGTGTGAAATATTATTATATGGTCAGTGCATATGGGGAAAAAGGAACAAGAATTGCCTCTTATATGACCTCGGAATATGGTACACAGGCTGCTTCCGGTAAGCCGGCAGTCATCATATATGGTGTCAAAGTTGCTGCAAAAGTAAAAAATAACAAAAAAGGAACGGTTACTGTTTCTTACAATAAGGTAACAGGTGCCAAAACTTATCAGATTTACCGTGCAGAAAAAAAGAACGGTAAGTATACTCTGATTGGAACCACAAAGAAGACGTCTTTTGCAGATAAAAAAGCAAAGAAGAAAAAAACATATTATTACAAAGTGGTTGTAAATGGCAGGAATGAATTACTTGCAGACTTTACAATCAGGAGTTCAGCAGTGAAAATTAAAGTAAAAAAATAATTCTGCAATAATAATAAAAACCGGAAGAAGCGGATTGCTTTTTCCGGTTTTTGTCATAGAAAGTAAGTTGCTTTTTACAGATAAAGTAAGTATACTGATAAACAATAAAAAGAGATGGAGAAGGAATATGCCGAAGGGAAAAACAACAGTATTTTTTTGTCAGGAATGTGGTTACGAATCATCAAAGTGGATGGGACAGTGTCCTGCATGTAAGGAATGGAATACATTTGTTGAGGAGATGATCGATAAAAAAAGTGCAGCAAAAGGCGGCAGGGTAGCGGCAAAAGCGGCAGAGGCGAAGAACGTTCCGCTCTCACAGATCGAGATGACACAGGACAAACGCATGTCGACGGATATGAAAGAGCTTGACCGTGTACTTGGCGGCGGAATCGTACAGGGATCTTTAGTGTTAGTGGGCGGTGATCCGGGAATCGGTAAATCAACACTGCTTTTGCAGGTATGCCGGAATTTATCGGAGAAAGGTGTGCGCGTATTATATATATCCGGAGAGGAATCTCTGCAGCAGATCAAAATAAGGGCAGAACGTATCGGAACCTTTGGCGATTCGCTGACACTTTTATGTGAAACGAACTTAGACACGATAAAAACGGTGATTGACCGGGAAAAACCGCAGATCGTGATCATAGATTCCATACAGACCATGTATAACGAAGAAGTTTCCTCTGCACCGGGCAGCGTATCACAGGTGCGGGAATCCACAGGGGTATTTATGCAGATTGCAAAGGGGATGGGAATTTCCATCTTTATTGTCGGTCATGTGACGAAAGAGGGCGTGGTTGCGGGTCCGAGAGTTTTAGAACACATGGTGGATACGGTACTCTATTTTGAGGGGGACAGGCATGCGGCATACCGTATACTGCGCGGTGTCAAAAACAGGTTCGGCTCAACGAATGAGATTGGCGTGTTTGAGATGAGACAGAACGGACTGATGGAAGTGGAAAATCCTTCGGAATACATGCTGAGCGGGAAACCGGAAGGTGCATCCGGTTCGGTTGTTGCGTGTTCTATGGAAGGAACCAGACCGATTCTGGTGGAAGTACAGGCGTTAGTCTGCCACAGTAATTTTGGAATCCCGCGGAGAACGGCTGCAGGCACCGATTTTAACAGGGTAAATCTTCTGATGGCAGTACTTGAAAAAAGGCTGGGATTAAAACTTGGAGACTGTGACGCTTATGTGAATATCGCGGGCGGCGTAAAAATGAATGAGCCAGCGATCGATCTTGGCATTGTGCTTGCCATTATATCCAGTTACCGTGAAAACCCGATCAATGAGAAGACGATCTGTTTCGGAGAAGTGGGCTTAAGCGGAGAAGTGCGTGCCGTCAGTATGGCAGAGCAGCGCGTGACAGAAGCAAAAAAACTTGGATTTGATGAATGCATTCTGCCACAGGTCAGCCTGGATTCCATGAAGGACAGTGGATCTGTGCCAAAGGGAATCCGCCTGACTGGTGTGAGATCAGTGAAAGATGCGATGGATGCGATATTGAAATAAAATACGGTGGAAATATATCTTTTCTGGAAAGATGAACTGAAACAGTAAAATTCACTTTGCGAAAGTACACATAAGAAAGTGAAATTTTTGGAAAAAATGGGTTGACAAAATAATACCCAGATGGTAACATAGTCAAGCTGGCCGCGGGACATGACATGATCTGACAGCGGACAACAAAAAAGTTGTTGACAAACAGAACAACACATGATAAAATATCAGAGTTGTCGCGTTTGAGATAACAGATCGGACAAAACCGATTGAAAGAAAAAGTTTCAAAAAATGAAAAAAGTTCTTGACAAAACAGACTTGGTAAGATATAATAAACAAGCTGTCGCCGAGAACGACAACAAAACAAAGAACCTTGA
>ERZ791930.1141-NODE-1141-length-12502-cov-4.182213_pt1 | contig 12502 bp, 5 predicted proteins | sample MGYA00510128_ERZ791930 | MGnify/ENA primary metagenome ERZ791930 (study PRJEB30046, sample SAMN00792057) | human gut metagenome | study: EMG produced TPA metagenomics assembly of the A metagenome-wide association study of gut microbiota in type 2... | reverse complement strand
GGAACACACCTGCATAGCAGGTGGTTTATTTTTATTGCCAATACAAAAATAAGACGCCACAAACCTTCGTTTGTGACGTCTTCGTCGAACCCTAGTATAGCACAATGGTTTTTGTCCGTCAAGGTTCAGATTTTCTAAGTATCGCAGATACATTTTTATCTGTCACCGTTACCGTTCCATAACTTTCTTTTCTAAGCATAGCTTTATAAGTACCCGGTTTACTAACAATCAAATAAGCTTCTCCTTCAGTATTAGTACAAAAATATTTTGTGTCCGTTTCATCCTCTGTATTTACGAAAGAAAACTGTTCACCCTTCATAGGGTTTCCATCACTATCTACCATTTTCACATGAACGGCATATCCGGAAATCACAAAATCCCGGCTCTTTGTTTTACTGTCAATCGTTATCGTACCGACATTTACATATGCATTACTATACTCTGAATACACCATTACATCATAGGTACCAAATAAAATATCCTTTACTTCAAAGGAACCATCTTTTCCTAATCCTGCCACACGACCCGAATAATATGGTTCTTCCATTCGCAAACCAATCTGCCACATATTCGTATCAAAATCGGTAAAGGAACTACCATTTTCCCATGAAAGTTTTCCGGTCAGTTTGCCAACCTCTATATCAAAATTTTTCTCAACCGAAGCATCCGTTACTGTTATTTTCTCAGATGCTAATATTCCCTCTGAATTGGATATTTTCACGATATACTCTCCCGCCGATACATACACAGAATATTTGCCATCCTCCATCTCATTTACTGCACAAGTCGAGGACGAATCCTTGTCAAAGAATGTTATCCTTGCATCGTCTGAAGCATTAACCCCATTCAGTTTGCAATAACCACTTACTTGATACAGTTGTGTATTCACAGAAACCACATCGTCTCCCTTGGTAACCGTAAATGTCGCATTCTGCATATCCTGTATATTTTTGTTTTCCCCGCCAAACACATAAGAGCCAAGTGGAAGCATTGCATGTGCAGAATAACCTACCGGTCCTTCTGTTAGATAGTATTCATTTCCGGATCCTTTAGTTTCCTTCACATAGTTTTGCTCCGATAATGGAATTACGTGATTTTCGGCATCAAACAATTTAATTTTTACATATTTGAGCGGCAGTGTTAAATCTTTCACAACATCGGAGCCATTGATTGTAACCTTGGCAATGCTGGTGTCTGCGTAGAAAAACTCATACTCGCCGTCCAGCAAATCCAATTCATAATCGAACGCATTCTCTTCACCATCCATCGGGACAAAAAATGATTTATATTGTTCTCCATTTCTCTCGACAAAAATCGTATAACTTCCGGTCTCTCTCATTTCTTCCGGAACTGTAAGACCCGATACGTCAAGCAGGTTTCCTTTGCAGGAATGTTCGATATAATCTTTCCTTGTATCCCCCAGTGCCACATCTACCGTATCAATAACAGTATCTCCATCGATTACCTGATAGGTTCCCGGCTTCAGATAAACTTCATACCATCCACTCGTGCCAGAAATATATGTAGAATAGTCGTCGTTATTCACATTTTTATATAAATACGTGTTGCTGCATTTTCCAAAAATTCGCGCACAATCCAGTGTAATATCACGTTCTTCACTGCCGGTCACTTCAAACCTGTCAAATTCATAACTTCCTACATAAATTATATAGTTTCCTTTTGTCAGGTATCTGTAATAATGATTGTCATCATCCAAATCACTGCCATAAAGGACATCGCTATTTTCGGTTGCCGAAATCCAAATATTAGGCATATCCATTGTCTGTGCACCAGTTCTTTTTACCGTGCCGGACATTTTATAAACCGGAAGCTTCTCATCATGCTGCATGTCACCCTCAACGGTAAACGATTTCCCCAACTGAATTTGGTACTCTCCCTTTGATTGTTTAGTCGTAAAATTACCCTTTTCATCGGTCTTAATTACGTCATTCTGCTCCCAAAATTCTCCGTTCCATTTATCTAAGGAAACTTCAGCATTTGCAATCGGCTGTCCATCTTCTGTCTCCAGTTTTCCGGACACCGTATATTTTCTCTGCTGTTCAACAAGCACATACGACTGCTTAATCTCTTTACCGTCAACCGTTATCACAAGGTCAAACGTATAATATCCTTTATCTTCTTTTCCCTCATAATAAGGCTCATCATGCCAGACAACATTGCGGATACTGTTATCTACACAGTAGACATTGCGATAAATCGTGCGGTATATTTTCAAATTTATTGATAAATCCGTAAATATATCCTTTAACGATTTGCCATCTTCTATCGTTTCATCATAGATAAAGCCCTGATTTTCTCCCACCATATAATCGCAGTATTTTACTGCTCCCTTTGTTGATGTAAAGGCGTCTATCACAAAGTAATTTTCCTCTTTCACATAAATACCGACATGACTAAAATTCAGGAATTGCTTTCCTCTTGTATATGACGAAGGTCTGAACATAACACTGTCCGTCGACGCACTGATATTCTCTATATTCAGTGTTATCTTCTCATCTTCATAAACGCCGGTTATTTTTTTCGTACCTGCATTTTTTATGTCCTCTGTGTTCACGTCTTTATCTTTAAAATAATAATAACTGAAATGGGAACTATCGCCATTAGGGTCTTTTGCTAAGCCTCTCTCTAATTCATACTCTCTGTTGTCTGCCTGCAACGTAAGCAGCGTAAATCCATTATCAAATTCCTGATCTATGGTTTCGTCCCGTGACAGCCCAAGCATCATTTTAGCCGTCTTTGTATACTCTTTGCCATCAAGTGCTGCCGTTATTGAAAAAGTATAACTGCCTTTTCCCTTTGATGTTTTTTCGTTCCACTCGACGTCCGAAACCGATTTTACCTCTGCCTTCTTTCCATAGCAATAAACCGTAAACTCACATTTTGTCACATCCGGCACGATGTCTTTCAGAGAATTTGCCTCCCCATCACACACGTAAATATTATTATAACTTAAATAATAATCGACTTCTTTTTCAAAAGCAATTGAGCTGATGATGAGTTCTTCATTTTCCGCATAAAGTCCCTGATTGTTTCTCACCGGTTCTACCGTTGGTCCCGGTGTCTCATCCGGCGGAAGCATCGTCTGTTCCGGCACCTTGGTCGGCAGCGGTGTCGGACTCGACGGCAGAGACGGTTTTTCGGTCGGCTTTACCGTTGGTTTTGCTGTCTTTTTACCGTTATTCTTATCTGCATTTTGATTGGTTCCGGCTTTCTTTACCGTCACTTTACAGACAAACTTTTTCTTGCCTACTTTCGCCTGCACCTTTGCTTTTCCGGCTTTTTTACCATGAATCGTGACACCGGTCTTTTTCTTTTTACTCAGTTTCACATTTTTCTTGCCGGATACAACCGTCCACTTCACTTTCTTTTTGTTGTTTTTCAACTTAACCTTAACGGTCTTTCCAACCGTTACCGTTACTGATTTTTTGCTCAGTTTCACCTTCTTCTTGGCTGCGAGTACATTTTGCGGCATCATCGTAAATGCCAGTACAAACACAAGCAAAACGGCGAGTTTTCGTCTCATTTTTCTCATATCATATCCCTCCATGTGTAATCAAACAATTTCATCGTTTTACTCTCCTAACTCCAAATTCCTCTCGACAGATGCATTGGTAATCGTTACGTCTGCTGCGGTAACGATTCCGGAATCCAAGGACACTTTTATCTCATACTCTCCCGGCTCTACATAGAATTCATATTTCCCTTCATCAAATGTATAGCTCGAAAGTTCTGTTGCGTCTCCCTTTTTGTGCAAGTACACCCATGTATCATCGGACACCTCGGCTCCATTTACCTTGCAGCTACCGGATATCTTATACACGTTTGTATTGATAACAACAGTATCGCTCGAACCATCCACGGTAAAGCCATAGTCTCCTATACTTGGCATACAGTAATAATCAACACACTGGTAATCGCCGGTTGGCAGCACGATGCGTGATGTATAATCCCCAGACTCATCATCGTCCATATAGTAGTAAATGCTGCTCGTACCCTTATTTGCAAATTTAAGCCTCCGTTTCGGATATATCGATATCAACTCATCTTCTGCATCAAGCATTTTAATTTTTACATATTTGTACGGCATCGTTAAATCTTTCACTACATTGGAATCGGTAACTGTCATCCTGCCAACCGATTTCCCGTTGTGCAAAAACTCATATTCACCGGCTAAAACGTCAAATTTGAAACCGGATATATCATCCTCATCAAATTTTGGCGCCATAATTAATTTCTTGTAAACCACCTCATTTCTCATAACCAAAATCTCGTAATTTCTATACATGTCTTTTGGAATTTGAAGTCCTGCCATATCTAACAGCTCACCCTTACAGGAATACATCTCGTAATCCTTTGTCATCTCACCAAGTGACACTTCAATGGTATCAACTGTAGCATCTTCTATTTTTACATAATAAGTACCCGGCTTTAAATAGACGTTGTACGTATCAAATACGGAAAATGCCCAATAGCAATTATTTTCATCCTCGGTATCTACAAATTTATAATATCCGGAACCTTTTCCGGACACAAGTGCAAGTTCCATCTTGATATCATATGTTCCACTTCCGGTTACTTCCACGGTGTCAACCGGGCAATCACAGGATTGAACCGTGTATGTTCCTTTCTGCACATATGCGTAATAACGGTTGTCATCTCCCAGTAAATCTCTCAAATAAATGCAGGAAGACTCCTCTGATTCAAAGTTAAAGCCCGGAACATCCGGCGTATTCGCACCTGTTCTTGTCACCTTTCCGGTGATTTTATAAACCGGAAGTTTCTCATTATGCACTACATCTCTGTCCTCTACCGTAAACGTCTGCCCCAGTTCAAACTGATAAGTGCCTTTTGACAAATCAGCTTCGAAACATCCGTTCTTATCCGTCTCAATCGTGTATTCACATTCCTCATCGCTTAACTTAGACAATAAAACTTCTGCTTCTGCAATCGGCAGTCCATCTTCTGTTGTCAATTTTCCGGACACTGCATAGGTTTTCTGTTTTTCCACCAGCACATACGACTGCTCATTTTCCTGTCCATCCACTGTAAGTACAATGTTAAAGGAATAATAGCCATGGTCCGTTTTGTCGTCATAATAAGGCTCATCGTGCCAGACCACATTGCGAATCTCAATATTTTCATTATTCCAATATACATTATTATAGACTGCACGGTAAATCTTTAAGTCTTCCACTACATTAGCAAATATGTCTTTTAATGTTTTTCCTTTTTCTAACGCCGGCTCATATACGAAACACTCTTCACTGTATCCCGGATATAAATTCACCTCACCTTTTGTTGCAGTAAATGCATCTATGTAAAAATGAGAATCTGTCTTGGCATCAATGTAAACCATACCTGAACCGACTGCCAGATTATCTTTCGCAAAGGAATCACTAATAACGCTCACAAAATAATCATCGCAGACTTCTTTTCTTGCATTCACTGTATACTGCTGTTCCTCGTAGACACCAACAAGTTTAATATTTTCTGCATTTTGAATCTTTGAAGTATTAACTTCTTTATCTTTAAAATAATATCTGCTTTCCCCTTCTTCATCATGCAGACTTTGTTCTAACTCATACTTTTCACCATCTGCATCCAAAGAAAGCCATGTCATACCATTCTCCGAGCCTTCCTCTGAATCCTCGCGGACAAGTTTCATCGTAACTGTTTGCTTATACTCCTTGCCGCCCTGCACAGCCGTAAGCAGGAATGAATAATACGGCTTCTGCCATTCCTCATCGTCATGCCAGACAACATCGGTAATTGACTTTACTTCCGCCTTTTTACCGTAACAATAAACGTTATATGTACATTTTGTCACGTCCGGCACAAACTCCTTCAGGGAATCAGCCTCCTCGGAGATTACATAAATATCATTATAATTCAGCGAATATGACGGAACATCTTTTTCAAATGCAACGGAACTGACAATCAACGGCTCTTTTTCGGCATAAAGCCCCTGATAATTTGACTCCGGTTTCACCGTTGGCGCCGGTGTCTCATCCGGTGGCATCATCGTCTCAATCGGCGTCGGATCCGGCTTATTGTCCGGCTTTGGCGTCGGAGTCGACGGCAGAACCGGTTTTTCGGTCGGCTTTACCGTTGGTTTTGCTGTTTTTTTGCCGTTATTCTTATCTGTATTTTGATTGGTGTCAGCATTTTTTACTGTTACCTTACAGACAAACTTTTTCTTGCCGACTTTCGCCTGCACCTTTGCTTTTCCGGCTTTTTTACCATGAATCGTGACACCGGTCTTTTTCTTTTTACTCAGTTTCACATTTTTCTTGCCGGATACAACCGTCCACTTCACTTTCTTTTTGTTGTTTTTCAACTTAACCTTAACGGTCTTTCCAACCGCTACCGTTACTGATTTTTTACTCAGCTTCACCTTCTTCTTGGCTGCGAGAACATTCTGTGGAATCACAGAAAAGCTCAGCACAAACACAAGTAAGAAAGCAACTGTGCCTCTTACTTTTTTCATATTATATCCCTCCATTGTGTTATAGAAAATTGTGTTTTCTTAATTTTATATGAAATTGTTAGGGGCGTCAAGAAAAATAAGAGTTAAATTTCAACAAGGAAATTCACTCTTACTTATTCAAACTATTTTACTCTCCGTCACTCCGCCGTCAGCGCACATGACACATTTTTATCTGTCACGGTAACCGTTCCATAGCAAATCCTATTGCCATTATCATAACTGCACACCTCATAAGTGCCCGGTTCATCAACAATAACTAGTGCCAATCCTTTGTCATTATCTACATAATCATACTCTTTTTTTTCATCTTTCTCGACATGTATCCACTTATCTTTTGCAAATTCTCCATTGGCTTCTTTGACAACAACCGCGATTTGATATCCGTTAATAGTATAATCCTGCTGTTTGTCAGCCGAATTGATTGTAACGGTTCCAATGTCTTTATCATCCAATTTCATCGTATACGTGCCATATGGAACATAGGAAAATGAGAAACTTCCATCCGCTTTCAAGTCAGCTGTAATATCACCACTAGCAAGCCCATCCGAGTACAAACATAATGAACTTTCACCGTACATCGCACTGGTGCCATCTTTCCATGTCAGCTGCCCGGATAGGCTTCCAGCCACTATATCAAAATTCTTCTCATACGGAGCATCCGGCACCGTCACTTCCTGCCGTACAAGCGTATGCTCTTTCGAATTTTTCTCGTCGGTGTAAGTAATGATAAAATTATATACGCCTGCCTCCAAAAACATTTCATATTTGCCATCCTCCGGATACGCATAAATCATCTTACTGTTAGTCTTAAAGGCAAGTATCTGATACTTACCGCCTTTCTCGCCAACAATCCGGCAAGTACCGCTAACCCGGCAAACGTCAGTTGCTACATCCACAAGTTCGGTGTCTTTCGTAACCGAAAATTCATATCCTTTGCTCGTTAAGCCTTCCACAGAGTTGACTTTATAATTTCCAAGAAGCAGCAAAACTCCGTTTTTATCTTTTGGGTGATACCAATACTGCTTATTCGCATCAACATTTAAAACTTCGATGGTGCTGTCCGGCTTAATCACATTGTTTTGTTTGTCCAGCACACGGAATTTGACATACCGAATCGGCAGGCACAAATCTTTTTCCACATCCTCATCCGCAATTGTGACACTGCCAAGTGAATTTTCTTCGAAAAAGAACTCATACGTTCCTTTCGGAAGACCAATTTCATATCCGGAACCTTTGTCCTGCAAATATCCTGCTAAGCGAATGGTCTTGAAAAACTCGCCATCTTTTTTAATTTCAATCTCGTAACTATCAAACCTATTTGCCGGAAGCTCGGTTTGGGTAGCGTCCAGTATTCTGCCTGAACACAGTGCAATTGAAAAATCTTTTTTAATATCCTGCGATGTGACTTCAATCCTATCCAAAGTAATGTCATTATATAAGACATCGTAAGTACCAGGTTTCAAATATGCCGTGTAACTGCCTTTATATGCAAACGCAAGCACTGTATTTTTCTTATTATTAATATCTACAAACTCAAGATTTTTCTTTGCAAGCTTACCGGTAATCCGATATAACTTAATCGTAAAATCTTTTGTACCTGAACCTGTCACCTCAAAAGTATCGATTACTTGACTTCCCTGCATTAATTCATAGGAGCCTTTTTCCAGATAAGCCCGGTAATTCATATTGTTATCTGTACCAAAATATATTATCTGATTTTCACCAGTCGGTCTCATCCAATAGCCCGCATCTACAGCCGGTGCGTTCTCACGGATAATACTTCCACTTAACAGGCAGACCGGAAGTGTTATATCCTTTTGCAGCGGACCTTCGTCTACGGTAAAGGACTCTCCTGCTTTGAAGCTATAAGTTCCTTTTGATGCCTGGAAGGAGTATTCACCCTTGTCATTCGTATATACAACACTATACTCAGCTCCCTCTTTCCGGACATACAAGTAGATATTTGGTATCGGCGTTCCGTCTTCCATTTTTAAAACTCCGGATACCGTATACTTCTTTTCTTTTTCAATCAATTTATAAGACTGTGTAATCTTCTTACCATCTACGGTCAAAGAAATATCAAAGGAATAATAGCCATTGTCACCGCCGCCCGGATAATACGACTCGTCATTCCAAACCACATTTTCAATCACCGCATTTGTGTAACATTTATTCCGGTATGCCACCTGCTGAATCTGAAGGTTCTTAGCAAACTCCGTGAAAATGTCTTTTAAGGATTTTTTATTATCAAGCATCTCCTGATATTCAAACAAATTAGCATCTGAATCAAAATTCACATTACCTTTTGTTGAAGTATAGGAAAGAATGTAATAGAAATCCTGCTTCTTATCACTTACTGTAAAACTGTCCTCAGACGAACCAATCCGCAAATTGCCTAATTCCTCTAATTCCAGTGTTGAATGAGTAAACTCATAGGCATTGCCATTGTAAAGGGTGTATCGGTCGACCACACAATCCAACGTATAATCCTTATCTCCATAGCGTGCAACTACTTTATATTCTTTGGTATCTATCAAATCTTTTAGTACGACATCATCCGACTTGATATAATACTGCCAGTTTATTTCATTATTCTTCCACGTAAGTGAATTCTCCAGTTCATACTCTTTTCCATCCGCAATCAGTGTATGGAAAACCAATCCATTATCCACTCTATAATACTCTACGGAATCCGTGTAAGATACCATATTCGCCGTAGCACTGTACTGCTTTCCGCCTTGTTCCACTGTCAATTTAAACGTGTAATATCCGGAATCGGTATTATCCCCATAAAAGGATTTGTCATGCCATACCACATCAGAAATGGATTTTACCTCTGCCTTTTTTCCATGACTGTAAACAGTATACTCACATTTCTTCACATCCGGCATCGCCTCTTTTGCAGACTGCCCCTCCGGTGTTGCAGCAAAAATGGTATTCATGCTCAATGAATAATATTCTACTGCTTTGTCAAACTTAACCGAACTAATCTGAACATCTTCCTCCTCTGCATAAAGTCCCTGTCTGGGATGCGCTGTGGCAGGTGTCTGATTTGCCGGCTGCATCGTCTGCAGCGGTTTCTTTGTCGGTTTCGGCGTAGGTGTTACAACCGGTGTTGGTTTCGGTGTTTTTGTCGCTGACTTTTTCTTCTTAACCGTTACTTTACAGACATACTTTTTCTTACCCACTTTTGCCTGCACTTTCGCCTTTCCGGCTTTTTTACCTTTAATTGTAACGCCTGTCTTTTTCTTTTTGCTAAGTGCCACGTTTTTCTTGCCGGAAGTAACGCTCCATTTTACTTTCTTTTTGTTGTTCTTCAGTTTAATCTTAACTGTCTTGCCAACGTTTACGATTACAGATTTTTTGTTCAGCTTCACTTTCTTCTTCGCTGCGTAGGCAGTCTGCGGGAACAGAGATAATGCCATTGCGAAGATTAGTAAAAGAACAAGTGATTTTTTCCCTTTTCGCATTTAAATATCCTCCTAAAATGTTTTTGTGTCTTTTCCCAGTTTATTGTTATTGGCATGGAATGCCTAAAAACAGCTTGCTATACGCATATAGCAAATTCATTATAACCATTTTTTAACAACAACTCAACATCTAAATATTGACTTCTGTGTAATTCATATTATCGGGGTTTTACCTGTGTGTCAAGAAAAACTGAAAGCGTACTACGTCTTTAGGAGGCGTGGTACGCTTTTTTATCTGAATCTTTTCTTTTTTTGTGGCGGTGGGTAAGCAGACATATTAAAACTACTCATTTGACAAAAGGAGATGATTTTTTATGTTACATACTATATGGCATTTTAAATTTACAGATTTTTACTTTTTGCATCTAAGAAAGTATTTGAAGGCAAATCAATTTGAGTATTTTTGCACAATTATTTATCAGTTGGCTGAAAATACTCCATTTTTTCCGAATTTCCTTCACTTCATACTCGCAATCCTAGTAAATTTGCCATAACCCTAAATGAAACCGCCCGCCCAAAATGGTAAGCGGTTTCATTTTTTATTCATAAGATTATTATCTCATCTTTTTTGCCATGAAGCAAGACTTTTTTGATGATTGCGCAACCTTCTTTTATGGCATTACGCTTTCATAAAATTCTACTTACTCTTTTTTACCAATTATATACTTCCGAAATCGTAGCATGATATTTTTCTAACTGTTCAGCATTTTCTTTCATAAAATAATCTCTTAACTGGCTATCTCTTACATAAATTGTTGTATTATTCCATATAATTCTTTCCAATACCCAATGATAATGATAAGCATTTTGCTGGCTTTGATACCAATCATATGTTTGATCTATGTACACATTTTCAACAATGATATGACCATAAATTTGAAAAAGCGATTTAGGTAATACAATATTTTTTAAGTGTTGTACATCTATAATGTCTTTAATATAATCAACACCCTCTGGCACAGAATAGGAAACATCTTGTTTGGCAAAAGGATATAGAAGTAATTGTTTCATATCTTTCGAATACAAGATACCATCCTGTGATTTATAATTCTTATTCTGCCCATCAACCTCTATCTCACTTAAATTTGACACATTATAATCATCCTCAAAACACGGAAAACTTTCCACCGATGTCGGTATATATATTTTCTGAAATCCATGTATAACATCACTAAGGGCTCCACCTCGAACTTCCTTTACTGTGTTCGGAATCCGATACACGGTATCCGCTTTGGCACATGGATATTTTACCAGCACCGTCTTATCCTTATCAAACCAAACTCCATTTTCAGAAGAAAAGTTTTCACTTTCATCACTAATACTAATTTCTTTTAGTGATAACCAACTATAAGAACTATCTAAACCATACCCAATGCTATATAATGAATTTGTTTCTTGTGGAATATACCTCAAATACTTTGACAACGTAATGGTTGTTATTTGATTATTACGAATCTGTTTATTGGCAGGATTATCATAAACATCACAATAATCATTTATAATCTGTGCACCATCAATTGTGTCTGGTATATGAACACTTTTTTCTGTACTGTAAATAGCATTTACTTGCGCAATTTTCCCATTTGAAATATATGAATACTGCTCATTTGTTTTTTCTTCAGCAACGGAGATCTTTATTTGTTTTGAAACTGTATTCGTATTACTCCATGCTCCTTCTGTGTAAGATAAAGTCGCATTATAATCACCTGCTGCCGTTGTGTCCACTCCTGTAATCGAGAAACGACTATACGAAGATTCCTGTATATTGTTATTATTATGTAGTTCCTTATTTGTACCGTCCGATAATTTAACACTTATCTTGCCAAACTGTCCAAGCGTGTAAAAACTCAAATTACGCTCTGATAATGCCGTACTTGTCTTTGCAACAATAGCATCATCATACTGTGTCAATAATTCTACTGCTTTTGCCTCCGGTTTTTGGGTCGGCTGTGAAGAAGTTTTACTTGTTGGTGCCGGTGTTTGAACTGGTTTTCTTGTTGGTTTTGTGGTCGCAACACTGCTCTTATTGGTTTTATTCTTTACCGTCACCTTGCAGACATACTTTTTCTTACCCACTTTTGCCTGCACTTTCGCCTTTCCGGCCTTTTTCCCTTTAATTGTGACACTTGTCTTTTTCTTTTTACTAAGTGTCACATTTTTCTTACCGGAAGTAACCGTCCACTTCACCTTCTTTTTGTTGTTTTGCAGTTTGATTTTTACTGTCTTTCCAACGTTTACTGTTACCGTTTTTTTGTTCAGTTTTACTTTTTTCTTTGCGGCAAAGGCACTCTGCGGGAGCAGAGATAATGCCATTGCAAATATAAGTAAAAGAACCAGTGATTTTTGTTTTTTCATTATGAAATCCTCCTATTTTTGTTTTATATTTTATGTTACTTCTTTATCTTAACTTTTTTCACCGTGCTCCACCTACCGTACACTTTTTTCTTTCCATTCATCTTATAGGCACGAACACGAATGTAATACGTTTTCTTCTTTTTCAGTTTCTTAATGGTGTACTTGGTTT
>ERZ791930.1140-NODE-1140-length-12508-cov-2.822131_pt1 | contig 12508 bp, 8 predicted proteins | sample MGYA00510128_ERZ791930 | MGnify/ENA primary metagenome ERZ791930 (study PRJEB30046, sample SAMN00792057) | human gut metagenome | study: EMG produced TPA metagenomics assembly of the A metagenome-wide association study of gut microbiota in type 2... | reverse complement strand
CATTCCCCATACGGTTTTTATATAACTTCCACATGCCCCGAGTTTATTTCTCAGTTTTTTTACATGTGTATCAATCGTCCGTGCATCCCCAAAATAGTCATAATTCCACACACTGTTTAAAATGCGTTCCCTCGAGAGGGCAATCCCCTGATTATTCATAAAATATTCCAGCAGTTCAAACTCCTTGAAACTGAGTTCTACCGGATTTCCCGAAATTTTCACCTCGTGTGCTGTCTTATCCAGAATAATCTCTCCTGCCGTCTTAAAATCGGCCGCATCACCGATCTTATTCGTCCGGCGCAAAATCGCTTCGACACGTGCCACAAGAATTTTCGGTGAAAACGGTTTGGTTATATATTCATCAACTCCAAGGTCAAATCCCATAAGTTCATCACTCTCATCACTTTTGGCTGTGAGCATGATGATCGGGACTTTGGATGTCTGACGGATTTCCCTGCAGACTTCCCAGCCGTTCATCTTTGGCATCATCACATCCAGAATCAGCAAAGCGATCGCTTTGTCTTTATAAAAAATATCCAGTGCTTCCTCTCCATCTGCTGCTTCTAAGACTTCATAGTTCTGCCGGGTCAAAAAATCCCGTACCAGCTTCCTCATCCGGCTCTCATCATCTACCACAAGGATCTTCACTTTGTCCATCTCTATTCTGCCTCCTGTTCCGTCAGTCTCAATTCCCTCTCCTCAAGCTGGCTTTCCCGTTCATCCAGCTGTTTTTCCCAGATTTCGTATTTATCAATCACCTTATTTTCATAGTTTAAAATCGTCACATTATCTTCGCTGAGCCACGTAATCACAAGCATCCCAATGATGCCAAGTGCAAAAACAACTGCGAAAAATGTACTGATGTGAAACAGTTTCTGATAATCCCGGTTCTTCTTCCGGCGGTTTTTACTGACCACATGCTCTTTGTTTTTCTGTCTTTTTTTCTTCTGCTTTATTTCCTCTTTGCTTCTTTTTTCTTTCGAAACCATTCCTTCCGGTTCATACACCGTGATCGGAAGAATATCTTCTCTCCGGATATAGGGAATGGTATACAGATATTCCTGAAGCCTGTGCAAAAAATCATATCCGACCGGCGTGACAAAAATTTCTTTTAACACCAGTTTGTTATATAACGCCAGCACAATATCCGGATCATCCATTCTCGTATTTTTCCGGATATACCCGATGATCTCTACCTCATGTTTTGCTGTATGTTCCTGTTCCTTTGTTTCAAATGCGTAGCCTTCTACCTGATACATAACTTATCCTCTACCATTTATAAGCACTGCTGGCATCCCGTTCGGCGATTTCGCCGTCCTGATATGCCTGAATCAGTTTTTTCAGTTCCTCAATGCGGATCATCATGCGCTTACCAACGTCTGTATCACCCACCAGAATACGTTTATCCCGGTATTCCACTGCTTCCTGATGCGATACAATATCCAGTTCATCTCTTACCGCCTCGTTTGACCAGTCAAACGGTTCATGGGCAGAAAGCGTCAGTCCATAAGAATTGTACGTCAGTGTATATCCTGCAATTCCCGTTTTTCTCCGGTATGTTTTTGAAAATCCACCGTCGATCAGGATCAGTTTTCCGTTACACTTGACCGGATTTTCGCCGGCAATGCGCTCTACCGGTACATGACCATTGATGATATGCACAAAATCCCCCGTCAGCCCGAATTCTTTAAGTATATTATCTGCCGTTTCCTCTTTGTCAAACAAATGATAATACGCATTCTTACTCTCATGATGCATGGACTTGTCCGCAAGAAAATACCGCTCAAACGTTGCCATCTTACTCCGTCCGTACAAAGGAGAATCCGGTGCCGTCCAGATATACCACATGATATCCCTTCCTTTTTCCCTCTCTTTTTCATCCAGAGAGAAAAATGCCTTGCGGACATAGGATTCCAGCACATCATAGAGTGCTTTTCCGCTGTATTCCCTGCCATATACATTTACTTTCTTAAATGTCCCATCCGGATTCAGCGGCACACATCCATGATAAAGCAGATTTCCGTTGTAGACTTTATACATGCTGCCTCGTTTTAGCAGAAGCCGCACATGGCGCTGCAGTTTCTCACAGTGTATAAACGAGGTGCGCAGCCGGTTCATGACTTCCTGTTCCTCAGGTGTCAGATCATACGGATGTTCCGGATCAATGGTAGGAAAACTGGTATCCAGCATGTCATAGGTTTTTCCATCAATTTCCACTGTTTTGTTCTCGTAATTAATACGGTGCAGCAGACAGCGGTTTTCCATACCATACTCCGGCCATTTGTGGATCAGCTGTCCTTCCAGTTTAAACCTTATGATGGCAATTGCCTTATGCATTTTCCGGTTCATCAGCGTTTCTTTCTTGCTTCGTTCCTCATCCGTGGAATCTTTCAGTACAAACTGTCTGCACGGATCATCGCGGTAAGCATCCATGGCAAATGTTGCAAGCGGAACCATATTGATGCCATAACCATCCTCAATCAGATCCAGATTCCCATACCGGATACTTGTCCGGATCACAGATGCAATGCAGGCAAGCTGCCCGGCTGCTGCCCCCATCCATACCATATCGTGATTCCCCCACTGGATATCAAACGAATGATATTGTTCCAGCTGATCCATAATCCGGTCCGGTGACGGACCGCGGTCATACACATCCCCGAGAATATGCAGATGATCAATGACCAGCCTCTGCACCAGTTCCGCCAGTGCCACAATAAAATTATCTGCCTGCCCAAGTTCCAGAATGGTGTTGATAATTGCCTCGTAATAGGCCTCTTTATTCAAAACCTCCTGCTTTTCCGTAATCAGTTCCTCGATTACATACGCATAATCCTCCGGCAGCGCCTTGCGCACTTTGGATCTGGTGTATTTGGAAGATACTGTCTTACACACCTCGATCAGCCGGTACAGTGTGATCTTATACCAGTTCTCGATATCGTCCTCGGTCTGACGCACCAGCTCGATTTTTTTCTGTGGATAATAAATCAGTGTTGCCAGAGACATCTTATCTGCCGTACTTAGCGTATGCCCGAATACGTCATCAATCTTTTTGCGGACGGCTCCAGACCCGTTTCTCAATACGTGGGAAAATGCTTTAAATTCCCCATGTATATCCGACAAAAAATGTTCCGTGCCTTTTGGCAGATATAAAATAGACTGCAGATTGATAATTTCCGTAGATGCTTTTCCAATCGTCGGATACAGTTCTGCAAGCTGTTCATAATAATGTAACCGTTGTTTTTCCACTTATAATACCCCTTTTCATGAGCATACATCCGCTCATTATTCCTATGAAACAGTTTACCATAATTTCCTGCTTTTGTGCACTCGTTCACATAAAAAACAAAAAAAGAACTGTATGCCGGACGCATCAGTTCCCTTTTATGTATTTATCCTATACCTTTCGTCTTTCCCCTTTCTTTTTGTTTTGACTGAATTTGACTTTTTATTTACATATTGATTATATCTTTTCTATTTTTTCAATTCGGGGCTAAATTTTTTTATATTTCCGGCGACTTTTGTCGGTCAGGGGTCAGAAATGGTCCTTATCCGGAAACGCGATATGTCATTTGACCTTTTTAACGTTTATTATTATAATAAATTTGATATTTTATTTGGAGGTGATGGTTAATGAACTGCATATGAGCCAGACAGAACTATCCAAAAGAACCGGCATTGCTACCAGTACCATCAGTGACTGGCGGAAAAAGCAGATCAATCCCCAGGCAGATAAACTATCGGTAATATGTAAAGCACTGGATATGTCCCTTTCCTCGTACAAAAGACTTGCCAATGGGGATACCGGAAAAGTCGATGTCTATAACGTATATAAGCTCAGCCAGCTTACCGGAAAGATGTTCTATGAATTATGTGGCGAATCCTCTGATTTATTCCAGACCTATGACCGCATGCGCAGTCTTTCGCCTACACAGTTACATTTTATTGAATCCCTTGTACAGTTTGAATTCGATTTTTCCAGAAATCTGGAAACGGTTCCATCGGTTTCCCGCGAGGACTATACCACTATGATCATTCCAAGTGGAAACATGCACGATGGAATGGTGTATGATTCCTGTTCTCTCGAAAAAATCAATATTTCCGGATACCGCAAACGCTATGGAAACCAGATTGATTGTGCACTTCTTGTCACAAGTGATCATATGTCCCCTGTCTATCATGCAAATGATATTTTATTAATCGCGCGGAATCCCATACGTGATGGCGACACCGGTATTTTTATTAACAAAGTGACCGGTCTTCTTTACATCCGCCGCCTTCGCCAGACAGATCCCTGGCGCTTAGAACCTCTCACCTATTACGGACAGACGTTTTATATCGACAGTAATAACGCATCGGAGATGTCCCACTGGATTATCTTTGGTCACGTTATTTCCAAAACCCGTGGATAATTCTTATTCATGCACAACAAAAGGCGCCATCAGATACTTCTGATGACGCCTAATGATTTTCACACTCCATTGGACTGCTCCTCACTTCATCTTTTGTTCTATATCCATTCTTCTTTTGTTTACCGAAATGACGTTCTGGACAAATCACCTTTTATCCGTTCCTCTTTGTCCGCTCTCTTTTGTACTCTGTCACTGGTTTCCATTCCCGAATGTTTATTCTTTCATCAAGTGAAGCCTGATGACCTGTGTTTGGTTGCTCCCTGCCAATGGCTTATGTTCCCTTTGGACTGTACCTCCTTACATTAGATTTCACGTCCAGGGCTTTCTCGTCACCCTTCGTGATGGCTGCTTGTTTTTTGTTGTCTTAAATATAACACGCATTTTACATTATGTCAACCTGTTTTTTTATTTCTTTTTATTTTTCCTTTACATTTCTCATAATTGTCTGTTTTATTATGTTTTTTCAGATAATTTATTTTTTTAAAAAAGAACGTGCTTTCGCACGCTCTCTTTTTGTATTTATGCCGGCATAGCCAGATAGTATCCCTGAAACAGATCCACTCCCAAAGACCGTAAAAAATCACACTCTTCTCTTGTCTCCACACCTTCCGCAAGCACCTGCATTCCTCTTTCATGGAAACTTTCCAGATATGTACGGACGTTCTCCTGTTTTCTGGCATCGTTGTCAATTCCACAGATCAGGGAGCGGTCCAGTTTTACAATATCCGGTGTATACAGATATACGGCATTCATATTGTTTTCACCCATGCCAAAATCATCCAGCGATACCTTCCAGTGCTTATTCTGGACCATCTCACTTTTTCTGACCCACTCGCGCAGGGAAACTTTCGGATACTCTAAAATCTCAATGATCCTTTTTCCTTTCTGGTTTCCAAAATAAGTATCAAATGCTTCTGCCTCATTCTCCGTAAAACTTTCCGACGGGAAAGAATTGATACAGAGATATTCCTGATATCCCCGCTCAATATACGCCTGTGTTGCACCAAAAAAAGTGGCAACTTCCAGTATATGCAGTTTCTCATCCCTGGCAAATTCATCAATCAGCTGCCCCACCGTCATCTTCTTTGGTCTCATCAACGCTTCATATGCATATATTCTCACACAATCTTTATAAAAGATCGGCTGGAACACATATTCAATCTCAAGTCCTTCTAAAGCTGCCTTCACTTCATTGTCCAGCGGTAATTTTTCATATGCTATCATAAATCTGCTCCAAATTTTTTACTTCTGTTTTTTATCTACTAATTTTTAAAAGAATGGATCGGAGCCGGAATACGTCCTGTACGGTTGATAAAGTCATCACAGGAGTATTTGTTTACCGGCATAACCGGGGCATATCCAAACAATCCTCCAAATTCCACTCTGTCTCCCACACCTTTTCCCACAGCCGGAATCAGACGTGCAGCGGTTGTCTTCTGGTTCACCATTCCGATTGCCATCTCGTCTGCAATCATTCCGGAAATGGTTGTTGCCTTTGTATCTCCCGGGATGGCGATCATATCCAGACCTACCGAACATACACAGGTCATTGCCTCTAATTTTTCAAGGGAAATTGCGCCTGCCTCTACCGCGTTGATCATCCCCTGATCCTCGCTGACCGGAATAAAAGCACCACTTAAACCACCCACATAAGAAGAAGCCATCACGCCGCCCTTCTTTACCTGATCATTGAGCATGGCAAGTGCTGCAGTGGTTCCCGGTGCACCTGCATACTCCAGACCGCACTCACAGAGAATATCCGCAACACTGTCTCCGATTGCCGGAGTCGGTGCCAGGGAAAGATCCACGATACCAAACGGAATGTTTAACATCTTAGATGCCTCCTGTGCCACCAGCTGGCCGACACGGGTAACCTTAAATGCCGTCTTTTTGATCGTCTCACAGAGAACCTCAAAATTCTCTCCACGTACTTTTTCCAGCGCATTTTTTACAACACCCGGTCCGCTGACTCCGACATTGATGATCGCATCTGCCTCGGTCACTCCATGGAAAGCTCCTGCCATAAACGGATTATCGTCCGGTGCATTGCAAAAGACCACCAGCTTCATGCAGTCGGCAGAATCGTTGTCCTTTGAAATTTCTGCCGTCTGAAGAATAATCTCGCCCATAAGCCGTACTGCATCCATGTTGATGCCCGTCTTGGTGGATGCCAGGTTTACGGAACTGCATACACGTTCAGTACTGTGCAGTGCCTGTGGAATAGAACGGATCAGAAGTTCATCCGCTTTCGTCATTCCTTTAGATACCAGTGCGGAATATCCGCCGATCAGATTGACGCCGACCGTCTTTGCTGCACGATCCATAGTTGCGGCGATTGTAGCAAAATCCTCCGGTGTCTTACAAGCCGAACCGCCCACCAGCGCAATTGGTGTCACAGAAATTCTCTTATTTACGATTGGAATGGAATAACTTTTTTCAATCTTTTCTCCGGTCGCTACCAGATCTTTTGCCACGGTTGTAATCTTGTTGTAAATATTCTGATTCAAACGATCCAGATCCGAATCAATACAGTCAAGAAGACTGATCCCGAGTGTGATGGTTCTCACATCCAGATTCTCCTTCTCGATCATTTCGTTGGTTTCCTGTACTTCCCAGCTGTTAATCATTCTTTGCTTCCTCCATGTTTTAGATACGATGCATTTTTTCAAAAATTTCTTCGCGCTGACATTTGATTGAAACGCCTATTTTTTCTCCCAATGCATCCATTTCTCCGGAAATCTCTGCAAAGTGCTTCTTTGCATCTGCCATATCCACAATCATCATCATATTAAAAAATCCAGAAACAATCGTCTGTGAAATATCAAGCACGTTTACGCCGTTGTCAGCAAGATAAGTACATACCTTTGCAATAATACCGACGGTATCTTTTCCTACTACTGTAATGATTGCTTTGTCCATTGTTTTTTCCATAATATAAACTCTCCTTTTTACTCTGCACGAATTACAGGCGAAACCGTATTTCTTTTTGCCACATACATCGGGAAATCATCCGCTTTGTACGGATTATCCCCCATCGTAACTTCCAGACGCACTGCTTCATACGCCAGTTCCTCGTAATTATTTTCCTTGCTTAAATGGCCCAGTACCACTGTGCCGAATTTATCATGAAGAAGTTCACAGAGCAGCTGGCCGCTCCGCTCATTCGACAGATGTCCCCTGTTTCCCATAATCCTGCGTTTCAGCGGATAAGGGTATACGCCCGTTTCGAGCATATGAATATCATGATTTGCCTCCAGCAGCAAAGTATCAAGTCCCTGCAGCTGCTGCACAATCTCATCATCATAATTTCCCAGATCGGTTACTACCGCAAAGGTACGGTTTCCTTTTTTTATCCGGTATGCCACAGGATCCGCCGCATCATGTGAGATATGGATCGGGGTAATCGTCAGGTCTCCGATTACAAAATCTTCCTGCGGAACAATTTCATGAAATAATTCCGGGTCGATCTTTCCCACAGACGGCGTGTTCTTAATGGCTTCAATGGTTCCTGCCGTCGCATACATCGGCAGCCCATATCTTCTTGCCATAACACCAAGTCCCGCGATATGATCCAGATGTTCATGTGTAACCAGAATCCCATCCATATCCTGACTCTTTAAATCCACCTCGTTTAATCCATTCTCAATCCGCTTTCCGCTGATCCCCGCATCAATTAACACATGGTGGTTGTCCGAGCCTACACAGATACAGTTTCCACTGCTGCCACTTGCAATACTGCATAATTCTAACATACTATTTCTCTTTCCAGTAAATTTCTACCCGGTCTCCATTATTAAGCGGCTGGGAAAATTCAGCTTCCATGCCATTTACAAGCGTTGCAATTGCACGTCCGTTTCCGGCGTTGAGATCAAACGTGATCCGGTCAAAAACATCCACAAATATGTAATCTTCTTTTCCCGTAAGTTCCACCGTCTCGCCATTTACCGTGACAACACAGACCGTATCTTTTTTCTCCGACTCAGCCGCCTTGGCCTCCCCGGAGGTTTCCGGAGTCATTTCTTCCCGCGATATTTCCGCGGAATCTGTAACCCCCTCTGTTGCATTATACCGATTCTCACTCTCTGACGCAACCCCGAAGCTTAACGGTGTCCAGTCAATGGAGAAATTTTCGTATACCAGGGTCTCCATCCCCGCTTCCCTGTTATTGACCAGAATTTCACTGTCCGGGTCAATTTCCACGTCCATAAATTCTGCAATCTGTGCAACGGTATAAAAATTCCGGGTCTCGATGGAATCTCCCTCCTGAATTTCATAGGAATCCGGTTCAAGGCTTCCGTTTACCTCGACAAATTTCGGACATACCACGTTCTGTCCATTGATCACAAACGAAATCACGGACTCGTGATACTCCGGAAGCTGTCCGATGGTATACACCGCATTATCTCCTGCCGTTGATGGCTCAATCGTAATATCGGAATTTGGCTCCAGCGGTGTGTTGATATTTGCCGGTTGGCCATTCATCGTCACTATGGCGGCCTCCCCAGCCTCTCCTCTTGCGATTCTTGCGCCTCCATTCACGGTGAAATTGATCGGCATTCCGCGTTTCGGAAACAGCTGGTCATTCGGAAATCCCGCCTGCATTGCCGCATCCACAATGGTAAGTCTGTTATTATCATACAGTTTCAGGCGTTCTCCGTTGAAGCGGACCATAATAAAATTATTTTTCTGTTCATAATAATTCAGGCAGATTCCAATCGGTGTGACAAGCAGCGGATCTTTTTTGATATCTTCCTGCTCAAATGTCACTTCTTTAAGCACTTCTTCGCCTCTTAATGCCACACGCTCCGTCGGCAGATCCAGATGCCCGGCAAGTTTTTCCGTAAATCCGTGAATCTTTCCGCCACCACCGACAACAAAGCAGGCGCTTACGGTTTTATCCCCATTCAGTTCCTTGATCTTTGCAGCCACCTCGGAAGTAATCTTCTCCACCGTCGGGGCAACCAGCTCCCAGATCTCCTTGGATGGAATTGTATGGGAAATACTCATAATATCCTCATATGTCACTTCATCCTCACTCGAAGATGCCAGTTTCATTTTCTCTGCAGTCTGAAAATCAACCAGATACTGCTGCACGATCAGCTCGGTCAGTTCATCCCCTGCATATGGAATCATACCATAAGCTATGATACTTCCCTCTCTTGTGATGGAAATATCTGATGTTCCCGCTCCGACATCGACCAGCGCAATATTTAACATCCGGAAATTTTCAGGGATTGCCACATTGATCGCCGCAATTGGCTCCAGTGTCATATTGGCAACCGTCATTTTAGCCTGACCGACTGCGGAATACAGCCCGTCCACAACATCTTCCGGCAAAAATGTTACGATAATGTCCTCACCGATTTTATTTGCTTTATGTCCTTCAATACTGATAAATACTTCTTCGTTTAAATAATATTTCACAACCGAATATCCAACACAGTAAAACTTATATTTTGTGTCATTCTGTTCCCGCAAAATATCCTGTGCCTGCTCTACACCCAGAAGATTTAATGTGTGGATATCTTCTCCTGTGACGACCGACTCCTCCGCATACTCATACTCCACATGCGTAGTGACGGTTTTTAACACACGGCCGGCGGCTGCAATACACACTTCCGAAAGCGGTGCATCCAGCTGCGCCTCCAGCTCTGCTTTTACAGCGGAAATCGTACGCGCCACTTTTCCAATATCATGAATCTGTCCATCCAGCATGGACCGTGTCTCATGCTGTCTGACATACTGTGCCTCTACAATAAAGGCTCCATCTTCTGTCCGGTGTCCGACCGTTCCCACCACATTGCGGGTTCCTATATCCAAACCAAATACGTTATTCATATGCTTCTCTCCTCAGCGCTTCCTCTGTCTGTGTCAGTGTTTCTTCCAGTGTCCCGTTATTATCTATTACCACCCGGCAGTGTCTGCGGTATTCCTCCTCGCTCAGCTGGCTGGCGAAAATCCGGTCCACATGTGCATCGGAATACCCTCTTGATGCCTTCAGACGAGCTCTCCGGTTTTCTTCTGTAGTATAAATATACCAGAGTTCATCACAGATTTCATCATAATGTTCCTCGATCAGAAGTGCAGCTTCCAAAACCAGCAGAAAAAGTTTTCCAGCCCGTTCCTCTGCCTCTTTCTGCTGCAGAACATATTCCCGGACCGCCGGATGTACAATGGCATTCAGTTCTTCTCTTTTCCGGTCATCGGAAAAGATGACAGCTGCAAGCTGCGCACGGTCAAACGATCCGTCCGGCTGGTAAATGTCTTCCCCGGCAAATTTTTCTTTTAACTTTTGAAAACATTCCGTCCCCGGCTGCATCAGATCATGTGCAATCTCATCTGCCAGCATAACCCTGATACCCGGCTTTGACGCAAGATGTGCGAGTATGGCAGATTTTCCTGCTCCCACCCCTCCTGTAATTCCAATAAACCGCATTCCATCACCTCCCGGGTTTGTTCCTTTTCGTATATTTTTCTTAATGAGCCTCATACCAGTCCTGTCCGCATGCCGTACCGACGGCAAGTTCCACTTTCAGACCGGCTGCTTTTTGCATTTCTTCTTCCAAAAGTGCAATGACCTTTTCCTTTTCTTCCTCCGCAGTCTCAATCAACAGTTCATCATGTACCTGCAAAATCAGACGCGAACGGAAATGTTCCCGGATCAGACGGTCATGTACCCGGATCATGGCAATTTTGATAATATCCGCCGCCGTTCCCTGAATCGGGGCATTCATGGCGACACGCTCGCCAAACTGTCTTGTCATAAAATTACCCGATGACAGCTCCGGAATCGGACGGATGCGTCCAAACAAAGTTCTTGTATATCCCTTTTCCTTTGCCTGTGCTACGGTGTTGTCCAGAAATTCTTTGATCTTCGGATATGTTTCAAAATAGCTGTCGATAAATCCCTGCGCTTCTTTGGTTCCTATATTTAAATCCTGACTCAGTCCATAGGCACTGATGCCGTATACAATTCCAAAGTTTACAGCCTTGGCATTTCTTCTCTGTAAGTCTGTCACTTCATCAAATGGTACATGAAATACTTTGGATGCCGTACTTCGATGAATGTCCTGATTTTCGCGGAACGCCTCAATCAGCTGCTCATCACCGGACATATGTGCCAAAAGCCGCAATTCAATCTGTGAATAATCGGAATCGACAAACAAATCTCCCGGCATTGGATGAAATACTTTTCTTATCATCTTTCCAAGTTCAATCCGGATCGGGATATTCTGCAGATTCGGATCTGTACTGCTCAATCGCCCGGTTGCCGTGATCGTCTGATGGAACGTTGTATGGATTTTTCCGGTTGCATCAATAAAGTTTGACAGACCATCTGCATAGGTAGATTTGAGTTTGGAAAGTTTCCGGTATTCCAGAATATCTGCAACAATCGGATAATCTCCGGCAAGTTTTTCCAAGACTTCTGCAGAAGTCGAAAAACCGGTCTTTGTCTTTTTTCCATTCGGAAGCTGCATCTTTTCGAAAAGAATCACGCCGAGCTGTTTCGGAGAATTTATGTTAAACATCTCTCCCGCTTCCTCATAAATTTTCTGTTCCAGTTCCCCGATGGAAACCGACAGTTTCTGACCATACTCTTTTAATGCATTGGCATCGATACAGATTCCATCCTGTTCCATATCCGATAAGACAAACACCAGAGGCATCTCGATTTCGCGCATCAGCTGCTCCATCCCATGTTCCTTAAGTCCTTCCTTAAGAACTGCGGCTGATTTCCATGTAATATAAGATTCCCAGCAGGCATACCGGAGCACATCCGCTTCCTTTTCCGTGATGACATCCCCCGGCATCTGTTTGCCAAGCAGATCTGTTCTCGACGGAATCATCAGTCCCAGATAGTCTTTTGCAATATCCTCGTATGGATACGCTCCCTTGAGTGGATTGAGCAGGTATGCTGCAATCGTACGGTCAAAAAAACGGGTTCTCATTTCTTCCGGTACATCGTGCAGATCAAAAGCAGCCAGCGCCGGCTTTAAATCTGCCGCATACAGTTCCTGTCGTTCCAGCAGATCCTGTTTTATTTTTTCTGCCGGAAGTTCCTGTGAAGCCACCATAAGATAATTGTCTTCTTCCGA
>ERZ791930.1128-NODE-1128-length-12660-cov-2.813725_pt1 | contig 12660 bp, 13 predicted proteins | sample MGYA00510128_ERZ791930 | MGnify/ENA primary metagenome ERZ791930 (study PRJEB30046, sample SAMN00792057) | human gut metagenome | study: EMG produced TPA metagenomics assembly of the A metagenome-wide association study of gut microbiota in type 2... | reverse complement strand
AAACCACCAGCTGAGCTGGTGGTCATGATTTTGGCTCAATAGTAGGAAAATGGCTGTTTACCTTACTTATCCCTTTGAAGGTAGTTACATTTTGAAATTTTCCCCGCCCAATTAACGATTTTGTGTCCAAGGGATAGTGAAGGGGAAAACTTATAAGGTTATTTCCTTCAAATTTCGTGGAGGTGATTTTGTATGAATGATACACAGCGTCAAAATGTTAAGAAACTGCGAGAAAGCGGTTATGGATATGGAAAAATAGCTCAAATGCTAGGTCTAAGCGTGAATACCATAAAAACATATTGTAGAAGACATGGATTAGGTGGTGTAGCAAATGCCGAAGCATTACCTGTTGATGCACCGCATTATTGTTTGTGTTGTGGGACTCCGGTTCATCAAGTTCGCGGTAGAAAAGAAAAAAAATTTTGCTCGGATCGTTGTAGGAATAAATGGTGGAATGCCAATTTGGATAAGGTTAATCGTAAAGCACAGTATACCTTTGTGTGCAGTTATTGCCAAAAGTCGTTTAGTGCTTATGGTAACAAAAATAGGAAGTATTGCTCACATGAGTGCTATATCCTTGACAGATTTGGAGGTGTTGCACATGAGTGATGAACAGATGAAGAATGAAATGCTGTATCAAGGAACTATGTCAATTGCAAAAAATCTCTTGAAACAAGGGACAATTTCAGAAGAAGAGTATCGTCAGATTGATACAATGTTTAAGCAAAAATATGCAGTATCTTTGTCTACATTATTTACGGATATTCGCTTGATAAAGCATGCAGATCATGGGAATATGTGACACTGACAAGGAGGGATTGCATGGCAAATATACGAAGGATTGAGCCAATAATACCAAGACTCAAGGAAAAGAAAAAGGTTGCAGCCTATGCTAGAGTTTCGATGCAGACAGAAATGCTGCATCATTCACTTTCTGCTCAAGTTAGCCATTACAGTGCCTTGATACAAGGTAATCCGGAATGGGAATATGTAGGTGTTTATGCAGATGAAGGCATTACTGGGACGGCAACAAAGAACAGAGACAATTTTAACAGGTTGATGAAGGATTGCGATGCCGGAAAAATTGATCTTGTGCTTGTAAAATCTGTCAGTCGATTTGCCAGAGATACTGTTGATACGCTAAATGCTACAAGGCATTTGAAAAACTTAGGAATTGATGTCTATTTTGAAAGAGAGAACATTCATTCTGTTTCCAAGGAGGGAGAACTGCTTCTTACCTTATTGGCATGATTTGCTCAAGCGGAAAGCCGGAGCATTTCGGAAAATGTAAAGTGGGGAATTAGAAAACGATTCAAACAAGGAATACCCAATGGTATCAAAGCACCTTACGGTTACAGGTGGAACGGGGATGGATTTAGCATAATTCCAGAACAGGGAAAGGTAGTGAAAGAAATCTATAAAAGATATCTTGCCGGGGAACCCGCATACAGTATTGCAAAAAATCTGGCAGGGAGGGGCATTAACGGACAAAGTGGTTCGCCTATCAGTGATACTACCGTCAAGAACATTCTTTCGAGCGTATCTTATACCGGCACAATGATCTTGCAAAAGAATTTTTTTACGGAAGGTCATAAACGCAGAAGAAACATGGGTGAATTGCCAATGTATGCTGTAGAAGAAATGTTTGAGCCATTAGTGTCAGAAGATGATTTTGAAAAGGCACAACTAATCATGAAAGACAGAGCCGAATCTATGCCAAACAAAAGACCAAAGTTAACGGCTTTCTCTGGAATTGTCAAATGTGGAAATTGTGGTTGCTCTATAAGCAGACGAACGGGCCAAAATGGGAAAAAGTGGATTTGCAATACAAAAGAAAGGAAAAGTAAGGTAGCCTGTGATTTAAGAACTATCTATGAGAGCGAACTTGAAGATGCGGCTGCTACAGCATTGGGAAGTGATAGTTTTGATGCAGATGCCGTAAAAAGCAAGGTAGAATGTATCACAATAGACAATGCTTATGTTATTTTCCGACTGAAAAACGGGACAACCAAGAAGATTCTGCGAACTTATAAGAAAGGTTTTAGTGGCTTTTCATCAAAATTGTTATGCGGGCATTGTGGCGGAGTGCTTGAATCGGATGCTTGGAATATGGGACCTGCCAGAAAGAGAACAAAATATAAGGTTTGGATATGCAGAAATTGTTCTGCTCCGAGGGAGTTTGACAGTATATTCAGAAAAGCAGCACAGGAACTTTTTCATGAAAAACAATGTGAAGGTCTGTTTGCACAGAATATAGAAAAAGCCATCAATTATGATGATAGGATAGATTTTTACTATAAGGAAGGTAAGGTGATTTCATGGCGAAAAGAGTAACAACGATTCCGGCAACTTTGAATCGATTTGATTCTAAGCCGATACAAAATGCAAGGAAGAGAAAAGTTGCGGGGTATGCCAGAGTGTCTACGGATACAGAGGAACAGGCAACCAGTTACAGTGCTCAGGTTGATTATTACACGCGGTATATAAAAGCAAATCCAGAATGGGAGTTTATTGGAATTTACACAGATGAAGGCATCACAGCAACAAATACCAGTCATCGTGATGGCTTCAATCAGATGATAGAAGATGCTCGTGCCGGAAAGATAGATCTTATCATTACGAAATCTGTCAGTCGATTTGCCAGAAATACGGTGGATTCGTTGACAACGGTAAGAGAACTTAAGGAAAAAGGTATAGAAATTTACTTTGAAAAAGAAAATATCTGGACATTGGATGCCAAGGGGGAACTACTGATTACTATTATGAGTTCTTTGGCACAGGAAGAGTCCAGATCTATATCGGAAAATACAACATGGGGAAAAAGAAAATCCTTTGCTGATGGAAAGGCGAGTGTAAGTTTTTCGACATTTCTCGGCTATGACAGAGGTCCTAATGGAGAATTTGTAATAAATGAAGAGCAGGCTGTCACGGTAAGATACATATACAAGAGATGTCTTGAAGGACTATCTGCGTATCAAATCGCAAAAGAATTGACAGAAAAGGGAGTAAAGACCCCTGCCGGAAAGGACAGATGGTATACGAGTTCTGTTTTAAGTATCCTCAAGAATGAGAAGTATAAAGGGGATGCATTGCTGCAAAAGTGTTTTACAAAGGATTTTCTTACACACAAACGTGTAACGAATAATGGGGAAGTGCCACAGTATTATGTGGAAGGACACCATGAAGGCATTGTTACGGCTGAACAGTATGAGCAGGTTCAAGCAGAGCTTCGTAGGAGAAAGGAAATGGGACGATATAGCGGTGTGGGAGTCTTCTCATCAAAAATTAAATGTGGTGAATGTGGTTCGTGGTATGGAGCCAAAGTATGGCATTCTAATGATAAGTACAGACGAACCGTATATAGGTGTAATCATAAGTATGGTAAGAGTTACAAGTGTAAGACTCCACATATTACCGAGACCGAAGTCAAGAAATTGTTTGTCAGAGCAGTAAATAAACTGTTTGCAGAAAAAAGCGAGATAATCGCCAACACCAAAGAAATGATGAAGGTGGTTTGCAACACGGAAATACTTGAAAAAGAATTGGATCATACCATAGCAGAATTAAATATTATAGCAGAACAGATGCAGACAGCCATATCTCAGAATAGCCGGATTGCATTAGATCAAGATGAATACGAACAAAGATATTCGCAACTGACTGCAAGATACAACAGCATCAAGCCAAGATATGACGAATTATCAGAGCAACTGGAAAGAAAAAAGGCACAGAAAGAGTTGTTTAAAGGATTTATACGGATGTTGCAAAAACAGGATTCTATGGTGAAAGAATTTGACGAGGGGCTATGGAGTGGTCTTGTACAGGAAGTAGTTGTCCATGCATCGAATGATATAAGATTTTTGTTCAAGAATGGATTTGAGGTGAGAGAATCAAAATAGGGGCAGATTGGAACTGCATTATATATAGAAGAAATACATTATCAATTCAATATGGAAAGTCGGATTTGGCTGATTTTTTATGAGTAATTACGAAAAATAGCTATATCCGGCTTTTGATGCATCTGAAAAAGTTATTGTTGTTGCATCCGCAGATAAGTGGTAAAATTATTTTTATAGATTTAACTTGAATTTACACTTGGTAGAGGGGAAAGCACAAATGGAGAAAAACAAAGATGATATTATATGGCAGATGTTCAACGAACTTAAAGGCTTAGATGAAGATAAGCAGAAAGCAATATTGGAAATAACAGAAAAATCTGCGAGATGCTTTATTCGGGATAATGCTATAGAAGGAAAGCAACCTATTGTCATATATGGATCCAATCAGTGCCCGGATTGTATTGAGTGTTTACAAAGTATGGATGAGAAAGGGGTTATCTATGAATTTCGGAATATAACCGAAAAACTACAGTACCTCAAGGAATATATTGAGATGAGAGATCATTCCACTAGTTTCATCAAAGTAAAAAATGATGGGAAATTGGGGATTCCGTGCATTTGCATTGCGGATGGAGTTCAGATTTTTGACTGGGAAACTTTCTTGACGGACGAACGTCCGCAAGATGAAAGCGATATGCTTCGTCAGATGGAGAAAATTATAGGGAGTTAATTATAAGTAGTGTATTTGATAGGAAATTTTGAAGAGGGGGAAGGGTTAATATGGAAGAAGATCTTTTTCGTAATAAGGACTATTGGAATTATTGGGGAGTAAATACAGATGAACAATTACATTTTTATTATGATGAAACAAATAATTGCAGAAAGTTTGGGTTGAATCCGATTAAGAATGATTTTAATTTTGATTTTCGTGCGGATTTTGTTTTAGCGGGTATTGCATCTAAGACAGATTTTCAAATACCTTTTGAGGAATTGAGACAACGTTTTAATTTACAAAAAAATATAGTTGAATTGAAAAGTAAAAGTTTGTTTCGTAGAAAAGATTTTTTGCAGTGTATGGGAATGAAATCTGTATCTGCGTTAATACAAGTTTTTGAGGATTATGATTTGTATTTGCATTATTTGCATGTGAATAATTTTTTTTACACAATTGTAGAAATATTGGATTCTATAACTGATCCTGCTGAAATTAGAGACTTTGGTTTTGATTACTTCAAATTAAAGACTACTTTTTACAATATGCTTTTTCCAAATATAGAAAAAATAATACCTATAATGATTAGGTACTCATATCCAAACATCAAAACACAAGATATTGGAGCATTCTGTAATGGATTATTAGGTTCGATTGATTTGAGAATTAATCAAAAACCCGATGAAAAATTCATTTCAGGAGCATTAAAACGTGCATCTCAAAGCAAAGAAATGATCTTCATTCAGAATAATGAGGATTTAGTAATGCAGGAGGATTATTCATTATTTTATGCTGATCCGGTTTTAACATTTCCAAAGTCGATACACCATTTTGATGAGGAGTTATCTATTCAAAGCAAAGTTGACGATTGGATTTTAAAACATCATAATAAAAAGGTTAAAAATTACGAATTTATTAATTCAAAACAGAATACAATGATCCAAATATCGGATGTGGTAGTAGGGTTACTAGGTAAAATGTTTATATTTGTAAATTCTACTCCTACTAAGGGTATGAGGAAGATTGTTGATGAGTTAAATGATGAACAACTATGTAATTGCTTGTTATTTAATAGCCTTCGCAGTAAATCAGATTTAAGAAATAAAGGTTTTTTGCATAGTATAACGGCAATTGGGATTCTAGATAGACTTAATCTGTTTTTTGACTTGGTATCAAGTGAATATAAAAGAAGAAGTTAACATTATGAAAAAGGGGGTTCAAATGAACCCCCTTTTGAACACCCCAAGGATAATTACGGTTAAATTGTATCACGTTCAGTGCTCCAACGAACCCGTGCCTATGTGGATTCTATCCTGACCGGCGCAAGTGTAACTGCACCACAGCACAGATCCGTAAATATTTTGGCAGAATCAGTCGTCCGATCTTAGATCGCATCGACATATGTACGGAGACGGTTTCGCTAAATTATGATGAATTGGAGAATCGTGGAGAGGAGGAATCTTCCGCACAGATTCGGGAGCGTGTTATGGAGGCACAAAAAATTCAAACAAAACGGTACGAAGGAGAAAGCTTTCGGTACAATGGAGAACTGACGGCGCAGGGGGTAAAACGTTATTGCGTTCTTTCGGCAGACGCTGAGGCATATTTACGGGGGATTTTTGATCAAAAGTCACTGACTGCAAGAGGGTATCACAAAATATTAAAGGTAGCAAGAAGTATTGCTGATCTAGATCACAGTCAAGAGATCAAACGTCATCATCTAAGTGAAGCAGTTTGTTACCGAAGTTTTCCGCAAGACAACACAGATGTCAATGTCTAAAGAAAGGAGTAGGCTGTGGAGCAGGAATTATTCGCCTATTGGCTGTATACATTACGAGGGATTGGTGCTAAGAAAAGACATGAATTGCAACAAATTTATGGAAATGCAGAGCAAATCTATTATGGTGACAAAACAAAGCTAAAAGAATCACCTGTTTTTTCGGAGCGGGATAAAACGCTGCTTGGTAAGCCGGAGACGGTCAAAGAAATCAAACATAAAATGCAAAGAATGGAACAGCGGGGGATTCGGTTTTGTTCACAGGAAAGCGAGGCGTTTCCGAAGAAACTGCGTTATATTCCGGATCCACCGTATGCGTTGTTTTACCGCGGAATGCTGCCGGATACCGATAGACCGGCGATTGCTATTGTTGGTGGACGCAATACCGGTTATGAAAGTAGAGAGATTGCAGCCGGATTTGGCAGACAATTGGCAGAAAATGGCATTGCGGTCGTAAGCGGATTGGCGCGGGGTATTGACATCAGTGCACAAAAAGGTGCTTTAGACATTCCGGGAGGAAAGACATATGGTGTGCTTGGAACAGGTGTTGATATCTGTTATCCGCGAGAACATATCGAACAATATATGCTGATGCAGAGACGGGGAGCGGTAATTTCGGAGTATGCACCCGGCAGCAGAGGATTTCGGAGTAACTTTGCCAGACGAAATCGAATCATCAGCGGTTTATCAGATGGCGTACTTGTGATCGCAGCCAGAGAAGGGAGTGGCTCGTTGATCACGGCAGAGTGTGCACTGGAACAGGGCAAAGAAGTATTTATTGTGCCGGGAAATATTTTAGATCCAAGTTATGCGGGCGGTAATCAACTTCTTAAATCTGGTGCTGCTGTTGTGACAGATATTCAAGATATTTTAGATGGTCTGGGTGCTTTCTGGGACATAAATTACAGTGCTCAGAAGAAAAAAAATGAGGTAATGCTTGAAACTGCTGAAAAAATAGTGTATGCTATTTTAGGTTTTGATGGGATACATATATCGGAAATTGTTGCACAGACAGGACTTAGTGTACCGCAAACGATGGAAGTATTAGCGTCCTTAGAACAGAAGAAGTTGGTTAATATGGTGGGCCAACATTATTATGCTTTAAAAATTTAAGAGATCAGTCGTATTTTCAAAGTATGGTAAGAAAGAAGGGAAAGGCAGGTAGTAACATGGCTAAAAATCTGGTGATCGTCGAGTCTCCTTCTAAGGCAACAACGATTAAGAAGTTTTTAGGAAGTACCTATGAAGTCGTAGCATCTAATGGACATGTTCGTGATTTACCCAAAAGTACACTTGGTATTGATATAGAGAATGATTTTGAACCCAAGTATATTACAATCCGTGGAAAGGGAGATTTGTTGGCAAAACTGCGCAAAGCAGTGAAAAAGGCTGATAAGATATATCTCGCAACTGACCCGGACCGAGAGGGAGAGGCAATTTCGTGGCATTTGTCCAAGGCACTAAAATTAGATGATAAAAATACCAGTCGTATTACCTTTAATGAGATTACCAAAAATGCAGTAAAAAAGTCGATCAAAGAGGCAAGAGACATTGATATGAACCTTGTGGATGCACAGCAGGCAAGACGCGTGTTAGATCGAATGGTGGGTTATCAGATCAGCCCGGTTCTTTGGGCAAAGGTTAAGAGAGGTCTTAGTGCCGGACGTGTTCAGTCAGTTGCATTGCGTATCATTGCTGACCGTGAAACAGAGATCAACAATTTTATTTCCAAGGAGTACTGGACTCTGTCGGGAGAGTTTCGCGCAGAAAAGGACAAAAAGCCGTTTGTCGCAGATTTTTATGGAACGACAAAAGAAAAAATGCCGATCGAAACAGAACAGCAGCTTGATGATATTATCGCTGAATTGAATCAGTCGGAATTTACGGTATCTGATATGAAGACTTCTACAAGAAGAAAGAAAAGTCCATTGCCATTTACCACAAGTACTTTGCAGCAGGAGGCGGCAAAGACGTTGAACTTTTCAACGCAGAAGACAATGCGCCTGGCGCAGGGACTTTATGAAGGATTTGCGATCAAGGGGCGCGGGACGATTGGTTTGATCACGTATCTTCGTACAGATTCGACACGTATTTCAGATGAAGCTAAGGCGAGTGCCAAAGAATATATAGAAGAAAATTACGGTAAAGATTATGTGGCGCAGACTGCAGCTGCCCGAAAAGATAATAAAAAAATTCAGGACGCACATGAGGCAATTCGACCTACTTATGTAGATCTGTCGCCAACTATGGTCAAGGAGGCATTGTCAAGAGATCATTTTCGTTTGTATCAGTTGATCTGGAAGCGTTTTTTGGCAAGCCAGATGGCAGGGGCCAGTTTTGAAACGACTTCGATCAAGATTGATACGGATAAGTACCGTTTTACGACTGCCGTATCTAAAGTAGTATTTTCCGGTTATCTGACTATTTATCAGACGGAAGAAGATAAGATAGAAAAGAAGTCTTTATCCCGCAATTTGGAGAAAGGCACAAAACTTAAGGCTGGAAACTTTGAAAAGAGTCAACACTTTACACAGCCACCTGCACATTTTACAGAGGCGTCTCTGGTAAAGACTCTGGAGGAACTTGGTATAGGAAGACCAAGTACGTATGCTCCGACGATCTCAACGATCATCAATCGGCATTATGTTGCGAAAGAACAGAAAAATTTATATATCACAGAACTTGGAGAAGTTGTAAATTCCATTATGAAAAAATCTTTTGCGAGTATTGTTGATGTGAATTTTACAGCATATATGGAAGGTCTGTTAGATCGTGTCGAAGATGGGTCGGTTGCATGGAAAACGGTCGTGCGTAACTTCTACCCGGATCTTCATGAAGCGGTGGAAAAGGCACAGAAAGAACTGGAAGAAGTTAAGATTGAAGATGAGGTAACCGACGTTATTTGTGAGGAATGCGGACGAAATATGGTGGTTAAATATGGTCCGCATGGTAAATTCTTAGCATGCCCTGGATTTCCAGAGTGCCGCAATACAAAACCATATTTGGAAAAGACAGGTATTCCATGTCCAAAATGTGGCGGGGAGATTGTGATCCGCAAGAACAAAAAGGGAAGACGTTATTATGGATGTCTCTCATATCCTGAATGCGAGTTTATGTCATGGCAGAAACCGTCTACGGAACATTGTCCGGAATGTGGCGGCCCGATGGTCGAAAAAGGTAATAAGCTTGCTTGTATGGATAAACAATGTGGATTTTCAAAGAGTATGCCGAAGAAAACAGAAGAATAAACAGCGTCAAGGAAGACACAGAAAGAGCAGATGGAACTGTAAGGATAGTTATGTCTGCTCTTTTTTTCTAATTTTCACTTGTAATTTATGCGGTTTATATTATAATTAATTATGTGTATTTCTATGTTTAAATAACGTGGACAACCTTACCACCTTGATTTACAGGGCTGGAGATGATGTCCCGGCATATTGCAGATATAGAGCAGTGGATAGAAAGGAGTTGGAGCTATGATATCATCGGGAGCATACAACTACATCAATGTGTTGGAAAAGACATGTGATGCAAGTTGGACTAGAAATTCGTTGATTTCCAACAACATAGCAAATGTGGATACCCCTAATTACAAGCGTAAAGATCTAAAGTTTGAGGAATACTTAAGCAGTGCGGTAACACTTGGGTCTTCTTTGGATGAGGATATTGCAAATGTTGACCTGGATACGCTGACCGGGACCACCTATACAGACTATGGCAATGTTGATTATCGTTTGGACGGTAATAATGTCGACATTGATACGGAAAGTGCGGAATTGGCTAAGAACCAGATCAAATATTATACAATGTTAGATTCGGTCAGTCAGGAGTTTTCGCGTCTTAAGATGGTTATGCAGAAATAATTTGTGTTTCTGAGTGCAGGCTGTAAGCATGAGAGTAAAACAGTTATACAGAAATGGAGAGAACTATGGGAAATGTTTTTTCAGCGATGAACATCAGCGCAACCGGTATGACCGCGCAGCGCACTCGTTTAGATGTGATTTCGCAAAATATTGCTAATGTGAACAGTACCAGAGATGCTGATGGTAACGTGTACCGTCGCAAATCTGTTATTTTCGAGGAGAAGAGCTACCCGACATTTAGCGACACGCTCGCCGGTGCAACCGGAATGATGGGTAAGGGAGTTAAGATCTCTGAGATTTTTGAGGATACGGAGGAGCCGCTTAAGATGGTGTATGATCCGACGCATCCGGATGCCGATGAAGACGGATATGTTTATTATCCGAACGTAAATACAGTGACAGAAATGACAGATATGATTGATGCCAGTCGTTCTTATGAAGCAAATGTCACTGCGTTCAATGCTTCCAAAAATATGGAATTAAAGGCATTGGAGATTGGGCAGTAATTAAGAGAAAATAACAAAGGAAAGGTATGAAATAATATGGATCTAACGGCATTATCAGGTGTTGATCTGATGACAGCGTTTCAGACGCCGCAGGTTGCTTCTAAATTGACTGATAAGTCTGACTCGATGTTAGTGGAGTCGGAGCAACAGGGAACTGCGTTTGACAGTGTGTTTCAGTCTGCACTGAATCTTATCGAAGAAACCAATGCATACAGCAATGCTGCGGAGGAAGAGGAAATTAAATATGCATTAGGAGAATCCGATAGCATACATGATCTGCAGATCGCACAACAGAAAGCGAATGTATCATTGCAATATACGGTTGCAGTGAGAGATGCAGTTGTTGATGCGTATAAAGAAATTATGAATATGCAGTTCTAATAAAACCCGATACATAAGGGAGTAGGAGAGTCTTGTTATGCAGGAAAGAATTAAACAAATCCCCACGAAATTTGTGGAATTTTGGAATAAATATACCGGAGTGCAGAAGACGATCATTATAAGTGTGATCTGTGTTGTTCTTCTCGCGATCGGACTTACAACGTATTTTGTATCCCGACCGACTTGGGTAAAATTTAATGAATTTAATAATCTAAATGATGCGAATGCAATGGCAAAGGCATTGGATGATGCAAATGTTTCGCACAAATCTTCAAAAGATGGATTGACCTTATATGTCCATGATGATGATATGACGGATGCGTTGTATACAATGAGCGATAACAATTTAGTAGATACCGGATATACATGGGACAGTGCATTTAACAATTCCATGTCGACAACAGAGAGCGAAAAAGACCAAAAGCGTATTTTGGCGTTGCAATCTGATATTCAAAAGAGTATGGTAAAGTATTCTTTTATTGATGATGCGGATGTATTTATCGATGTTCCGGAGAGTACATACAGCATTTTGGATGAGGAAGGTAAAACATCTATTACAGCGCGCATTACCGTAAATAAAGAAAATGAAGATAAGCTTGATCAGGCGACAGCACAGGCGCTTGCATACTGGCTTGCAAATGCCGTTGGAACGGATGTTGAGAATGTTATTATCAACGATACCGATGGAACATGCTGGTATAATGGTTCGACGTCCGGTGGCCTTGGAACAGCCATAAATGGCGGTGTTGATGAATATTGCGAAAAATTACGTAATACGATGGCGTCCAACGTGACCGATCTTTTGGTGAAATTAGATTACGATGATGTGCAGGTTGGTACGCAGGGTATCGCTTTCGATATGACGAAAGCAGAAGAACTTTCGAAGGAATATAAGGTTGCAGATGGTCGAGATTATGGTTATCCGACAAAACTGTATAATTATGTACAGGAGGGAAGCAACGGTGTATCCGGCGAACCGGGAACCGGTTCCAATGATGACGATACGGATACCGTGATCAATAAAGGAAACAATTCGTCTAATTCTGTTAAGATTGAAAAATATGAGGGACTTCTGACAGATGAAACGATCAAAAACATTAAGAAAGAAATACCGACGGTACAGAAGGATCAATCCAGTCTGGCTATCGTAGCACTGCGTTACAAAGTATATAATGAGGCAGATCTGGGGAAAGATGGCAGTTTGGATAATATGACCTTTGAGGAGTATATTGCAGCCAATAATAAACGTACGGAGATCCAGCTGACTACGGAACAGATCCAATTAGTAGCGAATGCTACAGGTGTAGATACCGGTAAGATAACGGTGTTAGCATATGAAGTACCAAAATTTGTAGCAAAGACAGACACATCCCGCTCTTTGAAAGATTATTTAATGATCATTTTAGCGGTACTTATCATTGCACTTTTGATATTTGTTGTACTTCGCGGAACAGCGCCGGTTAAGGTGGCAGATGAAGAGCCGGAACTTTCGGTGGAGCAATTGCTTGCCACAACCAAAGAGAACCAGTCCTTAGAGGATATAGAATTTAGCGATAAATCAGAAACGAGAAAGATGATCGAG
>ERZ791930.1122-NODE-1122-length-12726-cov-3.071502_pt1 | contig 12726 bp, 11 predicted proteins | sample MGYA00510128_ERZ791930 | MGnify/ENA primary metagenome ERZ791930 (study PRJEB30046, sample SAMN00792057) | human gut metagenome | study: EMG produced TPA metagenomics assembly of the A metagenome-wide association study of gut microbiota in type 2... | reverse complement strand
AACACGCTGTTTCTGTCCACCGGAAAGTTTATTTGGAGAATGTTTGCGGTATTTTCCCATATCCACAGCTTCTAAACTCTGATTGACACGCGTCCAGATTTCCTCTGTCGGCACCCCGATATTTTCGGGACCAAATCCCACATCTTCTTCTACCACACTGGCAATGATCTGATTGTCCGGATTCTGAAATACCATCCCGGCAGTTTTCCGGATCGGAATGGTATTGTCCTCATCGAGTACATCCATTCCATCCACCCAGATCACGCCTTCTGTCGGTGTCAGCAACGCATTGATATGTTTGGCAAGTGTCGACTTGCCCGATCCGTTGTGTCCGAGAATGGCAATGAACTGTCCCGCTTTTACATCCAGATTTACATGATCGAGTGCCGTCGTAATAGACTCAACATTGCCTTCCTCATCTCTGCGGAAAAATTCGTGTACAACATTTTTTGCTTTGATAATTCCCATTTTAATCGTCCCAGCTCAGTCTGTGAAGCTGTCCTTCCAGCTTCATATGGTCAAAATCGTTCTGGCGCAGTGCCTCATAAAGCACAATGGCAACAGAATTCGATAAGTTCAAAGAACGGGTTTCCCCGATCATCGGAATACGCACACAGGTATCCGGATTCGCCTTTAAGATTTCTTCTGGAATTCCTGCACTCTCTTTTCCGAACATAATGAAACAGTCCGGTTCATAATGGACATCCGAATACACATGACGTCCTTTTGTTGTCGCATAATAAATTTTTGCACCCGGATTTCTTTTACAGAAATCCTCCCAGTTTTCATATACGGTGACATCAAGATCTTTCCAGTAGTCCATGCCAGCACGCTTTAAATGTTTCTCCGATAAAGAAAAACCAAGCGGCTCAATCAGATGCAGCTTTGTACCGGTTGCGACACAGGTCCTGCCGATATTTCCCGTATTTGCTGGAATTTCCGGCTCATGTAATACAATATTTAACTCTGCCATTTTTAATTCTTAATCTCCGTTACAAACTCAGCCACGCGATCCAGTGCAATCCGCAGATCATCCAGGGAATATGCATAGGATATACGAAGGAATCCCTCTCCGCAGGCACCGAACGCCGTACCCGGAACAACCGCAACTTTCTTCGTCTGCAGAAGTTTTGTTGCAAACTCATCACTGGTCATACCCAGATCCTTAATACAAGGGAACGCATAAAATGCTCCAAATGGTTCAAAACAGGAAAGTCCCATCTCTTTGAACCGCTCCAGTACATAACGGCGTCTGCCGTTGTACTCTTCCCGCATCATGGCAACATCTTCATCCCCGTTGCGCAGTGCCTCTACCGCCGCATACTGGCTGGTGGTCGGCGCACACATGATCGCAAACTGATGGATCTTTAACATCTGTTTGATGATTACTTCCGGTCCACATGCATAACCGAGTCTCCATCCGGTCATTGCATGCGATTTGGAAAATCCGTTGATCACGATTGTTCGCTCCCTCATTCCCGGAATGGAGGCAATGGATACATGATTGTCCAGATAGGTCAGTTCCGCATAGATCTCGTCACTCAGGACAAACAGATCATGTTTCTTTACCACTTCTGCAACTGCTTCCAGATCCTTCTTTTCCATAACCGCCCCGGTCGGGTTATTTGGGAAAGGCATAACAAGAAGCTTTGTCTTCGGCGTGATTGCAGCCTCAAGTTCTTCTGCCGTCAGGCGGAATTCGTTCTCTGCCTTCAGTTCGATCGGAACCGGTGTTCCATTTGCCAGTACACAACAAGGCACATAGGATACATAACTTGGCTGCGGAATAAGTACCTCATCTTGCGGATCTAACATGGCACGCATGGCAATATCAATTGCCTCACTGCCTCCGACTGTCACAAGCATCTCCTTGTTATAGTCATAGGAAAGCCCGAATCTCCGGTCAAGATATTTGGAAATCTCAATTTTTAATTCCTTTAAACCTGCATTTGAAGTATAAAAAGTTCTTCCTTTTTCAAGGGAATAAATTCCCTCATCACGAATATGCCACGGTGTATCAAAATCCGGCTCTCCGACGCCGAGAGAGATTGCATCATCCATCTCACTGACAATGTCAAAAAATTTCCGGATACCCGATGGCTCAATGGTTGTAATTGTTTTTGATAATGGATTTCTCATTATGCCATCATAATCCTTTCATCTTTTGCTTTCGGAGCCATAACAGTTCCGTGGTCTTTATATTTCTTTAAAATAAAGTTTGTCTTTGTGCTGAGTACCTGATCCAAGGCAGAAAGCTTATCGGATACAAACTGGGAAATCTCACGAAGTGTCTTCCCCTCCAATGTAACCATCAGGTCAAATCCGCCGGAGATAAGATACACGGAATTTACTTCCGGATAATTGTAAATGCGCTCTGCAACCTTATCAAATCCCATGCCGCGCTGCGGTGTCACACGCACTTCAATCAGTGCAGTTACTTTTTCCACACCGGCTTTGTCCCAGTTAATCAGCGTATGATATCCGCAGATAATTCCCTCCTGCTCCATAGCTTCCAGCTCATTCATGACTGCTGTCTCATCTACACCGAGAATTACGGCCAGCTCCTGTGTATCGATGCGGCTGTTTTTTTCTATAAAAGTTAAAATCTTCTCTCTCATATTTTATTGTTCTCCTAATTACATTTTACCATATTCCATAATTCGTCTGTCTGTGTTGTTTCTAAGAATCTGCGTTCCTCCCCATTGATAAGTACACGGTCATTGCTGTCGATTGTCCTTCCGATAATAACAGCTTCCCCGCCAGCCTGACGGATCGCATGCACCAGTGCATTGCCATCTGCCGCTGCCAGAAGAAGACTGCCTCCCGACAGAAGTTTGTAAGGATTTAAATCAAAAAATTCACAGATTTCTATGGTTTCCTGACGAATTGGTATTTTCTTCAGATCAATTTCCAGTCCGACGCCGGAACACTGCCCCAATTCCCAGAGGGCTCCGAAAACGCCTCCCTCTGATAGGTCGTGCATTGCAGCAACGCCAGACTTTGCGGCGACTGCGGCCTCCGAACGGATAGAAAGATAATCTATATATTTTGCCGCTTTGTCAAGAAACGGCTGTGCGTATCTGGCCGATAACTCTTCCCGGTGTTCCGTTGCAAGAATCGCTGTTCCTTCCAGCCCGACCCATTTGGTCACAATCACATCCATATCCGGCTGCGCCCCTGCTGCTGTGACAAATAATTCCCTGTCAGCTTCTCCCACTGCCTGAACAATCAGTTGCGGAGAGGTCACTGTCCGAAGAACTTCCGTGTGTCCTCCGAGAACCGGAATCTGCTCTTTCTCACTTACACGGGATACTGCCGAAATCCATGCACGCAGATCATTTTCGCTTGCGGATGTCGGGAGCAGAAGCGTCATCGTAATCCCCAATGGTTTTGCCCCACTGCATGCAAGATTATTCAATGCCGCATAAACGCCGGCTTCCGGAAACGTGTCAAATGCACGGCAGGCTTCCGCAGTAACGATCTGCTTTCCCGCAGAAGCATCCACTGCACCGAAATCTATTCCCACTCCCGGTGCCCGGACCGCAGAATTATGAAGTTGTCGGAGAACCGAGCGCTTTAATATCGACTCGGATAATTTTCCTGCTTTCATACTGTTATTTTCTATTCGCTTTCTTTGGACGATTGTGTTTTTTTCGTGGATGTATTTGTTGAAGATGTTGTTTCTTTCTTGGTATCCTGTTTTTTGGAATCTTCCTTCTTTGTATCTTCCTTTTTATTATTTTCATCCTTTTTGGAGGAATCCTCTTTCTTGTTCGTATCGCTCTTGTCTGCGTCCTCCTTTTTATCGGTATCGTCCTTCTTTTCTTCTTCTTTCTGCTCTTCTTCTTTCTTTTGCGCGTTTGTCTTTAAACCAGCTGCCGCACTTCTTACTTTTGCTTCATCCCCGATTGTAATTGCTGCCTTTAAAGCAGAAAGCGTCTCGCTTGTCGCATCTTTGGTTCCAATGGTAATAAGCTTTGGAGTTGCCTGATAATTACTCTTGTTGAACAGATCCCTGCTCTGCTGTTTTCCGTCTACCTTCACAATCTTCCACAACTGCGCAATGCATCCGGACTGTCCGGACTGGGTAACAGAAACCGAACCGGCGGTAAGGGAAGCATCCATTGTAAACTGCACCTTTGGATCTGTCTTTGAAACTGTTTCACTTTCAAACGAAATCTCCCGGTTGGATGGTCTCGTTTCTTTTCCATATACATTAAAATAAATGATACCGCCACTGCAATATCCTTCGATATATACCGGCGCATCCAGATTATTTTTAAACTTCAGATCTTTATAATTTCCGGCAATTGCCGCATCCATGGACGGTTCCACATAATGAACCAGCATGGAATGATTAAAACGCATCGTAATTTCCAGTTCTGCCCGGATAACTGCATTATATAAAGTCGTTGCAACCTGACAGATTCCACCGCCAAACGATTCCACTACCGTTCCGTTCTGATAGGCACCGGCCAGTTCATATCCGTTCTCCTGTGTAAACGGGCTGACCGTTTTTGCCAGATCAAACTCCTCTCCCGGATAAAGGATTGTACCATCTACTTTGCTCACTCCGGTTATGACATTTTTTGCACGTCCTGCACTCGAACTTGCAAAGTTTGTCGTATAAGAACCGATCAGATCCGTAATTTCTGCGAGTTCTTTCTCATCCCCGCGCGGTTCTACCGTCTTTGTTACCAGATCAATCTCATTATTGGAGCCGTCCCAGCCCTGTGCAAGAAAATCATTGATTGCATACACGGAATTTACGACATCCACCTCGACGCCTTCTTTTCCCTTTACAAATTCAAATTTTCCATTGACACGCTTTAATCCATTATCAACAGCCCCGACGGCAAGATCATCTGCGCTCTCATATATCTTTTCGGCCGTCGCCTGTTTGTTTACACTCAGATGCATATCGAGAACCAGTTTTTTCTTTTTGAGATCCTGCAGGGTTTTATACCGGTTGATCAGACTTCCGGCGTGTCCCACCGCCAAAGCTTCCTGCACGGCAGTATCCGCATCCGCGGTCACTCCCATATCTTCCGCAGTCATCTGAATGGAACCGGTTTCTCCTTTCAGCGTAAAAGTTGTATCCATCAGCCCATCCACGTATTCTTCTACCGCAGATATCGCCTGATTTTCTGTCATTCCTCCGACGTTTACATTTCCGATGGAAATTCCATTTTCAATGGTAGTCTCCTCTGCTGCCATCGCTGCCTGTGTATGAGAACCGAGTCCCACCACACAAAAAAGCACTGCTGCAGCCATTCCTAACTTTGTTATCTTCTTCATATTCTTCCTTTAAAATAATTTTAGCGTTATCTTGTATTTTAACATAAACAATCACTTTTTCAAGTGCCGCTACCCATAAATCAGCGCTGAAACCAGTGTTGTAACAACCATTGCAGCGATAACAACCAACGATATGAGTGCAATCAGCTGTCTTTTTCGTTTTGAACCATTAAAATTATACATACTATTCACCTCTTTCGCAAAATCAGTTATAATGAATACACAACAATATCAGAAAGGATTTCCATTATGTTTGTATTTCTTGCTATTTTTATCGTTTTTCTGCTGTATATTAACTTTTTGATGCATAAAAATAAACGCGCCCAGGAAAATCTCGAAAAACAATTCTGGGACCGGGAGCGCAGTGCGAATTTCACACGCAAAAAAGATATCAGCAATCTTAATTATCTTATCATAACAGAAGATAAAATACCACAAAACCTTACGACCGATGCCAAAAAATCACTGGAAACACTATGCGGTCAGAAAATGCTGAATCTTTCTTCCATGAGTAACACCGACCTGAAACTTGAATATGGTGTTGCAAACCTGGATGAACTCAGCGCATGTGATGACCGTTTTTCCACATTTGAACGAAATGCTGCCATCTATGCCCAGGAACTGAGTGATGCCGGATATACCGATCAGGCACGCCAGCTGCTGGAATTTGCAGTTTCCTGTCATGTCGACAACAGCAGCATCTACACACAGCTGGCAGCCATCTATCAGACCGGGGGCAATCTCTCCGGAATCTTGCAGCTGCAGGAAGCAGCTGCGCAGCTTGCGCCGTTTCCGCAAAAAATCATTCTGGAAAAACTTAAAAGTTTCCAGCCCTGATCTTATCCTGCAGCCGGGAGGCTTCACTGCGTGTAAGAGTCTCCCAGCTGATACTGTCTTTCCTTCCATATTGTTCCAAAAGTTCCCTGAGCCGTTCTTTCTGATGCTCCGTTGCCGGCGTCTGTCTCTTTGCCTTATACACCAGAGGTTTCGGGACAAACAGTTCCATGGAAGCACCTTCTATGGATTTTAAATTTTCAAATACCTTATAGGTTTCTACTGCATCATCCAGTGCCCGGTGTGCATGTTCCCGTTCAATCTGAAAATATTCGCACAGGCTTTCCAGTTTTTTCGACTGTGCCCCCGGAAGGAGTGCCCGCGCAATCCGCAGGGTATCACAGGCCGACAATTCCAGTGGAATTTTCTGATTGACGGCCCACTGCTTCAGAAAACTGTAATCAAAAATCAGATTATGTCCCACAAGAATATCATCCCCGATAAATTGCAGAAGTTCCTGCATTGCCACATTCTCTTCTTTCCCCAAAGCCGCCATTTCATCTGTAATCCCGGTCAGCTGTACTACCGTTTCCGGAATTGACATTCCCGGACGCACGAGCGTTCCATATGTATCTGCAATCTCTCCGTTCCGTACACGAACCGCCCCGATTTCTATTACTTTGTCCCTTTTCGGAGCCAGTCCCGTCATCTCCAGATCAAGAACCGTATAATCCATTTTATGCACCTGCCTTACGCTTTCATACATGTTTATTATACACATATAAGAAAAGAAAACCAGCCAGAATATGGCCGGTTTTCTTCCACAATAACGCTCTTTATAAAATTCTTCCAATCAATACATCCAGTCCTGCCACCCACAGCAACAGTGCGCCAACGATATATACTTTGGTTTTTGCTTCATATCCGACACGGTATCCGGTATAGATGCCGCCGATCACAAATGCAACGGTACATACAACAATCATGATCAGAATCATAAGCACATTCGTTTCCAGAAATCCAAATGCAATTCCCGTAAGCAGCGTGTAAATTCCACTGATACATGCCATGCGGACAAATCTCCGGATTCCAAGATGATGTTCCAGATGTTCTTCCACATGTTCGTTGCGGATTGCTTTTACCATCAGCCGGATGCCAAGAATCATAAAAATCACCATGGATATAATCTGTCCCAGCAGCTTTTCGTCCGGCACCGACCGGTAATGGCAGAACAGGGAGGACAAAAAATGCCCCAGATATAACGTAATCAGCTGTGCCAGCGCAACGATTCCACAGATCACTGTCAGATTTTTTTTATTTATTTTTGCAACCAGTGATCCCTGACATTCCATTGCTGCGAAAATATCCAGAGATACCCCTGCTATTATCAGCAGGTTTTCCATCCAGTTCATCCTTTTTCCTCCGACCATCAAAATTATTTGTTATTTTCACTGTCTGCCTTGATCGCATCCTGTTTATAAATAAATTTTACGCTTCCGTTTACACCGTCTGCAACCTTTGTAAATGTCTGGTAATCCTCACCCGCATCAAGCATTGCCTGCAGTTTGTCGGTCAGGGGTTTGATATCTCCGTTATAGCTGTTCGCAATCTTGGAAATACCCTTCTCGTCGAATTCTACCATGCCATCTGCCAGCGTATGGGACCCGTCATCCAGTTTATCTACACCGGACACAATCTTTACCGTGGCATCGTTGAGTGCCTTGATTCCCTTCGTCAGTGTTGGAACTGCGTCTGCCAGAGACTGTGTTCCCTTACTGAGTGCTGCGGAACCGGTAACCAGACTGTAACCGTTTTCCTGTACTGCTTCAATCTGCTGTGCAATTGTAGCCTTTGCACTCTCTGCTCCTGTAACAGCGGCTGCACTTGCTGCCTGTACGGCCACATTCTGACATGCTCCTGCCAGCTGTGTAGCCAGTGTCTTTAAGCTGCTCTCCACACCGTCTGTCACCTGCTCATTGTTTCTTCCTGCTGCAAGCTGTGCCTTGATTGTGCTCTGTGTCTTGTGAAAGAGTGTGTCCTTTGCCCCACTCTTTGCATACAGCAGTTCCGCAAGCTGTGCACTTGTCATACCATCCGATACGGCATACATAACCGTTGACGTCTGATCGTTTGCCTGTGCGCCCTTTGCCCACGCTGCTTTAATGCCGGCAGCCGCCTGATCTGCAGTAAGTTTGCTGTCTGCCGCCTGTCCTGCAGCTTTCAGCAATACCTGTCTTACCACTTCATTATACACGGTTTCTGCTGCATTTGCACTATAAGCGCCATCATAAAGAGAAGTAAATAATGCGCCATCCGTTGTGCTGCCATCTTTTCCTGTGCTGTAACGGAGTGCGGCATAGATCTGGTTTGCGACTTCCTGCGTTTTTCCGTTTGCAAACTCTTTTGCCACCGTCTCGGAAGCGGTCTTTGACGCTGCCTGTTTCTCTGTATCACTCATCTTTGTATTTAACGCTTTATCAAGTGTCTGGATTCCCTTGCTGATGGATTCTGCGCTGGTGTTTAATGTCTCCACACCTTTGCCCAGATCTCCGCTCTTTGAATTCAGCTCATTCATGCCGCTTGCATAATCCGCAAGATTTTTCTGTAACGTGTCCAGTCCATCGGATAATTCTTTTGATCCGTCTTTTAACTTGCTGCTTGCATCCAGCATGTCATCAATCATATCATCCAGAGAAGAAGAATCCCCGCTCTTCATGGAAATCATGCTTCCGGCATTTGCCACGATCGTCATTGCCGTATCCAGCTTGAAATCTTTTACATCGGCAGTCACTTCGAAATCTTCCGGAAGTTCCAGATCATCGATGAAATCAGAATCTTTCACATTCAGACTTTCTTTGATTCCCGGCAATGCATAGCCGATAACCACATTGCTGTCCCCGTTCTGGGAAACTTTTCCGTTCTTTACTTCCACATTGCTGAAACTGTCATCCAATACCAGTGCCGTTACTGCTGCAAACGGAACCTTTACCGTCTGCTTGTTTCCGTTTACGGTTTCTTCATAAGAAGAATTATTTGTGTAATCATAATGTATGGTAACTTTTCCGGATTTTCCAGCCAGATCCTTCGGTGCAATCTCATTTCCATCCAGATAATAAGTAACTTTCAGAGAAACCGGAGCTTCACTGTCTGTTTTTCCCTGATAGTAAATATCGGCTCCATCTGCCTGCCAGGTCAGCTTCTCTCCGTTCTGTGAGAACTCCTCGCTTCCCTTCACATTTTTGATATCTGTCAGATTGGACTGATCCTCCAGTGTAGCGGACTGGTTTTTATTGATCAGATGATCGGTGACAATGGTATCATACACACTTCCCGCTGCATCGGAAATAAGGTAAACATTTTCATCTTTTCCGATTTCTTTATCACTGACAGATACCTGAAGCAGATCCTCAATATCATCCTTCTTATCGGAAGAATCCTCTTTCTGCTCTGTCTGAACTGCAGCATCTTTCTTCTGATCTGCCTGCACGGCAACTGCTGTCATGCTGCTTCCAAGAAGTGCAATGGTCAGCACACCTGCCACAATACGGACTACATATTTATTTTTCAATCTGGTTTTTAACTCTGATAATTTCATAATTCCATCCTCCTATTTGATTTTGTTGCGAAATCCTGCACTTGATGCACAGATCACACGGTCAAATACCATGAACATGCTTGGCAGAATAAAGATTACGACAATCATACTGATGATCGCACCACGTGCCATCAGCATACATAATGAACCGATCATATCGATGTTGGAATATAATCCCACACCAAACGTTGCTGCAAAGAAACTGAGCGCACTGACAATGATCGACTGAATGGACTTGCTCAATGCATCGGTAATTGCTTCTTTCTTATCCATACCGCGGAAACGGTTCTTCTTATACTTGTTCGTCATAAGAATTGCATAATCGACCGTAGCTCCCAGCTGTATGGTTCCGATTACAATGGATGCAATAAACGGCAACACCGTTCCTGTATATGCCGGAATACCCATATTGATGAAAATTGCAAATTCAATAACACATACCAGAATGATTGGAAGTGAAATGGACTTAAATGTCAGTAAAATAATAATAAAAATAGCTGCAATCGAAATAATACTTACATTTTTGAAATCCACATCGGTAATCTCAATCAGATCCTTGGTACATGGCGCCTCACCGATCAGCATTGCGGTATTATCGTATTTTTTAATAATCGCCTTGATCTCATCACACTGTTTATTTACTTCATCCGTTGCAGATGCATATTCCGAAACAATGACCATCATCTGGTAATCTCCACTCTTGAAGATATCCTTCACATCGTCCGGAATGACATCCTGCGGAACCATCGGTCCGGTCAGGGAATCCATCGAAACCGCAAGTTTTACACCGTCTACTTTTTTGATCTCATCGATCATATTCATACTGTCTTTTTCAGACAGACTGCTTTTTGCCAGAACCATGTGGGTTGCACCCATATGATACTGTTCGGACAGCTTATCATTTCCGACTTTACTGCTGAAAGTCTCCGGCAGCGTACCAGTCAGATCATAATATACATTGGTATGTGTATATCCGTAGATTGCCGGAATCAGCACAACCAGAAACGCAATGACAAATACCACATGATGTTTTGTGATAAACCCTGCAATTCTACTAAGATCCGGAAGAATTACTTTATGTCTGGTCTTTTCGATTGCCTTATCGCAGACAAGAATCAGGGACGGAAGAATCGTTACACATCCGATAACGCCAAAGACAACCCCCTTTGCCATAACGATACCAAGGTCTTTTCCAAGGGTAAAGCTCATAAAACACAGTGCGATAAATCCGGCAACTGTTGTAATGGAGCTGCTGACCACGGAAGTAATTGTATTGGAAATCGCATGTGCCATGGCACGGTTTTTATCTCCGTCAAACCGCTCCTTCTGCTCCTGATAACTGTGCCACAGGAAAATGGAATAATCCATTGTAACACCGAGCTGCAGTACCGCCGCCAGTGCCTTGGTAATATAAGAAATCTCCCCGAAAAATACGTTGGAACCCAGATTGTAAATAATTGCCATGCCGATACTGATCAAAAACAGGAACGGAACAACTACGGAATCCATCGTAAGTGATAATACGATCAGAGAAAGCACAACGGCGATCAGAACATAGATCACACTCTCATTCTCTGCCAGTTTTCGGATATCATTGTTCACCGATGCCATACCACTGACAAAACACTGCTTTCCAACCAGATCATTGATCGTCTGGATCGCATCCATGGTGCCGTCCGACGACATGGACTCATCAAACAGGACTGCCATCAGCTGGCTGTCTGCGTCTTTGTTATTGAAAAAGTTGTAGATATCATCCGGAAGTGCTTCTCTTGGAATACTAAAATCCATAATAGAACCATACCAGATAACATTTTTTACATGAGGTACATCCTCAATCTTATCTGCTATTTTCTGCAGATCCTTATCCTGCATTCCCTCAACAACTACAAAAGAGAACGCGCCTGTTCCAAATTCATCCAGAAGGATATCCTGCCCTTTCATCGTTTCAATCTGTCCCGGCAGATAGGACAAAATGTCATAATTAATTCTGGTTTTCATATAGCCGATCGCGGATGGAATCAGCAGTAAAAAAGCCAGGATCAAAATCAGAAACCGACATTTAACGACTCCTTTTCCAAATTTAATCATTTTTTTCACCATCCTCTATTTTTCTCTCAGCCTATCATAAAAAAAAAGACCGAATATGAAAATATTCAATCTTTTCGTCATGTACTGCATGATTATACATTTTGAGTGATTTGTATGAATTCGTATACAAATCATTCAAAATGTCATCGCATATTCTTTTTATAATTCTTTGATGATGTCGATCAGAGACCGGGTCAGCATATACTGATATGCTTCGGCCATTTCGCGCGGCGAGATGGTCATTCCCATGCTGATCCATTCCTCTGTTGCAAAACACATGGACTGTGCATAATAGGAAGATATCACCTCCGGCGTCAGCCATTTGTGTTTTGAAACCCTTCCGCTGCTTTCGTTTTGAATCAGTTCAAGCAATACTTCCCGCACACATTTTTTTGCGATATCGTGAAATTTGACCGGTCCCTCCATTTTTACCAGCTGTGAATAAAATGCCTTGTCCTTTTCAATGTTGGTAAACAGCAGAACCATTGCTTCTATAATCATATCATTCCGGATCAGAGGTTCTACCGGCTCTAACAGTTCTGTCCGGATGATCCATTCAATAAGCTCAAATTTATCCTGAAAATGATTGTAAAACGTTGGCCGGATGACCCCTGCTTTATCAGTTATCTCTTTAATTGTAATTTTTTCTACCGGCCGCCTGACAGCAATCTCTTTCAAACTTTTTGCAAGCAGCTGGTCAATATCGGTTTTGCCCTGTATTGCCATTTCGTCTGTTATCCTTATTCGTCAAATTCCATGGTCACAAAGTACCCTTTTTCTGTCTCCTTCACATCAATCACATCGCCTTCCCGGCTTTTTAAACGTTCCCCTACCGCATAATTTCCTGACATGGCTATTGCATGCTCAATGGTGTAGTAGTAGGAAGTGGGAAGTTTCCCCTCTGTCACCTTCAGATGATCTCCTGCTTTGGTCAGTCCCGGACGTTCCATTTTAAATTCCATCTGTCT
>ERZ791930.1120-NODE-1120-length-12752-cov-2.107978_pt1 | contig 12752 bp, 7 predicted proteins | sample MGYA00510128_ERZ791930 | MGnify/ENA primary metagenome ERZ791930 (study PRJEB30046, sample SAMN00792057) | human gut metagenome | study: EMG produced TPA metagenomics assembly of the A metagenome-wide association study of gut microbiota in type 2... | reverse complement strand
CTTTCTAACACAGACATCAGATTTGCTGTTTTATTATCATAAAATTCACTGTCCGGTTCTGCTTTTTGAATGATCAGTCTCTCATACAGTTCCTCTACCCCGCCTCTGACATAATCATGAAACATGGACTGATAAGCCTGAAATTCTTCCTCCGTCTCCGCACCCCGGAATGCTTTTTTTACTGCTTCCTCAGCCGGCATGCTTTCTTTCGCATCCAGCATGATCATCATCTGCATAATAAAATCTAATTCTTCTTTTGCATTTATGACCTGCTCGGCTAAAATGCTCTTTGTCCCAAACGGCGAGAAATCTTCCTTTGCTTTACGGTCTACGCGAAATCCCACCACTGCTGCCACCATATACAGATCGATCAGTCTCCGGAAACAGGTATGCTCATAGTCACCTTTTACCCACAATTCACCTGCCATCCTGGCATGCTTTCCATGAAATTCAAACTCCTTCTTAAAAAATTCATAATTCCCCATCTTTTGTATCCCCTTCCGCTACTGATCAGATTCTACTTTCCGTATGGACGCATATGCCTCGTCAGCTACTTTTTCAATATAATAAGACGCACCGACATATTCATCGAGTCCTGTGTACTTCCAGTCCTTGTCCAGCATAAAAATAATTACCTGTTCTGATACTTCCGGCAAAACTTTTGCAATCAGACTGATATTTTTATCCCCCAGTTTAGAGAACGGTCCGTCTAAAACAATCGGCAGTGTATCTCCAGCCCCCTCCACTCCAATCTGCTCTGCCTTTTTATTTCTGCTGTATTCCATGATCGTAACGATAAATGCAAAATTGCGTGCTATCTTTTCGCCCTCTGACAGATTCTTCTCTTCGCGGAAACCCACATCTGTCGGATATAACATCTGAATCTCATAATTTTCCGTCAACTGTATTCTTTTATCTTTCGCATTGAACATACGCTCAAAATTTTTTTGGATCTGTCCGTTTAATTCCAGAAATGTCTTATTCTTTTTTACCTCAAAATCATTTTTTAATCTTGTATATAATGCTTCTGCCAAATCTACACGCTCTCGCCATTTTTTATTTTCTTCGCTTCTGACTTCCTGACTCTTCATCTCAGCTTCTGTTCGTTCGATCTGCCGCTCAAAATTTAAGATCTGTCCCTGCAATGTTCCCTTTTCCACCCCTAATTTACTGTTTTCACTCTGATAATATTTCAGCATTTTTCTTTTTTCGGCAAAGTCTGTCTGCCTGTCCATCTGCTGTTCCATCCCTGCTAACTGATTACAGGTTTCCTCGTAAGCCCGGATGCTCTGATCCACATTTTGCGCATCTTCTCTTAAATCATCATAAACAGAATTGCTTTGCCGGTTCCAGCGCTGTCCTGTCCGTTCAAACTCACCCAGCAATGAACCAATATCTGCCGGCGGAAGAAAATTTCTCTGTTCCATCAGACATTCTAATTCCTTAGAATCCGGTAAAATCGGAGTTCCACAGATACATCTGCCTGTTTTTATAATATAGTCAATACTTGCCTGATGCATATGCGGTATGTCACGCCGCTCTCCTGCAACAGATTTTACCATTTTCACAGATGCCTCTATCATCGGTTTCGCAAACAACATATAAGCTTTATCACTGAATAAATTTACCAGACTTTTATATGCAGCAACTCCTCTTTCCGCCTGCGTTCTTCTTACTACTAATAACTGGTTATATTTTGCCTGCAAAATTTCCGTATTCTTATTTTCAAGAAGATACTGCTGCACCTCCTCTATTTTTTCATTATTGTTTTGTATATTGATTTCGATATTTTTTATCTTATCTTTACACTGCTCTATCTCATGTTCCATGCGATTCCGGTCTTTTTCCAGATTATCATACATATTACCAGAACCTGATATCTTTCCTTTGAACTTTTTAATAACGGAATGACTTCCCATATCCTTCAAATGCCAGATTGCAGCCTGATACGCAGATAATCCGGTCAGTGTATGTACAGACTCTTTGATATTTTCACGCACACCGTTAACAGTTACATCATTCCATCTCTCTCCATCAAACAAAAAATAATGTGACAGATTTTTGGGAAATAATTCACGGATTACCTCTTCTATTTTTTCCGTTTCCACAGAAATACCGGCATTTGGATCATCCTTTTCTGATATTTCCAGTGAAACTTTCTTATAAAATTCTTTTGCGATCAACTGTGGATATGCACGCGTATAATGGATTTCACGCTTGATCCGGTATCTTTTTTCATCATCAACAGCAACCAGTTCCACCGTAACATCCGCTTTACTGTTCGCATCCATCATTGCCAGAATATCATTGTTTAACAGCTGGTAGTCTTCCTGCTGCTTTCCGCGTTCTGTCAATACCGCACCATAAAGCACCCAGCGAAATGCCTGCGCAATTGTTGTCTTGCCAACCGTATTATCTCCCAGCACGACAGTAACATTTCTTTTTTCATCGCAGCTGAACTCGATTACATTCTGCCCCTTATACCTCATAAAATTATTCATTGTAATGCTCTGGAATTTCATGCTATTCTCCCCCTAAGTCTGCTACACTGACATCTTCGCATAATCAACTATGATCTTTGCAAGTTCCTCAGCCATCCTCTGATCTGTTTTTGCCTTGCTCCGCAAATTTTTACGCTCCACATGAAGAACCTCAAAAATCATATTCCGCATTACTTTTTCACTGACCTCTTTCATAAAATACCTCCATCCTGCATTGTTCTTTCGTAAAACAATATCTTTATCTGCACTTTCCAAGCCGTATTTAACTTAATAAAGTACTGATCCGCTCCCTGATATCCCCCTTCAGGAAATCATACCGTTCCCTTAAAATCTGTTTTACCTGATCTTGTGGTATATCCGAATTTGTATAAGCCGTAATATGCAGTTTTGCTTTTGCTTCCGCGTTGATCTTCTGTACATAATCTTTTAAGGATTCATCGGATATTTCCTTATTTGCTTTTTTCGTTATGTACACAAAATTTAAAGGCGAGTTGCAGATATTTTTTTCATCATCACGAAGTTTTTTCGTAGATTCCCCTACCTTTTTTACTGTTCCAAGCGGTATAATATGATGTGCCTCAAATCTTTCTGTTTCATCGGAATATGCACTTAAAATTTTATTTTCGTCAAACATATCCTTATATGTCTTTGACAGCAGATACTGACACATAAACATGCGCATCACTTTTTTCGGGATACGGTCTTCATCCGCCTTTTCCATCAGTAAAAACTTTTCATCCGAAAAATTCTGTGCTTCCAACACATAATTTTTGATATTTGCAATCCAGTCAACATTCTCTTTTCGGCTGGATGCCTGCATTGTCTTTACCATGGTCTGAAGATGCGCGATCATCTTTATATTCTGATCTTTATCATACTCGCCGGAAAATAATGATGACCAATACCACGCTTCTAAAATATCGTGAACAGTTTTATCGTTAAACCACTCATCCTTTAAAAATATAACTGCCACTAAGACAATCATCAAAGAATAATTTATTTCCTGGATATTCCGGATTCCGCATCTGCTCTGAAAGAAAAACATTACCCTGTCTATGGCATCACAAACCTTTTTCGCATTATCATTAATATCCGTTGGTGCTAACATCAGAATCTGCTTCTTCTTTATATAATCTAATTTGAATTTATCCGGTTCAAATAACTTGTTATTGCAATACAGACACAGCACATCTAAAAAAACATCAATATACTTTCCTGCTATGTCATTCTTTTCCTCGTTATAACATCCCGTACTGATGGATGCATTGTATTGATTATTTTGTATTTTTTTCCCAATCAAGGGAACAATCTGATCCGGTAAGACCTGTTTGTCATAACTTTTTTCTTCCTGAATATACCTGACCAGACGACGATAAAAATTATCTGTACTTACTTTTGCAACTCTCGCCATAACCAGATCAAAAGTATTTAAACTGATTCCTCCACGATTTAAATTCTCATAGATATCGATCGCCCTGTCACGCTGTTCCCCCGATACCTCAATCTTATTCAACGCCATATTCTTTACACAGGAATCCAGATAATTTGTCAGACAGACTTTCCACACCATTTGTTTTTCTTGCACTTTTTCACCGAACTTAGAATGATCTTCTTTTATTTCATTACAGTTTTCATCATTTCCAAAAATCTCTGCTATAAAATCATTCTTATTTTCATCCGACAAATCTGTAAAATGCTGTCTGATCTCATCTCCGATTTTACCTGCAATATCAGAGGTGATCGTATTATAGCGCAGCATTATCTGCGCCTTTTTTATATTTTCCGGTGCCACCATCAAATACAGCGGTACTAAATATCCATCCTCATTTGTCAGGCAAAAATCATCCAGACGGGTCGACAAAGACTGCTGTGGATTATACGGCTCTCCATCCTGATTAAAAAATGCGGCACATTTAATAAACGGTAAAATATCCGCTGTCAGAAAATCCGGTTCCGCAGAATCTGATATGGGAAAAGTCAAATTATGGACTCCAAACAGATCTGCCTCTTCTTTACAGTTCTCCCACTTTGGAATTCTTAAAAAAAATCTTCGCTGTAATGCCCGTGAACTCAATTTTGAAAACATTTTACATTTTTCATAAATCACATTTGAAAAAACATTCGTAAGCGCTGTCATACGCTGCTGTCCATCCAGTAGAAATTCGACTTCACCATCCTGGCTTTGATATGTATTTTTTTCTTTCATACCGATTGACTTCGATGCATACTCATCCGGCTTTGATTTCAACAGTAAAATACTCCCTATCGGCATTTTTGCCAGAACTGATGCTACGATCTTTCTCTGTTCTTCATCCTTCCAGACAAATCCTCTCTGAAAATCCGGCAGCAGCATTTTATCCTCTGCAATTTTTCTGACAATCTCTCCAAAATCCAAACGTTGATTTTCCATTTTTCCTTCACCCTTCTGCAATTTCTTCTATCGCATTGATTAATATTTCCAACTCACTCTGCTTTGTAAAACGTCCGATCCCCACCCGGATCACGCCGCCATATTTTTCATCTTTTAAATATTTATGGATCAGCGGTACACATTGATACCCTGTTCTGACCGCTATATGATAATCTTCATCGAGCAGCATCCCCACTTCATCCGCACGGTAACCCTCTATGGAAAAAGAAACAATTCCGGTTCGTTTCATTTCATCCCAAGGCAGATACAGTAAAACTCCGTCTATTCTTTTTAGCTTTTCAATCAGATATTCTGCAAATTTTCTTTCTTGTGAAAGTTGCCTTTCCATGTCACAGCACGCTTCTAAGGCTGCATGTAATCCTGCAATCGCAACTATATTGGGGCTTCCCGGTTCTAAGATTCCCGGCATTTGTCCTGGCATATCAAGGTTTAAGGAATCACTGCCTGTTCCACCCACAAGAAACGGTTTTAAAGAAATATCCCCCTCACTGATAAATCCTCCAACTCCATAGAGTGTTTTATGCCCCGCAAAAACATAAAAATCGATTCCACTCTCTTTCAATTTTACCGGCACAAGCCCAAGCGCCTGTGAACCATCCACCGCCACAACTGCTCCATATTGTTTTGCTGACTCTGCCACCTCATTGATTGGCAGAATGTAACCTGTCACATTGCTGACATGACTCATAACAACGACTGTTGGATGTTCTCTGGTGAACTGAAACCTGATCTGTGACAAATCTAATTCTAACGACTCCCTGTTTAATGCAAGTTCGATAATTTTAAATCCATATTGTTTCTGGTAATGATACAACACTCTCATCATTGCATTGTGCTCAAAAGGTGAAACATATACGATATCCGTCTGTTTCCATTCGAGTCCCCCTAAAATCACGTTACATGCAAGCGTAGCAGAGGCTGTAAACACAACCTCTGCTACATCATCTGCTCCTGCAAGTTCTTTGATCTGTTTTCTTGTACTCTCAATCAACCCGGATGCCTGCCGCGCCAGCGCATAAGAACCCCTGCCTGCATTGACAGCACCGGTCCGCGCAATTTCATCCATTGCCTGATATACACATTCTGGTTTTGGAAATGTCGTCGCTGCATTATCAAGATAAATTTCTTCCATAACCAATCTCCTCTTCTCTTACTGTAATAATCCCTCTAAAGTCTGCACCAGCACTGCAACCTTCTGATTTGTTTCGAGCGTATTCCCAAAGTCCTCCAATGCCTCTTCTAACATATTCTTTAAGTAAAGGCTCGTTGTATCCGAAATATCCGCATTATAATACTTTTCTATGGCATTTCCATTCTGGTCTGTCAACAGGATACGACTGCTGCCACCTGCATCTTTACCATGTTCCTCAAGTTTTTCAACTTCAGCTTTTACCGCGTGCAATTTCTCCTGAAATTCTACAAAGTTTGTATCATTCCAGTCCTCTAAATATACCCCTGATAAAATATAAGACAACGCTGATACAATTTCTCCCTCATCATTGGTAGAAAGTTTCTCTAAATAATTCAAAAATTCACTCTCTGCCGTTGCCAGTACATGATTTCTTGATGAATAATTCTGTGCCAGATACCATTCGTGTAAACATGCTTTCAGACTCACATTCTGCGTTTTTCCAAATTCGCGCTTTATGTTTCCTGCGACCTGTTTTTTTAATGTAATAAATACATCATCTAATATTTTTTTACTTTCTTTTAAATCCTGTGCCGTTTGCTCAAAACCAGGTTCTCCATAGCATGCCGGAATTTTTTCAAATAACAATTCTCTTGGATTGATTTCTGCTCTTCTCAACAGATTCCTAAGTTTCTTTATCGATCCACTTTGATTTTCCGGAAGATTTAGTGTTATCATCGTGTACTGGGGAAGTGACCGATACCATTTCTGCATGCAGGCAGCAATCTGTGCGAATCTGCTCTGTCCGGAAAACTTCTCCGTATCACATTCAAAAATCTTTTCCAATTTTTTTAAATATTTTTCTTTTTCAACGGTTTCCAGCTCCAGATACAATGCATAGTTTTCTGGAAAATCATTCACATGATTCAGGTTATCCGAAGTAATTTCCAGCTCTTTCTCCCCAATATAAATGACCGCTGTTCCTTCAATTTCAGATAATTTTTTTGCCAGAAACAATGGAATCACTCCTCGCCTTGCGCCAAAACATTTTCCCTGCAATCGCTGGTATAATATCTGAAAAGACTTTTTTTCACCTGCACATTCCGCAAAAAAACGATCTATCTCTAAACTAACTTTCTGACAGCCCTTATCCCCTCTGGTATGCACAAATGCAGCACGATATACCATAGCCTCCGGCATGGTTCCTTTTTGGTACACAGACAGATCCTCATGCCCTAACATTTTATCGATCACCTGATTGCGCGCTCTTAAATACTGCTTGCCGATGTGTTCAATATTTAACAGTTCATGGTTTACACGCGGCGCGTAGCCATAATATTCTCTGCAGACATCACTTAATATCTGATTAAATTCTGCGGCCGTTGTACACTTTTCTTTTTTCTTTTGCGTCTGGAGAACTATTACCTTTCCGCTCTCCGGCAGATAATGCTCTTCCAGATAGATATTAATTTCAAACCGGATATCCTCAACACATAATTCCAGTTCCTGCAGCAGCACTTCATTTTCTTCAATAAAGCGTTTGTCCCCTTTTAACGTCATAACCGCCTGATAGCGAAGTAATAATTCCTCTTTGTCAAAACGTTGGTCGGACACTAACACAAGAATTCTTTTATCCGCCAGTTTATCTAACTGCTTTTGTATCTCATCTGTTTGGGGTTTTTCTTTTTCCGGCATCACTATAATTTTTCCGTCTGAAAACTTTTCATCAAACAGATATCTTGTATTTTCCAGGGCAAAAAACTCTTCTGAAAACATATACTCATACTGAAAATAGCGTGTCATCGCATATTCCTGATTATACTGCTTTGGCAGTTCATACTCTGTGTCTGCAGCCTCTGACAGAATCTGGCAAAAATTACAGTGCCCTTTTTGCTCATCCATCTTCTTCGTGATTTCTTTTTCCACATCAACGCCTGCATTGCTGCGGAATGCATATACTCCGACACTGCTGCGGAACATTAAAATCCCATCTTTTTTTAATTTTTCCATTGCAGGACGATACTTCTTTTCCGGATCCATCCCTAATGCAAGACAGATTGCCTGATCCTGTGCAGGAAGTTCATCCTCTCTATGTAACATACGGATTACTGCGATTGCTTTTATGACAGCTTTCTCATCTTCCGTTTCCGCTTTTCCCAGCGCATACTCTGCCTTCAGCCACTCTGAATGGATCATCGGTACATCTTCGGTTTCACGGAACATTGATTTAAAATAATCATAAATTTTATCAACGCCTACCCAGTTTTCTTCATTCCGCTCTAACAGCCATGATAAACTTCCCTGTCCATCATCTGCTAAAAATGTAAATATTGTTCTCTCATTCTGTGCAACACGTTCACTGATATGAAGTAATGCATACGCAGCAAGCGGTGTCAGCGGGAAACATCCTTTGGCAACGATCCGTTCAAAGTCCTGCTCTGAAAATAATTTCTGAAAACATGGAAGCTGATAGGATAACTTCTGGAGCTTCCCCTGCTCATTTTTCACAATCTCTTTTTCATATTGTTTCGAAAACGCAGGTTCTTCCTTCCGGATTGAATTGGCGATCAATTCATAATTATTTTGTGCGGATACGACGAAAGATATCTCTGAAATTCTTCCTTCTACTCCGCGAAACGCATTTTTCATGGAAGTGTCTATACTCCTGGTATACTCATGAATACTTTTATGTGCCACCATTGTAAAAAATAATTTCTGATCGGAACTTTCCGCCAATTCGCACATATCCTGCAGCGTTTTCATATCCTCTGCAAAACCGGATTTCTCATGTCCTTCTATATATTTACTGAATTCATCAAAAATAATAAAGATGCCCTCATAACCACATTCTTCTGTCAGACTTCTTATAATCTGCTGATATGACCGTATGGTCTCAGACTGCATCAATGGCATAAAAGTGCTTCCTGCCGTCAGCATCGGATATAATTCTTTAAATAATTCCAATGACTGTTTATGTTTTCTTTTCAGATTCTTTTTCAAATCCTGCACATCTGTCTGATGTTCCGTCAGATACTCACAAAATCTGGCATACACATCCGAATATTCCTTTTCCCACTTTTCAAGGATTCTAAGTGCTTCTGTGAATGCAGTCTCCGGTGCAATATCCGACAAACCATTTTTCTCTAATGCCTCGCGCAGTGCGAATAATAAAATCTGATTCATGGAAAACCCCGGTACAGAAGAAACCAATACCGGTAAATATTTTTTATTCTCCTTCCGGATCTGCGTGACTAAATCCGCTGTCTCCGGATCTGTGATCTTTATTTTTTCAAAAACACTCTGTGGCAGGTCACAGGAAAGAATTGAAAGCAATACCAGTAATAAATGGGATTTTCCCTTTCCATACGGACCGATTAAAACAGTTGCATGTTCTTTTGCCTCTCCCGTCACAGCTTTTAAATATCTGCGCAATATCAACATGGATGACCGTGTCGGTATATAATGTTCAATTCTTCCATGATCTCCTATATCAAGCTGCAAATTGACTGCTTTTTGGAAATTACGGTTGATATGTATTAAGTTTCTCCATTGTTCCATTCCGGCAACTCCTATATGTCTTTATCTTTCGTAATAATTTTTTACGATCATTTCCCCGGTCAATCCTTTTTCCCAATAAATCATATTAATACCTGCAGTGCGGTTCATTACGATCTTATCTTTTTCCTCCAGACGCTCTAACATCTCTATCAATGCTGTACGTTTCAACTGCAGTATCTTTCCTGGACTGTCCATTTCTTTCCACAGATCATCCAGATAAACAGACGTACGGTTTTTTTCCTTATCTACCAATAAAAACCAGACAATATCCTCCGGTAATTTGTTCAGATCTGGCTGTTTTCTGTAGTAAATCCCCTCTGTATTTTTCAATAATCCTAACTTTCCAAATGGACTGGCGTTTTTTTCTTCGGGATTTGTCTCCTTTGCCGGCATATACATCCGCAAAATTGCATCACAATCTGCATAGACAGAACTCTGCGCAACCTGCACTTCATCGTCTAAATCACTGAGTAATGTCTCCATCTCATCATATAGCTGCTGTTTTTTAAATTCCTCATAAGAAACTTCATTAAAAAATAAATTCCATGCCGTTGCCAGTTCCCGGTTTTTTGCAATTTTGCAATGTATCAGCCATAATGTAAAATAATCTTCCACGCATGGATCATGTGCAAGAATCAACTGACCAATCGCAGTGAGCATAACACCCGTTTTCGGAGAATCTGTAACCAGCTCTGCTGCCCTGAGCCAGTACCGGATTGCCTTTGCCATATTCGGTCCCACTCCAAGTGCATCTGCTCCATAATTTTCTGAAAAAACTTTCGGATTACGGTCTACTTCATATAAACCCTTATTCAGCCATCCTTCACGAAGGATAAAACTTTCATGCCCTTTAAAACGGTATTTATTTTTTCCCATTATTCTTTATCCTCCGTCCGCTGTCTTTTGATTGCCAGAACCTTTCTCATATAGCATCCAGCCGTAAAATGGTTCACACATTCGCCACAGCGTTTACATTGTTCGTCTGAAATATGGTACTCAATCTCCCCATCTTTATTTTCCCTGATAGAAAGCGCATTAAATCTGCACACACTCTCACAGGCCAGACATCCCATACACATCTGATATTTTGTGAGCTGACATTTTATTCTTTCTTCCGCTGTTTTCAAATCTTTCGCACCGGCTATTTCTGTTTTTAAAATGGTAACTCTCAAATTGGTTGTTCCAATCCGCCCCTGCAGTTTCAAAACGATCTGCTCTCTTTTATCAAGTACAAAAACCTCTCCCAGCCTTGTATTTCCCATATCAAAATTCAGATACCCGAATGGACGGAATAGTTCATACAACTGTTCTGAAATTGGACGCTGTAATTCATAATTGAACGAATTTTCCTCCGTGGCACATGGTGTGAATGACACAACGGATTTCTGTGCATACGCAACACCATTTCCCCCCTGTCTTGCCTTCCAATACCCATCATCCACATAAACCTCAGCATCTTCTTTTCCAATGCTTGTTGCAAAATCAATCAGCATCTCTCTAAAATGCTTTGACTGCTCATGCATATGTACCTTAGATAAAAATTCAGACCAGCCACTGTTGTTCGGACAGCACCAACATCCAACCCTCGCATAGCCAAGACGGTATGCATCGTTAAAATCAATTTCTGTTGTAAGAATATATAACCAGATGTCAAAATCCATCCAGTCGATAATGGGTGATATGATCCTCTGTTTTGTGATCTTCGGACTGTCAGACTCACGCTCATACTTGCTCCTGCTTACTGACTCACTGCGCCGGATCCCATAAAAAGTCAATATCTGCTTTTTGTCCCTGTATAACGAACGAATTTTTTTCTGTATGGTTCCCGTTTTAAAAACAGTACAGCACCAACGCATCACACGACTCGGCGGACCGATCAGTTTGCACAGTTCCTCAAAATCTTTTTCCTTATTTCGTGCAGAGATCACAGGTGTTTTAGGATGATTTTTCTTAAATCTTTCCACATAGGTATAGGTAAATGGAAACTCCAACGTTGTATCCCCGAAAATATGCATGATCTGAGGTGTGCTCAATGCACGTAATACCAGATTCGAAGTCACTGTAGAATCTTTGCCTCCACTGAATGAAACAAACATATCCATTGCACCAAACTCACCCACTGCTTTTCGTATATAATTTCCTGCTTCCTGCGTGATATACTCATGCCGTTCTTTATTTGCCTCAATAAAGCGTCCCGTCATCTCATCAAAATAACAATAGGTATTCTGTGTACTATATTTTTCATATTGTCTGCGGACTTCATCTGCATTGATCTTTTTCAGTTCTTTTACAGAAAAAGCAATCTTTTTTCCGTCCACAAAATAATGGTTTCCCGTTCCATTCCAGACTGATTTTTTCAGAAATTCAAATGGCTTTTGCAAGATAATTTCGATTAAAAGTCTTTCCTCTGGAAATACAGGCCGGACGTCCGTTGTCAGCTTTTTTGCCTCCATCCCGCATCTGCTGCATCTGTTACCATACAGTGGAACATTACATTGTCTGCACCAGTATATCGTAGACTGCACGTCCGCCCTGCCTCCACAGCACTGACATGTACTTGTCTCGCATACGGTTCCAAAACATGGCTGTTTTTCTTTTGTTTTTTCATTTCTATTGTGGCAAATATATGTTATCATGTATCTTTCTTTATAAGTAGAATTTATATAGGTACTTTTCTTAGAATTTAAGAATATATAATGATATTATATTCTTAGTTTAAGAGAATTTCAATCAGATATTATCCAGAAAAGAAAGATTTTATAATTTCAGGCAAAATAAGTAAAAATGCAAAACTGTAAATATATCAAAAAAGCCTTGAACTTCCGTTCAAGGCTTCTTCCAAGCAGGGGATGAGAGAATCGAACTCCCACCAAAGGTTTTGGAGACCCCTATCATACCATTTGACCAATCCCCTATATATAAAATGACGTATCAGATACGTCATTTATTTTACTTTTTTCTTATGCAAAAATCAATAGGACTTTTGCCTTATTTCTGATACCTTCAAAACTTCATACAGAACTCCGTCAACCAACTGTGAAGTTGCAAAGCAACTTCTAATGCGAACATCGTTCGCTATTTGGTCAAGCCCTCGATCGATTAGTAACAGTCAGCTCCACACGTTACCGTGCTT
>ERZ791930.1115-NODE-1115-length-12795-cov-6.938932_pt1 | contig 12795 bp, 10 predicted proteins | sample MGYA00510128_ERZ791930 | MGnify/ENA primary metagenome ERZ791930 (study PRJEB30046, sample SAMN00792057) | human gut metagenome | study: EMG produced TPA metagenomics assembly of the A metagenome-wide association study of gut microbiota in type 2... | reverse complement strand
GTGGCCGATTTTGCCGCCAGGAGCGAGGCCATCGTCCTGACCAACCCCCCGTACGGTGAGCGCATGAGCACCATCGAGGGTGCCGCCAAGCTGGCCCGCACCCTCGGCCAGCAGATGGAGGCCCACCCCTGCGCCGGTGTCTACGCCATCACTGCCGATATGGATTTTGAACACCACTACGGCAAGCGGGCCAACAAGCGCCGCAAGATGTACAACGGCATGATCCCCTGCCAGCTGTATATGTACTACAACGCCCCCAAGTTCGAGAACAGCCCCGCAAAGCCCATGCCTAAGAGCGGCTTTGACGGCAAGCGCACCCAGCCCGGCCACATGGGCCGTTTCGAAAAGAAATAAGATGCACCAGAAAGCCGCACTGAAATCGATTCCAGTGCGGCCTTTTCTATAAGAATTTACAAAAGAACGGTTGAACGCTGACGAAAAATAGATTATACTAGTCTACAGCTGTGGGGAAGCGGTCTTCCCCTGCAAGAAAGGCTGCGCCCGGCGCGGCCCGCGAAAGGAATGAACAGAATGAAGGGACGTATGCGGCCCTATCTGCCGGAGCTGACCATCCGGGATTACAACACCTATCAGTGGTATCTGCGCGGCGTCCGCCGCCAGCTCTACACCACCTATGGGCTGTATTCCTGCTATGGTCTGCGCTACAACGGCGTCCTGTTCGCGGTGCTGGCCGACAGTCTGGCGGGCCGTCCGGCCACCTGTAAGCGGATGCGGGAGCCCGGTACGCTGGTCTGGCGGCAGATGATGTGCCAGACTCAGGGCATCCGGCTGGCCGCACAGGTGGAAGTTCTGCTGAGCTGGCACCGCATCCAGGATGCCCAGTGGGCCGACCTGCCCTTCTATAAAAAGGCACGGCGGGTGGTGGATACCGTCCTGCTGCGGAGAGCCTACCGGAAGGCCGCCGCCGAGAACCCGGCACTGGAGCGCATCTTCATGCAGGAGCGGGACCAGGCCAACGTCCAGATGACCCTGAACGCCAAGAACTATCTGCTGGCTGCAGAGCCGAAGGGCAACCTCTACGGCGCGCTCTACTCGGTGCTGGCCACCGACGACCCCAATCAGCACAAAAGTATGCACTACATCGGCAGCTGCATCGGCCGGGCCGCTTATCTGCTGGACAAAGCGGAGAGCTTTTCCCGGGACAAAGATAAGGGCCGCTACAACGTCTTCCTCGTCAACGGCATCAACGACAGGAACGCCGCCCGGGAAAACGCCCGGCGGCAGGCCCTCGCTGCGGTCAATGACCTCGTCCGCGCCTACGGGATGCTGGATGTCAAGCTGAACCGCACCCTGCTGGACAACATCATGATCTTGGGCCTCCGCCACGCCATCGAGCCGCTGGACATTGAGAGCCAGCCGGTACACTGGGAGCTGCCATGAAGGGACGCAAAAGTAAAAGCTGGGCCATGGCCTACTGCGGCATGGCCGCAGCGCTCAGCGTGGCCCTGATGCTGCTGGGGGCTGTGTTTCCCATTGCGATGTTTATCGCTCCGGCGGTGGCCAGCTTCCTCATCGCCACAGTCTGCGTGGAGTGTGGGAAGACCATGGCTCTGACGGCCTATGGCGCGGTGAGCCTGTTGAGTCTGCTCTTCGTGCCGGACAAGGAAGTGGCCCTCACCTTTGTGTTCCTGCTGGGGTATTATCCGTTGGCAAAGCCTTATTTCGAGCGGATACGCCCGGCCCTGCTGCGGGCTGTCTGCAAGCTGCTGCTCTGCAACGGCGGGATCCTGGCGATGTACGGGCTGGTGCTGCTGCTGGTCCCGGCGGGCAGCATCGCCGAAGAGCTGCGCACTACGGCGCTGGCCGTCTCGCTGGTGACGCTGACCATGGGCAATGCAGCCTTCCTGCTCTATGACCGGGCGCTCCACAATATGCTGATGCTCTATAAAGTGGTCTGGCAGCCGAGGCTCCACAAAATGTTGGGCGTCCATTGACGGATGTGGGACTTTGTGATACAATACCGCTGACCTTTTCCGTCGGCTTCTGACAGCTCCAAAAGGAGCTGTTTTTGTTTTCAGGAAGGCGGCGGAAAGAGCAGAAAGAGGGGATAGACCACTTCAGTTGACGAAAAAGCGCCGGGCCACGCGGGTGACAGCCGTGAGGGTGACGAGGAGAGGGATCATCGAAAGTTTCGGCGGGTGTTCCTCCGGTTGAAACGGGAGCAAAAGCTCCTAAGGCTTATACCAGCCGCAGAGAAGGGCAAAAAACGGCAGCAATACCGCAACAGAACCCTTTCAAAGAAAGCCATACAAGAACATAGACTGATCGTAAGAGGCTGACAGCCGCCGTGTGCGTTCGCGCCGGGCTGTCGGCATGGAGGTGTTTTGTATGTGTGGCATCGTAGGTTATTCGGGTAAGCGCAGCGCCCAGGAAGTGCTGCTGAACGGTCTGGAAAAGCTGGAATACCGCGGCTATGACTCCGCCGGCGTCGCGCTGGCGCTGGAAGGCGGTATCCACGTCGTCAAGAGCAAGGGCCGGCTGGAAGTGCTCCGCCGCAAGCTGGAGGCAGAAAACCTGCCCGAGAGCTTCTGCGGCATCGGACACACCCGCTGGGCCACCCACGGCGAGCCCAGCGACATCAACAGCCATCCCCACTCCACCCCCCGCGTGAGCATCGTCCACAACGGCATCATCGAGAACTACGGCCCTTTGAAGGCCGACCTGATGGCCAAGGGCGTCACCTTTGAGAGCGAGACGGACACCGAGGTGCTGGTCAAGTTCATCGACTACTTCTGCTGCGCCCAGCCCAAGCAGAGCCCTCTGGCAGCCCTGCGGGAGGCGCTGGCGATGGTGCGGGGCAGCTATGCGCTGGGTGTGCTGTTCCGGGATGAGCCGGACACCATCTACGCCGTCAAGAAGGAGAGCCCCCTCATCGTGGGCTGGGGCGAGGGCGAGAACTTCGTGGCCTCCGATATTCCGGCCCTGCTCAAGTACACCCGCCGCTACAGCGTCCTCGAGGAGGGCGACATGGCGGTGGTCAAGGCCGACGGCATCCGGTTCTACGACGCCTTCGGCAAGCCGGTGGAGCGGGAAGTGCTGACCGCAGACTGGGACGAAGAAGCCGCTGAGAAGGGCGGCTACCCCCACTTCATGCTGAAAGAGATCCATGAGCAGCCTGCCGCTATCACGGCCACCGTCAGCCCCCGCGTGGAGAACGGTATGCCCGACCTCCGCATCCCGGAACTGAGCGATGAGAAGCTGCGCAGCATCAAGAACATCCACCTCGTGGCCTGCGGCACGGCCATGCACGCCGGTATGGTGGGCAAGACTGCCATCGAGCGGCTGGCCCGGGTCCCTGCCGAGGTGGACATCGCCAGCGAGTTCCGCTATCGTGACCCCATCCTCGACCCCGACGACCTCGTCATCATCATCAGCCAGTCGGGCGAGACCAGTGACACGCTGGCCGCCCTCCGCCTCGCCAAGAGCAGGGGCGTGCCGGTTCTGGCTGTCGTCAATGTGGTGGGCAGCTCCATCGCCCGCGCAGCGGACTACGTCCTCTACACCTACGCCGGCCCGGAGATCGCCGTGGCGTCCACCAAAGCCTATATGGTGCAGCTCTGCACCCTCTACCTCTTCGCGTTCCGTCTGGCCTACGCCAGAGGCCGTCTGAGCGAGGCAGAGACCCGCCGCCTGACCGCCGAGCTGCTCCGCGCCGGTGAGGTCATCCAGCCCCGTCTGGCCGACTGTGAGCAGATAAAGTACCTCGCCAGCCGCTTCGTCAACACCCAGAGCTGCTTCTTCATCGGGCGCGGCTTCGACTACGCCCTCTCGCTGGAAGGCAGCCTGAAGCTCAAGGAGATCAGCTACGTCCACTCGGACGCCTACGCTGCCGGTGAGCTCAAGCACGGTACCATCAGCCTCATCACCGACGGTGTGCCGGTCATCGCGCTGGCCACCCAGAAGCAGGTGTACGAAAAGACCATCTCCAACGCCAAGGAGACCAAGAGCCGCGGTGCGCGGGTCATCCTCTTCACGACGAAGGACGTTGTCGTCCCGGAGGGCGTGGCGGACTATGTGGTACGTCTGGACGACTATGACGAGCTGCTGATGCCCCTGCAGCTCATCGTGCCGCTGCAGCTGTTCGCCTACTATATGGCCGTCCTGCGCGGCTGTGACGTCGATAAGCCCCGCAATCTGGCAAAGAGCGTGACGGTGGAGTAAACCTCTCCGTCAGCGCTGACGCGCTGCCACCTCCCCTAACGAGGGGAGGCCTTGGCATAGCGGAAAACTTCTCCTCTTCGCCAGAGGCTCCCCTCGGTAGGGGAGCTGTCGAGCGATAGCGAGACTGAGAGGTTAAAAACAGCGGCTGCTGTAGTCTTAGGGACTTACAGCAGCCGCTTTCATTTTACTTATGAGAGTTACCAGAACCAATAGCGTTTCTTGATGACGATGTAGGCGATGATGATGCCCACGATGACCACAAGGCCCGCGATGAAGAAGGTCATGTCCACATGGGCGAAGCGGAGATTCTGGGTGGTCAGCAGGTATTCGCCCGCCGTGTCCGCCTCGAGGACATTATCCTTGTAGCTGTTGAGGAACTGCCACTTGCCCTTGAGGGCATTGTGCAGGTAGACGCGGGTGTAGGCGGCGTTGTCGCCGGTCATCTCGACCTGAACGACGCCCGGCAGAGCCTCGCCGCCGTTGAGGGTGAAGGTGACACCATACTCAGAGGGGGCAAAGCTCAGGGCCGTGCTCACCTGCGCGGAGGTGCTCTTCACATCGCGGCCCGCGATGCGGATGGTGTAGTTATCGGCCTCGACCACGAGGGTCTTGCCGTTCAGACGGAGGGCATTCAGCATCTCGCCGGTGATGGTGGGGACCTCGCGCTGTGCGAAGGTCACTTCGTCGGTGCCATCGGCCTCGATGGCCTCCACGACGGGGTCGGTGATGACCTCACCGTTGCTGCTGTCGGTGCTGCCGCCGCCGTTGCCGGAGCTGGAAGCATTCCGGTTGACGATGACCGTCACCGAGGCGGACGCCGTGCCGTTGGAGACGACGATGGAGGTCGCGCCCGTACCCACGGCAGTGATGACGCCCTTGGCGCTCACAGTGGCCACCTTGGTGTCATTGGACTTGAAGGTGAGGGACTGGGAGGCAGAAGACGGGGTCACTTTGCCGGTGATGGTGCGGCTGGCGCCCGGTTTGAGGACGACATAGCTCGTGTTCAGGTCGATGGACTGACGGTCTGCGCCGCTGTTGACGACCTTGACAGTGGCCGATGCGCTCACATCGCCGCAGGTGGCGGTGATGGTGGCGGTGCCGGGGGCGACACCGGTGACTTTGCCGAAGTTGTTGACGGTAGCCACAGCGGGATCGGAGGAGCTGAGGCTCACGTTGGCGTAATTCGATGCGCTGGAAGGCAGCACGCCCAGCGACAGGGAAGTGGTCTCGCCGACAGCGATGGTGCTGGAGGCCAGCGTGATGTCCATCTCCTTGACGATCATGGATTCATCCAGCTCGGTGGTGATGGTGTAGACGCAGCTCACGCCGTCTGCGCTGGCGATGACCTGCGCCGTACCGACGCCCACCGCCTGCGCCACGCCCTCAGACGTCACGTTCACGATGGTGCTGTCGTTGGACATAAAAGTTACCGTGGCATTGCGTGCGGCCTTTGCGGGCAGAATGACCGGTGAGAGCTGCTGCTGCGTCCCCACCGTCATGGTGGAGGCGTAGCTGCCGGTCTCGACGCTCTCCACAGCCGCAGCGGACCAGGGCAGAGAGAGGGCAGCGGCCGCGTTCAGGGGACCGGTTGCAGAGGCCGGAAGCGCAGCGCCGGCGGCCAGCAGGCCCAGCAGAGCGGTGCTCACGGCCAGCATTTTCAGGTTCAGTTTCATTCTTTCGTACCTCTTTGGGCGTTGATGTGAGCGCTTAGCGGAACAGAACGCCCAGAGCTTCCATCGCGTATTCGAAATAGGTCAGCTTGTCGTACTCCACGCGGGCGGTGACGCTCATACCGTTGGACAGATCGACCTTATCGCCGCTGTTGCTGATGACGTAGGTGCTGTCCGGGGTGATGGTCATTTTGTAGTAGGAGCCGGAGGAGCTGGCGGTCACATCGCTGTCGATGGAGGTCACGGTGCCGGTCAGGGTGCCGTAGGAATACTCCGACAGGCCGGTGATGGCGATCTTGCAGGGGTCGCCCACATGGAGCAGCGGCCTGTCGCTGAGGGTGACGTAAGCCACCACCTCGAGGTCGCTGTTCTCGCTGGCGACGGTGGCCAGCGGGGTGCCGGCGCTGAGCACCATGCCCACCTTATAGGGCGTGTCCATGTGGATAACGCCGGAGGTGGGGGCATAGATGTAGTAGTCGTTGGCGCCGGTGCTCAGGGCGTCCATCTGGCTCTGCAGATTGTCGATGTTGCTCTGCACACTGGTCAGGCTGGCAGAGATCGACTGCAGGGTGGAGTAATACAGGGCCTCCACTTCGCTCTGGTTCTGCTCCATCAGGGCCTTGATCTGCTCGTCGGAGTAGCCTGCGGCCTGATAGGGCGAGGCGTCGAAGGCCTTCTGGGCAACCTGACTTTTGTAAGTCTCATACTGGTAGTAGTAGGGCTGGTCGTCGATGTCCGTCTCGCTGAAGTAGTTCTTGTCGTCCTGAATGGACTTGACCAGCTTCTCGTACTGGCTCTTCTGCTTTTTGTAGATGTCCAGCTGGCTCTGGATGCTGTCCTGCTGCATATCGAGGTCGGTGCTCTTGATGTGAGCGATGAGGTCGCCCTCGTTGACGTAGGCACCCTCGGCGATGTTCAGCTCGGTGATGGAGCCGGAGTAGCTGGACATGATGTAGGTCTTGTTGGCGGCCTGCACCGAGCCGCTGGACTGGCTGACGTAGGTGCGGTAGTTTTTTGTGCTCCACACCACGAGGAAGAGGATGAGGGCAGCCGTCAGGAGAATGAGCGCGTAGCCGAAAGGCGGCAGCTTTTTCTCCATCATGATGCGGCGGTCCTGCAGCTCGTTGATGTCGCGGATGGTCGTCGTCATATCACTTCGTCTCCATAAAGGTATCCACAACGCCCTCGTCCTCATCCTGATTGACGAAGATGGTGTAGACGGTGCCGGTCAGCTCGAGCTCGTGCTCAAAAGCCATGATGTTCAGCTTCTGGGAGGCGAGGCCGCTCTGGCTCATGGGGCCGACGTAGTGGGCGTACAGGCAGTTGCGCACGCGGAGCACAGCGTCCATCGAGTAGCCGGCCTCCATGCGGGGGATGAGCTGGGTGGCCTGCTGCATCATATAGACTTCGGGCTGAGGGTTGGGGCCGGCGGGCAGTTTGATGCACTGCACGAGGGGGCCGAGGGGCTGTGCGCCGTTGCTCTTGATAAAGTTGTGCATCTGGGTCAGCACGATCTGCATATTGTTGAACTCTTCGGGCTGGATGCGGCGGCTGACCACATTGGTCAGCTTGAGGGTCTTGTTTTCTGCGGTCTGGATCTCTCTCATGATTTTATACCACCTGTTCTTGGTTTCATTGCTTGTAATAGGCAATAACAAAACGTGAAGTTAGAGGCTGAAGCCTCACGGAATATCCAAAGCCTCTCCCTTTGGGAGAGGTGTCACCGAAGGTGACGGAGAGGGCAAGCCCGTGAGGGGAGAACCGCCCACGCAGCGATAGGCAGGCTCTTTGTCAGAGCGATGTTATCGCAACGTGGCTGCGTCGCTGCCAGCAGCCTTGCCCTCTCAGGCGCTTTGCGCCAGCTCTCCCAAAGGGAGAGCCTTTAGAGACGGGCTTTGACCTCCAAATCGATCTGCGTACAAACACCAGCTAAATTGCAATCGACGTCACGGTTAGAAAAGCGGAGAACCTTCAAACCATAAGCACGCAATATCTGACTTCGCTCCTCATCGTAACATTGACCCTGCTCAGTATAATGCTGAGAGCCGTCGATTTCAATGACTAAGCGAGCCGGAGCACAATAAAAATCTACAATAAAGGATTCGATGATTCGTTGCTTGTAGAATTTTACGGGGTAAGTGCGGAGATACTCGTACCAGAGCTTGCGCTCCTGCGGGGTCATGTCGTGACGAAGTCTTCGGGCAGTGCCAAGCATTCGGAAGTTCTTTACAACGGTCGTCTTCTTCATGATGGTGTCCTCTGGAGCTGAAGTCTGACCTTCTCGCAAAGCCTCTCCCTTTGGGAGAGGTGTCACCGAAGGTGACGGAGAGGGCAAGCCCGTGAGGGGAGAACCGCCCACGCAGCGATAGGCAGGCTCTTTGTCAGAGCGATGTTATCGCAATGCGGCTGCGTCACTGTCAGCGTCCTTGCCCTCTCAGGCGCTTTGCGCCAGCTCTCCCAAAGGGAGAGCCTTTGCAGCGGGTAAGCTTCACATCTTGCCATTACCTATTACTATATCAAAGTAATAAGTCCAAATTGTAAACGACGTGGATCCTTAATAAAAAAATAAGGTATGCCCGGAGGCAGGTGCCTCCGGGCATACCATTACGAGGCATTATCATCCGGCGGCCCGAGAGCCGCCGGACGAAATACACTTCAGATTCTAGGGGTCAACGATTAGCCGTTGATGCCAACGATGGTCTCGCTGATGTAGTTCTTGACGGGGGTGGTGCCCAGGGTGTACACTGCAGCAGCAGAGCCCAGAACACGCATGACCTTGTTGCCGAAGGTCATCTCGGCGCCGTCGAACTTGCCAGTGGGAACACCGGAAGCATCAACGCCAGCCTGGTTCTTAAAGAAGGTGGAAACGGTGCCCTCATCGCCGAACAGCTTGACGCCGTTATCGCCGCCCCAGTTGCCGCCGAACATGGTACCCATGGTAGCGTTAACCAGGGGCTTGGTGAAGCTGTTGCTCAGGATGGTCAGCAGGTTGGTGTTGAAGGTCTTGACGTTAGCAGCGTTCCAGACAGGAGCGGTGGTGTCAGCCAGGATGGAGAACAGGTCAGCGCCGCCGTAGACGACCTCAGAGTTAACAGCAGTAAAGTTTGCAGGCATCATCATAATGAATTACTCCCTTCAAATGATTGAAAAACAAATTTAGTCGGCTCAGTTTCCGGATGCGCATCCAGTAAAAAAGCCATTTATGTAACTGCGTGCGCACGCAGCTGCAACGAATTAGTAGGTGATGGACTCGCCATCGTCCTCGTCCTCCACCACCTTGGCGGCAGAGACGGGGGCTTCGGGCTTCGACCCGCGTTTCTTATCGCGGAAGATGCCCTGCTGCAGGCTCCAGAGCTCGTAGTATTTGCCCTGCTTTTCCAGCAGCTCTTCGTGGGTGCCGCGCTCTACGATCTCGCCGTGGTCCATGACCAGGATGAGGTCACAATCACGGATGGTGGAGAGGCGGTGGGCGACGATCAGCATCGAGCGGTCTGCCAGCTGGTTGTAGATCATATCAAAGATGGTATTCTCTGTGCCAAAGTCCAGACTGCTGGTGGATTCGTCCAGGATATAGAGGTTCGCATCCTTCAGGAAAGCGCGGGCCAGTGCAAGGCGCTGCTTCTCACCGCCCGAGAGGCCGTTGCCGGCTTCTTCCAGATAGGTGTTGTACTGCAGCGGCAGCTTGCGGATGAACTCGTGGGCGTCTGCCTTTTTGGCAGCGGCCTTGACCTCATCGAGGCTGGCTTCCGGTCGGGAAATGCGGATGTTGTCGTAGATGGTCTTGCTGAACAGCTCGACGTTCTGGGGGACATAGGCGATGGCACGGCGGACGGATGCATTGCTGTACTCGTCCAGATCGACGCCGCCTACGCTGATGGTACCGCTTTCCGGCTCATAATACTTGAGCAGGAGTTTGGTGATAGTGGATTTGCCGCTGCCGCTGCTGCCCACCAGTGCCACCTTCTTGCCATAGGGGATGGTGAAGGAGACGTGGCTCAGCGCCGGAGAACGGCTGCCGTAGCGGAAGGAGACATCCTTGAACTCAATGTCACCGTCGATCTTTTCCATCTCGGTGTATTCGCGGGTCTCGTCCTGCTCGGACTCATAATCCATGATCTCGGTCAGACGTTTGATGGAGATCTGAGCCTGCTGGATGGACATCTGCAGGCTGACCAGCTCGCTGACCGGGTTCGTAAAGTAAGAGGAAAGGGTGCTGAAGGCCATATAGCCGCCCAGCGTCATCTCACCATTCAGCACCTGCATGATGCCCACATAAGAGGTGACCATGCCGAGGATGGTGGTGATAAGGGTGGAGATAAGGGACTGCACCGTGCTGATCTTGCTGGAGCGCAGGCTTATCTTCAGGCTCTTGATGTATTCCCGCTCCAGAGCTTCCAGCTCACGGTCCTCTTCGGCGTTGCACTTGACGGTCTCGATGCCGCGGAGGCTCTCGATCATCTGGCTGTTGAGGATAGCAGACTGCTGCATGGTCTCTTCGTTGATGCGCTTGAAGGGCTGCTTGAAGATAAACACCAGCAGGATGCTCAGCAGGGTGGTGAAGATCGAAATGGAGAAGAGGGTGGCATTCATCCGGAAGAGGATGACGCCGGTGACGCAGGCCATCACGACATCCATCACGACGCTCAGCGCAATGCTGGTGAACACCGATTTGATGGTGCTGGCGTCGGAGTAGCGGGTGGTGATCTCGCCGGTCTTGCGGGTGGCAAAGAACTTCATGGGCAGTTTGAAAACATGCCCGAAGTAGCCCAGCATCAGGGGAATATCGACCTTGATGGACAGATAGATGAGCACCCACTGCCGCACCATACTGATGAGTGCGCTGGTGACGCTCACGATGCTGAATACCAGAATAACGGCCACCAACAGGCTCTTCAGGCCGTAGGGGAGTATCTCATCCATCAGTATTTTGTTATACATCGAGGATGCGATACCCAGAACGGTCATGATGACCGAACTGAGGATGGCGTAGAAGAAAAGCTTCTTCTGCGGCAGCAGCAGGTCGAGGAAACGCTTGACCATGCTGCCCTGTTTCTGCTTGCCTGCCTTGAACTCCGAGGTCGGGGTCATCAGGAGCAGAACGCCGGTAAAGTTCTTGTAGAACTCATCAAGTGAGATTTTTTTCAGCTCTTTTGCCGGGTCGCCGATGATGACGTAGTCGCGGCATCTGAACTTCTTTCCTTCGTCAGCGCACTTCTTGCGCTCCTCTTCCTGCCGGAGCATGTGCCGACGCCGCTCGCCGTCGTCTTTGATGGTGGTCTTCTTGAAGACCGTCACAAAGTGGGCCAGACCCTCGTCGGTGATGACCTGTGCGATACAGGGAGTGGTGAATTCGCTGAGGAAGTTTTCCCGGTCTACGCGGACGGCGGCGGTGCTGAATCCCAGCTCCTGCGCAGCCTTTTCCATACCGGTCAGGTTTGTGCCTTTCAGGTCGGTACCCATCATGTCCCGCAGTCGGGTGATGGTGATCTCCTTTTTGTAATGGAGGCACACCATTGCGAGACAGGCGGCAGCGCAGTCTGTGGTGTCGTGCTGCCGGACATAGGTATAACGCATAGATGCTTCCTTTGTGGTTTCTATTTCAAAACGCCCGCCTTGCGGCTGAGGACGATTTGGCGAAGAAGAAAGGGCTTCCATTCCTGACGCCTCACCCGCTTCTCCAATAAAGCAGCATACAACTCTCTGCCTCGCACTGCCCTGCGGCAAAGCGGGGCAGAGAGTAGCTGCTATCAAAAGAAGGGAGCGCCTACCCTTTGATCATTTTGACCGGCCCGGAGAGGGGATTTTGACGTACCGTCTCCCAAACCTTGGGCATAGTATAACACATTCTGACGGGTTCTTCAAGAGGACAATTTTTAATAAACCCTTAAATTTTGAAAAAAATGTGAAAAAAGTCTCAGTTTGGTTACACTGCCTCTGCAAAAAAGGGCGGAGGACCGTAGTGGTCCTCCGCCCTTTTAAGACAGGATCTGGTTCAGTCAGACTGATCAGACAGTCTTAACGCTGATGAACTTCTCCTCGCCAACGAAGTTCTTAACACCAGTGGTGCCCAGAGTGTAGACAGAAGCAGCCAGACCCAGAGTGGTCATGATCTTGTTGCCGAAGTTCTGAGAATCCTTGTTAATATCATGGTCAATGTGGTACAGAGCGGAGAAGGTGCCGTTGTCGCCGAACAGCTTGTCGCCGTTGTCGCCGCCCCAGTTGCCGCCGAACATGGTACCCAAGGTAGCCTTCACCAGCAGGCTGGTGAAGGTGTTGCTCAGGATGGTCAGCACGTTGGTGGACAGGGTCTTGACGTTAGCAGCAGTCCAAGCGTTGGGCAGGTAATCAGCCACGGCACCGCCGTAGACGACCTCTGCGTTCACAGCAGAGAAGTTTGCAGGCATCATCATAATGAATTACTCCCTTCAAATGAAAAAACGAATATAATCGGTCTCCTCCCGGTTGCGCAACCGGGAAAACCTATGCAACCGAGTGCGCACTCGGCAACATCACGAGTTAAGTAAGCTGCCATTTTGGCATCTTTACACTATTTTACCATACTTCCCCCATCGCCACAAGGCTAAATGGCCGGAAAAACAGCCAAAACGGGCAGAAAAGTAGAAAAAATGCGTGTAAATCACTCTGCCGCCGCCCCTCAAAGCCAAAAAGCACTGGGGAAAAACGCCAGAATCTCCAAAAATACCATTACAGCTTGGATGTAGTGTAACACAAATACGCCATTTCTTCAAGAGGACATTTTTTAATTTACCCTTAATTTTTGAAAATAATGTGAAAAAGGCTACAGTTTGGTTACACGAGAGGGGGCAAAACCTCTCCGTCAATGCTTCGCATTGCCACTGCCCGGGTTGCGGCTCCCAGCGTCTGCTACGCTGTCGCTTGCATCCTGCTGGCCGCTGCCCCAACAGCTCCTCCCTGTTTCCGC
>ERZ791930.1098-NODE-1098-length-13043-cov-6.309747_pt1 | contig 13043 bp, 10 predicted proteins | sample MGYA00510128_ERZ791930 | MGnify/ENA primary metagenome ERZ791930 (study PRJEB30046, sample SAMN00792057) | human gut metagenome | study: EMG produced TPA metagenomics assembly of the A metagenome-wide association study of gut microbiota in type 2... | reverse complement strand
AGCGGCGGTGCACAGCGGTCGGCTTTCCGGCGCAGGGCTGGACGTGACCGACCCCGAGCCGCTGCCGCCGGAACATCCCCTGTGGGCAGAGCCCAATGTGATCATCACGCCTCACGTCAGCGGCGGCTTCAGCCTGCCCAAGACGCTGGACAACATCGTGGATATCTTTGCGCACAACCTCAAGCGCTACGCCGCCGGTCAGCCGCTGGATAACCGGATGGACCGCCGCACCCAGTACGCCAGCGGCGCACGGCTGCAGAGCACCCTGTAAAAAAGATGCACAAAAAACTGCCGCACAACTGTGCGGCAGTTTTTTGTATCTATGGGTTACAGCATCACTGCGCCTGCGCAAGGCAGGCGTCCATGGCGGTAAAGATGGCCTCGCTGGTCATGGTGGAGCCGGTGATGGCGTCCACACCGGCGGTGGAACCGGTCTGCAGCAGCTGCGCAGACAGCGCCTCGGCGGCCTTGCCGCCCAGCTCCGGGGTCTCGGCAGAGGCGTCCACCTGTACGGCGGTCACCTTGCCGCCGGTTACGGTGACTGTGACGGTCACCTCGCTCAGGCAGCCCTGTGCGGCGGAGGTGTAGCTGCCATCGGTCAGGGCTGCGGCGTTGTCGGTGGCGGGCACGGTGCCGGTGTTGTGGATATACAGGTTCAGCACAATGCCCATCAGCACGGTGGCCACCAGCATGATCAGAATATTACGGGTCGTTTTTGCGGTCATGGTATGGTATCTTCTCCTTGCGGGTGATTATTTTGCGGGCTTGAAGCTGTCGCGCAGGGTGACTACCCGGTTGTACACGCCGGGGTTCTTGCTGTCCGGGGTAAAGAAGCCGGTGCGCACGAACTGGAACTTTTCGCCGGGCTTTGCGTCCTTCAGGCTTTCCTCCAGCTTGCAGCCGGTGCGCACGGTGACGCTTTCCGGGTTCAGGTAGTCCTTGTAGTCGCTGCCCTCGGGGATGCCGTTCATGTTGGCCTCGGTGAACAGCTTGTCGTACAGGCGCACCTCGGCGTCCACGCAGTGTGCGGCGCTTACCCAGTGGATGGTGCCCTTGACCTTGCGGCCGTCGGCAGGGTTGCCGTTGCCGGTCTCGAGGTCGGCGGTGCAGTGGATGGCGGCAATGCTGCCGTCGGCGTTTTTGTCCACGCCGGTGCACTTGACGATGTAAGCACCCATCAGACGCACCTCGCCGTCCACGGTCAGGCGCTTGAACTTGGGAGGCGGCACCTCGGCAAAGTCCTCGGCGTCGATCCACAGCTCGCGGGTAAAGGCTACCTTGCGGGTGGTGGTATCGTTGGCCTCGCGGTTGGGGTTGTTGGCCACGTCAAAGTACTCGGTCTTGTCGGCGGGGTAGTTGTCCACGATCAGCTTGACCGGCTCCAGCACGGCAATGCGGCGCTGTGCGGTCAGGTCCAGCTCGCTGCGGATGCAGGCTTCCAGCTGACGCATATCGATCAGGTTGTCAGACTTGGAGATGCCGGCCTCCCGCACAAAGGTGAAGATGGAGCTGGGGGTATAGCCGCGGCGGCGCAGGCCGCACAAAGTGGGCATACGGGGATCATCCCAACCGTCCACAATGCCCATTTCCACCAGCTCGCGCAGGTAGCGCTTGCTCATGACCGTGTTGGTCATGTTCAGGCGGGCGAACTCGCGCTGCTTGGGGAACTCGGCACCAAAGATGTTCTCGATGACCCAGTTGTACAGCGGGCGGTGGTTCTCGAACTCCAAGCTGCACATGCTGTGGGTGATGCCCTCAATAGCGTCCTGAATGGGATGGGCGAAGTCATACATGGGGTAGATGCACCACTTGTTGCCCTGACGGTGATGCTCGGCGTATTTGATACGGTAGATGGCCGGGTCACGCATATTCATGTTGGGGCTTGCCAGATCGATCTTGGCGCGCAGGGTCTTTTCGCCTTCCTTGAACTCACCGGCACGCATCCGGCGGAACAGGTCCATATTCTCCTCCGGGCTGCGGTCGCGCCACGGGGACGGGCGGGAGGGTTTGCCGGCATCGGAGCCGCGGTACTCGCGCATCTCCTCGCGGGTCAGATCGTCCACATAAGCCTTGCCCTCGGCGATCAGCTTCTCGGCGTACTCGTAGCACTTGTCAAAGTAGTCGCTGCCGTAGAAGATGCCGCCGTTGGGGTCGGCACCCAGCCAGTGCAGATCCTCAATGATGCTGTTGACGTACTCCTCACCTTCGCGGGCGGGGTTGGTGTCATCCAGACGCAGGTTGAACTTGCCGCCGTACTGGTTGGCAATGGACCAGTTGATGTAGATCGCCTTGGCGCTGCCGATGTGCAGGTAGCCGTTAGGCTCCGGCGGGAAGCGGGTGTGGATCTGCTGCACCTTACCCTCGGCAAGGTCGGCGTCGATGATATCCGTCAAAAAGTTTTTGTCTGCCATATAGGTTCCCCCTGTCAGGGCACAGTGTGCCCCCTTTTACTCATAATACTATATAATACACTATTTTGCGTTTTTCTTCAAGTACGGAGTTGTGCGCAACGCGGGGCGATCCGCTGAATAAAAGGCTTCCCCCGGCCGGGGGAAGCCTTTGTTCGGAAAACTGCTTATAAGAGGGCGCAGCCTTAGTTGAAGGAGCGGAAGCCCTTGCCGATGATCTCGCTGGAGTTGACGATGGTGATAAAGCTGTGGGGGTCGTTCTCCCGCAGGAAGTTGCGCAGCTGCAAAGCCTGACGGCGGGTCAGCACGGTAACCAGCACGCTGAGCTCGTGGTGGGTGTAGGCACCGTAGGCCTTTTCCACCGTGGCGGAGCGGTTCATATTGTGGATGATGAAGTCCAGAATGGGCTGCGGATTCGAGGTCATGATGGTGCACACCTTGCGCAGGCGGATGTTTTCAATGGCACCGTCCACCACAAAGGATTTGCCGATGAGGCCAAGGATACAGTACAGGCCGGTGCCCATGCCGAACCGCACGGCCGCTGCCAGCACGATGAGGATATCGCTGACCATCAGCGCCTTGCCGATCTCCATGGAGGTGTACTTGGCAAGGATCAGCGCCACGATGTCGGTGCCGCCGGTGGAAGCACCGATGTCAAACACGATGGCTGCGCCCAGCGCGGGCAGAAACACCGCAAACACCAGATCCAGCATGGCATCGCCGCTCAGGGACACGCCGGAGGGGTACAGCCACTCGCAGCCGGATACGAAAAAGGAGAGCGCAAAGGAGGAGTAGATGGTCCAGCCCATGCACTTGACCCCCAGAAACACGAAGCCCAGCACCACCAGCACGATGTTGATGATCCACATAAAGCCGCCCACGTTGATCCGGGGAAACAGGTCAGCCAGCAGGATGGACAGACCGGAGGTGCCGCCGAAGGCGAAGTGGTTGGGATTTTTAAAGTATACGATGCCCACAGCCGTAAGTACAAGACCAAGGTTCAGCAGTGCAAAGAAATTTAGATTCTTCAGCAGATTCTCGCGGCTGAAGGCTTCTTTTAAACCGTTCATGGAATTCCTCCATCAAAAAATACAGTGATTTGGCCCGAATGCCATGCAAAAATATACTCCCCTTGTGCGGGGATGTCAAGGGATAAAGCGGAAGTTGTAGAAAAACGCAAAAAGCAGAGAAAAAACCGCTGTATTTCAGGAAAAAGGCTGTGTATGACATCAGACTGGGAGGGTCAGTCGTGTCCGTTGGTAGATACTGCAGCCATGATCTGGCGGATCAGCTCCCGCTGCACGGCGGAAGTGCGGCGACTGCGTTTGCCATAGATGAAAAACTCCCACCGGAGCTGCAGATTTTGTAAGGGACAAAAGCAGATGTCTGCAGGCAGCATGCTGGCTTTTCCGGCGTAAAAAGAAACAAAGCCCTGCCGTAGCAGATCCAAAGTCAGTTCCCAGTCGGCATCTCCCAGCACGCTGTCGATGGTAAGTCCCAGAGTCTGCAGCCGTTCCATCAGCTGCGCCTGAGAGCGGTTCTCGGTATTCAGGGTGATCAGCGGGACCCCCTTCAAATCAGCCAGAGTCAGGGAATGCTTTTGCGCCAACGGGTTCTGCCGGGACAAAATGGCACCGATGTCGCTTTCGAAGTGAGCCAGCTGGACAAAGTCACTGCTGCTCAAAGGGGAAGTAGTGATGACAAGGTCGCAGTCATAATTGCGGTAGATACGGCTGCGTTCGTTGTCGGTATAACTGTGGAAATGCAGCTGCACCTCCGGGTGCTGCTGTTGGAATACAGAAAAGAAATGAGGCGGCAGCTCCTGCAAAAGCCCCATAAAATATCCGATACGCAGCTGAGGCTGGGCGTGAAACTGCCGCAGCTGCAGCCGGATCTCGTCCCGCTCGTTCAGATGCGGACGTACCTGCTGCTCCAACAGACGGCCGGCCTCGGTCAGGGTAACGCCATCGGAGCTGCGCACAAACAGCTGAACGCCCAGCTCCTGTTCCAGATTGGCCAGCGATTTGCTGATGGCCTGCTGGCTGACAAAACAAGTTTCGGCGGCGCGGCGAAAGCTGTTCTGCTCACAGACGGCAAGAAAAAACTCAAGCTGCTTGTACTCCATAAAATGGTTACACTCCTTACAACTACAATTTGTAACGGGGTAAAAATCAATTGATTGCCATAGTCTTAACAAATGGATAAACTGTTTATAGTATAGTGCTTTTGTATACACGATGCAAGGGCAGACATCCTACGGAAAAAGAAGAAAGGAAGTTCCCCACTATGAAAAAAATTTCTCGTTCCGGCTTTATCAAGCTGGCCGCTGCCGCTGCCATGAGCGGTGTGACCGCCGGTGCACTGACAGCCTGCGGCAACGGTGCAGGCTCCTCTACTGCCTCTGGCGGCGCTGCAGTCTACACCCCCGGTACCTACACTGCCAAGGCTACCGGCATGGGCGAGGTGACCGTCAGCATGACTTTTACCGAGAATGCTATTACGGATGTAACGGTGGATACCGCCAATGAGACCATTGATCTGGCACGTAACTCTGCCGAGGATTTCCGCAAGGCCCTGATGGCGGCACAGAGCGCCGAGATCGACGGCGTTTCTGGTGCCACCTATACCTCCGATGCTGTCAAGCAGGCTGCCTCCTCCTGCATCCAGCAGGCTATGGGCGTGGCAGCAGAAGCACCGGCGGAAGCACCTGCCGCAGAGGTGAAGAGCGGTTTTCCTGCCTGTGAAGAAGGACTGGGCGGTGCTACTGCTGCCGGTCAGGGCGAGGTGGCATTTGTTGCCGATCCCATTGCAGACAGTGAGATCCATGAGACTGTCAAGGTGGATGTTCTGGTCTGCGGTCAGGGCCCTGCCGGTATGGCTGCGGCCCTTGCCTGCGCAGAGCAGGGCCTTAACACTGTTGCAGTGGAAAAGGGCGCCTCTCCCACTTGGCGCAGCGCGACTATGGGTGCATTCCATGACCGTGTACACCAGAAATTCGGCGTAGAGTTTGACACCAAGCAGTGGATGGATGACGCAATGGTCAACTGCTCTTACCGCGGCGAGCAGACCATCTACCAGAAGTGGGTCGATACCTGTGACGAAGCCGTCGACTGGTTATTGGATCAGCTGGAGATTCCGGTGGAAGACTATTCTCTGACCTTCAACGCCGGTGATTTCCCGGAGTTCAACGCTGCCTATGATGAGCTGAGCCTTTCCCGCAGCTGGAACACCTCCCTCAACATCCCGATGGCAACCGATGAAATCGCCGCAAAGCTGCAGGAAAAAATCACTGCTGCCGGTGCGGAAGTGCTGTTCAACACCCCGGTCGTCCAGCTGGTGACCGAGGGCGAAAAGGTCGTGGGTGCTGTCGTCAAGGGTGAGAACGGTTATGTGAAGTATCTGACCGCTAAGGGCGTCGTTCTGGCCACCGGCGGCTATGAGTTCAACCCGGAAAAACTGGCTGCCTGCTGCCGTCCCCGCGATCTGGCACTGGGCCACTGGATGAACGGCACCAAGACCAACACCGGTGACGGCCACGAGATGGCAAAAGCCATCGGTGCAATGGAGGACGAATATCCGCACCCGCTGATGTTGGATCCGGAGCAGCTGATGCCGTATCTGCGCGTCAATAAGCGGGGCGTGCGTTTTACGGCTGAGTACGAGGCCTATAACCATCTGGCAAACGCCATTCAGGCACAGCCGGGCGCATACAATTACTACATTGTAGACGCAAACGTGATGGACATCGTCACCAGTATCTGGACGCCGTCCTCCAGCTGCTACGGCCCCAAGGAGGTCTGGGCCGGTGCCGCTACCAGCGACAAGGCACTGAAGGCTGATACGCTGGAGGAACTTGCAGAGAAGATGGGCGTGCCCGCCGATGCTTTTGTGGCGACCATCAACCACTGGAACGAGATGTGCGATGCCGGTGAGGACACCGATTTCCATTTCCCTGGCAAGATGATGCACAAGATCGACACCGCGCCCTTCTATGCAACCAAAGAGATGGCGTCTGCCCTGTGCACTTGCGGCGGCCTGCAGATCACGGATAAGAGTGAGGTGCTGAACGCCGAGGCACAGCCCATTGAGGGCCTGTACGCTATTGGCAACGTGTCCGGCAGTATGTTCTCCGGCACCTATCCCCATAATGAGAACTGCCTGAGCCACAGCCGCTGCGTTACCTTTGGCTACGAGGTGGCTAAGACGCTGGCAGCCCTGTAATACGCAAGACTTTGCGTAATTTTCCATAAAATAAAATGAGGCCGCTGCACGATATTGTGCAGCGGCCTCTGTGCTTTTCAGTTCAGCAAAAGGGAAAAGGGCTTACAGGTTGAAGTAACGCTTTGCGTTGTCGAAGCAGATGCCCTTGACGATCTTCTCCAGAGCCTTCTCGTCGTTGGGATACTCGCCGTCCTCGACCCACTGGCCGATGATGTTGCACAGGATGCGGCGGAAGTAATCGTGACGGGTGTAGCTCAGGAAGCTGCGGCTGTCGGTCAGCATACCCACAAAGTTGCCCAGCAGGCCAAGGCTTGCCAGACGGATCATCTGATCTTCCATGCCGATCTTGTGGTCATTGAACCACCATGCAGAACCGTGCTGGATCTTGCCCGGCACCTCACTGTTCTGGAAGCAGCCCAGAATGGTGCCGATCTGTGCATCGTCGGCGGGGTTCAGGCTGTAGATGATGGTCTTGGGGCACTCGTCGGTGTCGTTCAGGGCGCTGAGCAGCTGTGCGATCTCGCCGCCGCAGGTGGCGGTGTTGATCATATCAAAGCCGGTGTCGGGGCCCAGCAGGCTGTTCATCTTGCGGTTCACGCCGCGCAGGCAGTTGTAGTGGATCTGCATGGCAATGCCCAGACGATGGTACTGCTTGCCCAGATGGATCAGGATGTAGGTCTGGTACTTTTCGGCCTCTTCCGCGGTGCAGCTCTCGCCCTTCATCACCTTCTGGTAGATGGCGTTCACCTCGTCCTTGCTTGCCTCACGGTAGGGCACATAGTCCAGACCGTGGTCGGAAGCGCGGCAGCCCATCTCGGCAAAGAACTCGATGCGCTTGGTCAGGGCATCGGTCACGCAGTCGATGCAGGCCAGCTTTTCCTTGCCCACAACGGCGGCAAGCTTGCCCATATAATCGGTAAAGCCGGGCTTGTGGATGTTGAGGGCCTTATCCGGGCGGAAGGAGGGAGCCACGGTGAACTTGATGGTGGGATCTTCCTTGATCTTCTGGTGCCAGTACAGATCATCGATGGGGTCATCGGTGGTGCCGATGAAGGCCACGTTGCTCTGCTCGATCAGGCCGCGGACGGTCAGCTTGGGGTCGTTCTGCAGCTTGTCGTTGCACAGGTTCCACACTTCCTCAGCGGTGTCGCCGTTCAGCACGCCGTCGTAGCCGAAGAAGACGTGCAGCTCCAGATTGGTCCAGTGGTACATGGGGTTGCCGATGGCCATGGGCAGAGCCTCGGCAAACTTCTGGAAGCGCTCGCGGTCGGGCTTATCACCGGTAATGTACTCCTCGGGCACGCCGTTGGAACGCATCACACGCCACTTATAGTGGTCGCCGAAGTAGCTGCCGTCCGGGTTGCGGCCGCCCAGCCACACCTGAGCGATGTTCTCGAAGCGGCGGTTCTCGTAGATCTCGCGGGGAGGAATGTGGCAGTGGTAGTCGCAGATGGGCATTGCGGCTGCATAGTCGTGATACAGATGCTGCGCAGTAGCAGACTGGAGCATGAAGTCCTTATCCATAAATGCTTTCATGGGATTTAACTCCTTTTCTCAGATGGATTTTGTTAAAATTTAGACAAAAACGGGCACGGAAATGCACCTGCCTGAAACGGGTAGGCTGCCTTACCCTTAGTATACCGGAAAATGCCGATGTATACAACTGAAAAACTGCCAAAATTTTACCCTCGGAATTGTATAAACCGCTGGAAATGCGCTAAATGGCCATTTTTGGACTAAAAACATTGCACAAACCACTTGACTTCTTTGTATACAACAGCATAAAATAGGAGCAGAAGATGACAGGCCGGTTGAGGGTCTGCCATGCAAAGCAAGGTTATAAAGGAGATCAATAAGATGGAAACTTTGAACTACAAAGTCCTGGAAAGCACTGGCTACAACGGCTACATCCTGAAGGATGCTCCCGTTAAGGTGATGCAGTTCGGCGAGGGCAACTTCCTGCGTGCCTTTGTGGACTATTTCTACGATGTCGCCAACGAAAAGGCCGGCTACAACGGCAAGGTCAAGCTGGTGCAGCCCATCGGCAACTTCCCCCAGATGGCAGACTGGATCAACGAGCAGGAGGGCCTGTACACCCTGTACCTGCGCGGCAGCGAGAAGGGCCAGAAGGTGGACGCAAAGCGGGTGATCTCCTGCGTGTCCGACTGTGTGTGCCCCTACGTTGACAGCAAGTGGGACGAGGTTCTGGCTCTGGCACGCTCCGCCGATCTGGAAACTGTTGTATCCAACACCACCGAGGCCGGCATTGCCTACACCAAGGGCGACAGCCAGTTCGATCAGGTGCCCCCCAACAGCTTCCCCGCAAAGCTGACCCGCGTGCTGTTCGAGCGCTACAAGGCCTTCAACGGCGCTGCCGATAAGGGTCTGGTCATCCTGAGCTGCGAGCTGATCGATAACAACGGCAAGGAGCTGCAGAAGTGCTGCAACAACTACGCCAAGGACTGGGCGCTGGAGCCCGCCTTCATCGACTGGATGAACACCGCCAACACCTTCTGCTCCACTCTGGTGGACCGCATCGTTCCGGGCCGCATCCGTGACCCGCAGGAGCTGGCCGCTCTGGAAGAGGCCAACGGCTACCATGATGCCGTGCTGGACGTGGGCGAAGTGTTCGGCGTCTGGGTCATCGAGGGCCCCGCAGGTCTGGAGGACAAGCTGCCGTTCAAGAAGGCCGGCGTCAACGTGATGGTCGTGCCCGACGTTACCCCCTATAAGAAGCGCAAGGTCCGCATCCTGAACGGCGCACACACCGGCTTTGTGCTGGGCGCTTATCTGGCCGGCTTTGACATCGTGCGCGACTGCATGCACAACGATACCGTGCGCGGCTTTATGAACAAGATGCTGCACGAGGAGATCATCCCCACCCTGCCGCTGGACAAGAAGGATCTGGAGGACTTTGCCTCTGCTGTTGAGGACCGCTTCAACAACCCCTTTGTCAACCACGAGCTGATGAGCATCTCCCTGAACTCCACCTCCAAGTGGAAGGCCCGCAACATGCCCTCCTTCCTCGCTTACATCGAGGAGCAGAAGCAGCTGCCCAAGTGCCTGACCATGTCTCTGGCTGCCTACATCGCTTTCTACTCCAATGATATTCAGGAGCGCACCGCCGATGGTCTGATCTGCAAGCGCCCCGCAGGCAACACCTATAAGATCCAGGATGACGCATGGGCACTGGACTTCTACTTTGCACACAAGGACGACACCGCTGCCCAGCTGGTGCACGCTGTGCTGACCAACACCCAGATGTGGGATCAGGATCTGACGCAGATCTCCGGTCTGGAAGCCGCTGTGCTGGCAGATCTGGAAATGATCCGCGCACAGGGTGCCGAGGCTGCTTACAAGAGCTGCCTGTAAGCTGAAAAATCAACCTACCCGCACAACAAAGGGCTGCTGCTTTGGGCAGCAGCCCTTTTGTGCGATACGATAAGGAGAATAACTATGCCGCAGGCAATTCATATCAGCCCCATCGACAATGTGGTCGTTGCCCTGCACCCCATTGCCAAGGGCACGCTGGTGCAGGTGGACGGTCTTGCCGTCACCGCACTGGAGGATATCCCGCAGGGCCACAAGATGGCAGTCAAGCCCATCAAAAACGGCGAGAACGTCATCAAGTACGGCTTCCCCATCGGTCACGCCACCGCAGACGCCGCCCCCGGCACCTGGATGCACACCCACAACGTGCACACCAACCTGTCCGGCGAGGTGGAGTACAGCTATAACCCCGCCCCGGATCTGGCCCCCCTGCCCAAGGTCGAGCCGGAGACCTTTATGGGCTTCCGCCGCAAGGACGGCCGCGCCGCTATCCGCAACGAGATCTGGATCATCCCCACCGTGGGCTGCGTGAACGATATCGCCAAGAAGATGGTGGCTGACAATCAGGATCTGGTCACCGGCTCCATCGAGGGCCTGTACACCTTCACCCATCCCTTCGGCTGCAGCCAGACCGGTCACGACCACGCACAGACCCGCAAGCTGCTGGCTGCGCTGGTGCGCCACCCCAATGCCGCCGCCGTTCTGGTGCTGCATCTGGGCTGCGAGAATCTGCAGCACGATCAGTTCGTGGAGGAGCTGGGCGAGTACGACCACGATCGCGTCAAGTTCCTGACCTGTCAGGATGTGGAGGACGAGTTTGCCGCCGCCCGCGATATCCTGAAGGAGCTGGCTGCCTACGCCGGGCAGTTTGAGCGCCAGCCCATCCCCGTGTCTGAGCTGGTGGTGGGCATGAAGTGCGGCGGCTCGGACGGCCTGTCCGGCATCACCGCCAACCCCACTATTGGCCGCTTCTCCGACATGATGGGCCAGCGCGGCGGCTCTACCGTGCTGACCGAGGTGCCCGAGATGTTCGGTGCAGAGGGCTTTTTGATGGACCGCTGCATCAACAAGGAAGTGTTCGGCAAGGCCGAGCACATGATCAACGGCTTCAAGGAATACTTCATCAGCCACAACGAGGTGGTGTACGATAACCCCTCTCCGGGCAACAAGGCCGGCGGCATCACTACGCTGGAGGATAAGAGCTGCGGCTGCGTGCAGAAGGGCGGCACCGCCCCCATCATGGACGTCATCGGCTACGGCGACCCCGTGGTGACCAAGGGCCTGAATATGCTCTACGGCCCGGGCAACGATCTGGTCTCCGCTACTGCCATGACGGCAGCGGGCGCACACCTGATCCTGTTCTCCACCGGCCGCGGCACCCCGTTCTCCGCTCCGGCTCCCACCCTGAAGATCTCCACCAACACCCCGCTGGCAGAGAAGAAGGGCGGCTGGATCGATTTCAACACCGGTGTCATCGCAGACGGTGAAAAGACCATCGACGAGGCTGCAAAGGATCTGCTGGATCTGGTCATCCGCGTGGCCAGCGGCGAGCAGACCAAGGCGGAAAAGCACGGCTTCCGGGAGATCTCCATCTTCAAGGACGGCGTGGTTCTGTAACTGAAAAAGGGCTGCTGTACGGCAAAAAGCGGTACGGCGGCCTTTTTGTGCTTGAAAATACGGAAAGGAAGTGTATTCTATATGATGGGTGCAAATGGCGCATTATTGTTTTCTCTGCTGATCTATGCGGCGCTGATCTACGGTGCTGTGCGTCTGATCAAGTATTTTATCCGCTACGGCATCGATTACTACTTCCAAAAGTTAGAGCAGCAGTCGCAGCAGACCGAGCACAAGGAATGACCCGCAGGGACGACCCGGCGGTAATAATAGGAGGCTTACTTATGAATCAGATCACCACCCGGTACATCACCGAGAACGGCGCCTGCTACGAGCAGTACGTCATTACCGACCCCGAGGCAAAGACCGCCCTCACCATCACCCCTGAGCGTGGCGGTATGATCACCAGCTTTACGCTGGACGGCGAGGAGTTCGTCTGGACCCGCCGCCCCAACTTCTCGGAGTGCAACCGTCCCCGCTTTGGCGTGCCGGTGCTGTTCCCCAGCTGCGGCAACCCGGACAACGGCGTGCACATCTTTGACGGCAAGGCCTACCCCATGGAGACCCACGGCTTTGCCGACCTGTGCGCATGGGAAGTGGACAGCGTTGGCCCGGACGGCGTGACGCTGGCACTGGAGTCCACCCCGCTGACCAAGTTCCTCTACCCGTTCGATTTCACCCTGCTGCTCAATTATAATCTGGAGGGCAACAAGGCACTGATCAGCCTGACCGTCATCAACGAGGGCGATACCGATATGCCCTTCAGCTTTGGCTACCACCCCTACTTTACCACCTCCAAGCTGGAGAACGTGGAGTTCGACATCAAGTGTGCCACCTGCTCCGACAACGCCAAGGGCGAGCAGCCCGCCGCTCCGGAAAAGATCACCCTGACCCGCAAGGAGGGCGCAGACAACTCTGTCCGTCTGCTGACCGGCGTGCAGTTCCCCATGACCCTGACCGACAAGGGCAACGGCCACAAGGTGACCGTGGACGCCGACGAGACCTTTGAAAACGGCGTGTTGTGGCAGCAGGATGCCGAGAGCTTCGTCTGCATGGAGCCGTGGAACGGCTGGGCCAATAGCGTGAACGAGGACGGCAAGCACGAGGTGCTGGAGCCGGACGAGGCCATGACCAGCGAGTGGAGCTTTACCATCGAGAAGGTCTGAGACTGATTTGAAATGCGCGCCGCGCTGCTTTGCGCAGAGTCAGCGGAATAATTATTTTTAATTTGGAGTTCAGGAAAGTCTGCGGACTTTCCTGAACTCTTTTTTCACGGGAAAGGAGCGTTCCTCTCGGGACGATGTAAAATTTTTTCATCAAAGAAAATTCAGCACACTGCAAGTAAACTGACCCGCAGTGCCGCGCTTTCGCAGAAAGCGGCGCTGCAAATGCCGTTTGCCGCCACGACCCTACCTGTGAAAATGGAATACCGGAGCGTCCGCAGACGCTCCGGTATTCCGAAATTATAAA
>ERZ791930.1091-NODE-1091-length-13111-cov-24.349724_pt1 | contig 13111 bp, 14 predicted proteins | sample MGYA00510128_ERZ791930 | MGnify/ENA primary metagenome ERZ791930 (study PRJEB30046, sample SAMN00792057) | human gut metagenome | study: EMG produced TPA metagenomics assembly of the A metagenome-wide association study of gut microbiota in type 2... | reverse complement strand
CGGCTCACCTTTTTCGTTCTGCTCATTACAGAAAAAATAACGTTCTCCACCGACCACTGTCAGATCGATTTCCCAGAGCACCACCTGGGCTGACTGAGTGAGGCGTGTCGTCTCATGATGTGTTTCCTGTGAAATATCCTGCATCAGGGCCTCCTATGCCACGACCTGTTCAAAATCTGCCGTTATGGTTACCCACAGCGCCCCCACGCTTGCCGACCATTTACGACAAACCACCCTGATCGGCTTCCAGTCATAAGGTGGCGTCCACTGAAATGCGCGGACGCCACCGTGCCGTTCCAGAAAGGCTTTTAAAGATGGGTGTTCACATTTACGAACACGTATCGTCACGCTGTAAGTCGACAACTGGTTATTCAGTCCCGCCGCACGACGCTGTTCATAACCATCGCCCAGCTTCACTGTCACCACTTTCGGCTCTGATACCACATTCATATCCGGGCGCACTTTCCAGTGAAACGTCTCCATTACCGATATGCTCCACTTAACCGACCACCATCACGGGCCTGCTGTTGCATAAAGTCCGCTGCTGCTTTTTTCCCAAGGTCATAAACCACCTTCAGGGCAGCCGGACCTATCTGCCCGTTCGTGCCATCGTTATTGATCTCGATGTTGTACTGCGGGGCAAACATCGCCATACCTGAACCACCAATATCCGCCACAACCCCCAGCTTACCGTCAGCACCACGACGCAGTGGCAGAATGGCTTCAGGTCCAGCTTCCCCCATCACACCCGTGCCTTTTGCAAAAGCAAAAAACGTCGGACGGTTAACCACCGTGCCACTGTAACGACTCAAATCAGCAGACTGATAAATCCCCCCATTGGCATTCAGGGAAAGACTGCTGAGATCAAATCCCAGTACACTGCCAATCCCTTTTATCGATTTCATCATGGTTGCCTGCGCCAGAATTTTCGCCATATCTGACAGCACCGAAGAGGTGAAGGATTTGAAGTTGAGTTTGCCGGTAGTGACAAAAGTTGCCAGGCCATTTCCCATGTTGCTGAAGGCTGACGAGAACACCTGTTCTGCTGTTCCTGCCGTATTGTCTGCATCCACGGTAAAATCCTGAAATGCACGCAGGACTCCGTTTTTCCAGTTACCCTGCACAACTTCAAGCTGTTGCCAGTAACGGCGATTCTCATTCAGTTGTCGGTTCAGGCTCTCCGTCAGCGCCTGCTCGGCCTTTCTGTAGTCATCCGTGTTATATGTCCCTTTCTGCTCACTATCCCGCCTCAACTGCTCCAGCTGTTGCTGGTATTTCTGGCGAAGACTCAGTTGTACCTGATATCGCTGCCGCTGCTGATCACCCATACCCACCGTGGCGATATCCAGGTCATGTTGCTGACGCTGAGCGCGCTCTTCTTCAGCCAGTTGACTGGTCAGCTGAATTGTTTTTTTCTTCAGATCGTTGAGTGCCGTCTGTTTCTGAAGCTCCTGCTGTTTTACATCCAGCAGCGTCAGTGCCTGAATCAGTTCATCTTTACGGGCCAGCACACTCTTTTCATCTGCCGTCAGTTTTTTCCCGTCCAGATCGCTGATGCGCTGCTGCAGAGCCAGAAGCTGTTTATGCGCTTCTGTCATCTTTTCAGTGGCAATGCTTGCTGACTGTCTTGCAGCAGCAATCTGTCCTTCCACCTGTGCCTGTTGCTGGCTGTACTGCAGCAATAACCGGGTGGCCTCATCATTACGGGTTTCGCGTGTTTTTTTCTTACCGGATGCCAGGGCTTTCTCGTAACGTTCATTTTCACGTTGTATCGCCGCATCCCTGACAGCCTGATCGGCGTACTGCATGGCATTAATACGCGCAATTTCACGCTGATGTCGTGCTGCTTCCGTTTCATTCATCCGGTTCAGTGCAGCATTTTCAGCATTACGGCGTTTCTGTTGCTCCTGATAATTCCGCTCTGCCTGCTCTTTTGCATCCTGCAAATCCTTCTGGCGTTTTTTCTCCTGAAGATCGTTAAGACGCTGCTGATCGTATTCAACCTGAGAAGATGATGCCGTCCAGGGGAGTCTTTTCGCCCGCGACACTTTCTCCTGTAAAGCGGCAATCTGTTCATCCAGCGAGTCTTCACGACCAATATTCATGGCCGCATCCCAGAAACGACTCCACAAATCAGACAGATACTTCAGCGTACTGCCAAGCGCATTGAGGTTATTATCAATATCCGCAGTACGCCGACCGGTTTCCTCTGCCAGTGCAGACATGGCTATCCGTGCAGCATCACTGGACCGCCCCTGCTCCCCAAGGACGCGTATCTGCTCAAGCTGAGTGGCAGTAAGAAAATGCAGCTCATTGTCCAGAGCCTTCGCGGCATTTACAGGATCATCCTTCAGCCGCTTAAACTGATTTATGGTATCGCTGACCGACTGGCCAACCGATCGCTCCATCTGTGCGGCAGCTCTCGCCACCATACCGATATCGTTTCCACGAAATGCACCACTCCCCACCACCTGAGCCAGCGCACCGGCTGCAGCATGTTGCGTGATACCATTCCCGGAAATAGCACGACTGAGCGTCCACAGCTGCCCGGCAGTAACTCCGGCATAATGCCCCGTCAGCGACAACTGGCGGTTAAATTCTTCCCCCTCCTTCTGACCGTCATACCAGGCTTTACCCAGACCATAGACGGCCGCGGCAATACCGCCAATAACCCCGCCAAGCATCATGCCTTTCGGTGACATCAGTGTGTCTATCCATCCGGCACGGTTAGCCAGCGTTATCCCGGATCCCCTCAGCGCCCCTAAATTGCCGCGGGCCAGTTCACCTATCAGAACGCCTATCTCCTGGCGGGCTGCTGCACTTTTCAGACCCAGCGAATGCGTGGCTTTTCCTGCCTGCTCCATTTTGCGGATATACACTTCTGCAGCACTGCTTACCCCCAGCTGGGCTGCCTTAGCACGAAGCAACTCAGAAGATGAAAGATTCTGGCGGGTTGCCTGCTCTTTAAGCTGACGGATAAACGCCACTTTCTGTCGGGTAGCCTCTTCCTCAGCCTGTGTAAGAACACGGGTTTTCGCCGTAACCTCAGAAATCAGCGCCAGATAATCCTGCTGACCAATCCCGCCACTGTTTCTGGCCTGTCGGATCTGCTGCTGAATACGCTGTAATTCCTGCAGCCCCGCACTGGCCTGTTTCACACTGTCAATCTGACGATAAAACGCAGCAGCCGCTTTATCCTGAGCCTCCGCCAGAGCCATGGCCTGCGCCTGTTCATCGCGCATTTTCTGGCTCAGCGCCTCCATGCGCTGGCGGGTTTTCTCCACCTCGCGGGCCATGCGTTCATGAGCCTGTGCGTTCTTCTCCACCGTCTGCGCATGGACGGAGGCGGCTGTTGCAGCCGAAGAAGCCGCCTGCGTTGTCTGCCGGGCGGCCTGAGTCTGACGCTCCATAAAACGCTGCATACGGGCAGAAGACCGTTCTGCATCGCTGGCGGCACCATTCAGAAGGTTTTTGATACGGGGAATTTCATTTTTAAACTCTGCCGCATCAATCCCCAAATCAATGACCAGGTTGGCTATCTGGTCCATAACGCACACCTCCGGAAATACCTTCTCCAAGATGCATCAGTTCTTCGTCCGTTCGCTCCGGTATCCCGTTCTCTTCCGGTAAAAGGCTGAAATCAGCCACCGCAGCATCACTGCTGCCGGACACCATTCTCACGATCAATGCCTTCAGCGAGGCAAACTGCGCATCCATCCACACATCACTGAAGCTCTGCATCCGGAAATAATCGCCCCACTCACCAAGCTCAGTGGCCGACATTTCCGACAGCATCCGCCGCCAGTCTGCCCGCCGGAACTCCCGGGCAAGCCGCATGACAAACTGCATTTCCCGCGTCAGGACTTTTCCGGCGTCAGCGCCTCATGCTCATCATCCCCGGCATTATCAATGGCCCCCATACCGCTCAGCGACAGAACCATCTCCGCCCCCGCACCCAGGGCATCATACGACCATGTTGTAATAACGGATGCGCAAAGCGTCTCTACATCCTTAGACTGATCCGCATTCCACAGTGAGCGGGAAACCAGCCAGGCATTGATATCCATCCCCATCCGCAGAAAAGCAATCTGTCGTTCAGCCTCCGGCAGTTCTCCCTCCCCGGCATCAAACTTTGCCGTTCGCTGCTGAACAAACGCCAGATATTCAATTCTCTGCAGCCCGGACAGCTCACTGAGCACCACGGACTGTTTTTCATAATTAAACGTGCCCTGTTTCAGAAACATCATGTTCTCCACCTGCAAAAAAGCCCCGGATAACCGGGGCAAATGATGAGTATCGTCCTGTTAACCTGCGGCGCTGACAGCCACCGCAGCCACGGCCACAAAATCGCCGTCAGAAGTCATGCCCACAATGCTGACACTGCCCTGCTTCACGCCTTTCACCGTGGCCACAAGCCCGTTCAGGGTCACCGTGGCAGTCTGTGGATCTGTCGAATGTACACTGATCGCTTTGTCACTGGCTCCGTCAGGTTTTACTGTAAAGGTCAGCGTGGTGGTTGCTCCCACTTTTACACTGGCAGATGCTGGTGCCACCGTCAGCCCGGTAACGCTCACTGTTTCAGTGCCTTCCTCTGCCAGATGCGGACGCCCCACACCGCTGATTTTCACTGTGCGGGTCATCACGTCTTTTGAGGCAATGGTTTTACCCAGTGAGCTCAGCCAGCCACGGAAAACATCAACAGTGCCGTTGGGATATTTGATACGAAACGCGCAGACTTCACCGGAGTCGAACAACTGAACCAGTTTTTTCTGCCCGCTGTCACCCGGACGCCAGGCCAGCGTCGCCGAAGTATCACCGACGGATTTCTGCCCCTGGGTTGTCGTTTTCCAGTCTGCATCTTCATCATCGAGATAAGTGTCATCTTCTGCATCAGCGGTCATTTCGCCAGGTTGCAGATCCTTCACCATCGCAAGACGCAGCCAGTCAGTGTCCGATAAAGGGTTCGCAAACGCATCGCCCTTGCCGGTGTACATCCAGAACGTCGTTCCCGCACCTTTCGTTTTTGCCAGTGGATTTGGTGTGGTCATTGCCACCTCCTTTAATTCGTGTACGTGATCTGGTACGTGATTTCCGCCATCGCCCAGGTGGCCATCTCATTATCACGTTGATAGTTAAAACCGAGAGGGATCAGGGTGTCGATGAGTCCGGAAAGTGCCGGTATATCATTCAGAGCCGGGAAAATGGTGCTCTCCATCCACATATCCAGCTCTGAATCCGGTGCCTGTGCCCGGATGAAGACAGCAATATGCAGAACAGCCTGCCAGTCATCTTCATCCGTCATTTTTCCGGTGTACTGAGCATCACTCAGCCACACCGCCACGGCAGGCAGTTCCTGCGCATCAATAAATGCCGGAAGCCCGTCAAAAAACGTGGCGCTGTCTCCACACTGTTCCCGAAGGCGTGCCAGTACGGCCTGGCGGATTTGTGTATGTCGGTTCATCGGGTCAGCCATAACCTCAGTTGTTGTTTCAGTGCATACCCCAGCTGTTTCGGCATTTCCGCAGCAATAATGCGGTCGCGGGCATCTTCAAATGCCTGTGTCAGCGGTCCGGACAGCGGGACTTTCACCACATCAATGGGGTAACGATTTTTGCCATCAATACGCCGCATCACATGCCAGCGACCATTCGCCAGTTGCTGAATAAACGCATCCCGGAAAAGATATTTACCCACCTTCAGCACACTGCCACGGTACTGCAGTTTTCCACCACGCCGGGCCAGTCTGACCCGGGCTGTCCCCAGCTTAATAGCGGGCAGATTGCCCCGGTTAACGCGGATCCTGGCCGTCATTTTTCCTGACGGACTGGCTTTAAACACCCGGACACGCTGACGTACCAGTTTCAGGGGGATCCCTTTCACCTGGTTATCTCCCGCAACGGTATTCCCGGCAACCTGCCGGGTGGCGACCGAGACCGCTTTCTGTGCCACACGGTTTATCGCCCATGCGCTGGCCTGTGGCACCATACGGGTATCAAGGCTGTTCAGATTACGGATGGCATTCTCAAGCCCCTTCATCCCACACCTCTTTACTCAATAAAGATCATTGGCTTACCGTTAAAACGTTCATGCCGTGTGACCGTCCATTGTTGTCCGTCATAAACAACGCGATCCCCGCGCCGTGGGCGGTATCCCGAAGAAAACACCACCAGAGAGACCGCAGGTCCGGACAGAGCATTCAGCTCTGCCAGTGTTTCTCCCGGGATCACAGTCATATCGACATCATTAATCGAGGCTGTCTTTCCCATCTTTCTGACCGTGATCGCATCCATACGCGCTGCCAGCCGGGAAAAGGGATCAGACATTGAGTTTTACCGGCACTTCTTCTGCACTGGTTCCGGCATCTGCCCAGACAACCCCGACCAGCGGATCAGAGCCGCTGTTAGTCAACTGAACTTTTCCGGACTTCAGATAAACCTTCTTACCCGTTTTCATGTCATCCGTTTTCAGCTTAGGCAGCATAAACACACCTTCGGTCAGGCCGTCGCCTGTTTCACCCTGTGGAATATCGGTCAGCGCTACCGCAAAAACATCACCCACCTGCACCAGATCTCCGCTGCTGATGGCTGCACTGGCAACAATCGCCACCGTTTTTCCTTCTTCTACAAAATTCTTTGCCATAACTGTCTCCGCACAGCCCCGTTCAGGGGCTGATTTCAGGTACAAAAAAGCCCTTACGGGCCATCAGAGTTGTTGTCTGCGACGTTTACGCCGTACATTTCACCAGACCGCGGTGATCAACTGGCGCGACACCGGCGTCAATACGCACTTTCGTTGTCACGCCATCCACACTGAAGCCCTCCATCTGATCAATATATGGCGTATCCACACCGTTGAGATAAGCCACTTCAATCGTATCGGAGCCTTTTGACGCAGCCAGGTAGAAGGTGGTCTGGCTGTTATCATCAAGACGAGGCTCTGCAATAACGGTCGCAAAATCTTTCACCGGGTTAATAATACCGGCGTTAATGTCAGCCCCCTTGACACTTGAGGAGCGAATGACCTGGTTAGCAACAGACTCCATCGCCGTCGGTACCAGTACGAACGCAGGACGAATATTCAGATGACGCTCCCCCTCTTTCTGAACGCGCATCAACTGGCGGGCTTTATCCAGCGATGCCACGTCCATTGCAGCGCTCTCCAGTACGTTTGCATGTTTCGCTTTATCGAACAGACTTACATTATCTGTGGAGATTTTCGGGTTAGACGTCAGAATGGCATAAACCAGATCGGCAATAGTGGATTTCGCCGCACGGCCCAACTTCATCGGGACATCGGTCAGCATATTCAGATCATCATTGATAATGGCCTGACGGGTGATACTGAACAGCTCGCCATAGGTCGCCAGTGCAATAGTGGCCTGTTTATCTCCGGTGGTGACGTATTTATATTCCGCCCCTTCACGCACCTGACGCAGAGCACTGAAGCCCCCCATACCCACACGATGGGCAATTTTAAAATCAGACAACTGACCTGTCCGCGTCCACTGTTCATAGGTTTCAGGGGCATCTTCCCAGCCCTGCAGAATGGCTTTGTTCGCAACATCCAGCAGAATATTACCGAAGTCAGACGTACTGTGTGTGAACGCCGCACCGACCATCTGCATCGGGTTATAACTGGAAACCCCAATACCCCGTTCAGTCAGTGACATACGGGCATATTCACGCAGGGTCATCCCGTTGTAGACATTATCACGTTCGGTTTTTTCAAATCCGGCACGCGCCATCAGCGCCTGGCGGATCCCGTCCCCCACAAAATTACCGTTACCGACATAAATATGAGCCGGGGTATTTTTATTGGATGGCGTGGACTCGCGCCCCATCTCGTTCAACAGCTTTTCGCGGGCCTGCTCCAGCGAACATTCAGGATCGGCAAGACACTGAGCCTGCAGCGTCTGATAACGCCCGCCAAACATGGCAAACAGATCATTAATACCGTTTACACGCGCTTTTTGCTCTGCCAGTACCTGCGCACGGATGCTGTTTTCATCCACCACGGGTGCTGCTGCCTGCACTGGCGTCCGGGAGGCTTCAGGTTCATTATCCTGTACGCGTGGAGCACTGTTGCGTGGCGGAGTAATCATGTTTCGAATGGATTCCGGCATCTTTTTAAATTCCTCTGTACGTTTTGACTGAATACATGCCATTGCCTTAACGGCTGGCGTTACCTGATCAGCAAATCCATGTGCCAGACATTCGGCACCGGACATCCAGGTCTCATCCGCCAGCATGGCAGCAATTTCATCGGTGGTTTTCCCGGTTTTCTGTGCATAAGCGGGTAACAGAACCGCCTCAACTTTATCGAGCAGGTCGGCATAGGTGCGCATGTCCTCCGCATCACCGCCCGTAAAGCCAAATGGTTTATGAATCATCATGAAGGTGTTTTCCGGCATAATGACCGGGTTTCCCACCATCGCAATGACCGACGCCATTGATGCCGCCACACCGTCGACATAAACGGTAATGGACGCACCATGTGTTTTCAGCGCATTAAAAATGGCGATGCCTTCAAAGACATCGCCACCCGGTGAATTGATATGGAGATTAATGTGGGTGATATCGCCCAGTGCATTCAGATCACTGATAAACTGCTTCGCTGTAACACCCCAGAAACCAATCTCGTCATAAATATAAATATCCGCGTCACTCTGGTGACCAGCCTGCATCCTGAACCAGGAATTATTCTTCGGACTGGTCGTCGGTGTACTGCGGCTACTGTCGTTTCGTTGCGGCACTGCTGCCTCCTTTATCACTGGCCGGATCGGTATCAAATACCAGGTCCAGCTTGCGGTTTTCATCAATTTCGGCCTTGCGCCGACGTTTGACATCATCCGGATTACGACCACCTGCACGTACCCAGTCTGATTCTGTCGCCGCTCCACCACGAATCTGGATTTTCCAGGCCTCAGCCTCCTTAACAGGGTCAATCCACGGCATCACCGGTCCGGAATACACCGCGGTATACAGTGAAGAACGGTCAAGATCGCGGGGTAGCCTGATAACACCGGATGCCACAGCCTGTTTCAGCCAGGCACGATACATCGGGCGGGTGACGGCACCAATAAACCAGTCCTGCAGGATCAGGTAGCCATCAGTGGATTCAACCAGCTCCTGACGCTGGGCGCTGTAAGTGCCGTTATAGTTGCGCGCTGTACTGGAAAAACTCAGACGACTGCCCGCCGCCACGGCACGCAACTGAGCATTACGAAAAGTTTCAAGGTTAGGATTTGGGCGATCCGACTTCACCATTCCGATTTCTTCGCCGGGTTTCAGATCGTCGTAAATAATGCCTGGCTGAATGGTAAGCTCGCGTTCATTCTCCTTGCTGTCATTACCATCCGTTTCATAGCTCTGTCCGTCGCCTTTGCGGATGTACATCCCCAGAGCAGCGGCGACCCTTGCTGCAGTCAGCTCAGAATCTTCATACTCTTTCAGGGCGCTGAGGCGGATCAGCACACCGGACAATAAAGACGTCCCGCGCATCTGGTGCAGACGGCGAACAAATTTAAGATGCAGCATTCGCTCTGCATCCACTTCTTTGGTTTCCATCTGCCGTCCGGATACAGGACGACTTTTATACACCAGATATTTTTCGGGACGCCCCCAGTCATCAACAAACACGCCCTGATTCAGCCTGTTGCTCTCATCACTGGTCATGGGAATAAAGTCCGGCTCGAGCGCCTCCAGCCAGAAATGAACACCGGCAGAAGGCGTCAGGCTGTTTATGCGCCCGGAAACCATCTGGGCAAACACCTCACCATCGCGCAGCCAGGTACGAAGCATCAGACGTTCCAGCATCGGACGGGTAAACTGCCCGGTGACTTCCGGGCTGACAGACCATTCACTCCATCGGGTGCGAATCTCCGCAGCCAGGTCACGGGCAATGGCCCCATTGCGTAATACCGGATGTGGCTCGACAATAATCCCGTTTTTCCCCACCACCCGTTCTTCCAGCTTGTCAAATACACCAATAACCAGATCGTGGTTGTTATCAAGGTAACGGGCCTGCTCACGTAACGACACGGCCCCGTACTGGCTTAACTGGTCGGCAGTTCGGTTCTCCCGTCGGGCTTTGTGTGTCCGCGTCGTTTTTACGGCCTCATAAGCCTGGATCACCGCACGGGAACGCAGCCTTGCCGCTTTCCATCCTGGTGAAAAAACGCCAATCACATCATCAAGAATTGCCATCAGAACCTCGCCAGCCGATACCCGGGATGCCCCCGTCGTCGTGTAATCAGAGCCGCAAGGCGGCGCTCCCACTCCTGCCGTCCCTGCCTGATCTCAGATAAGTTTTCCATGGTCATCTGCTGACCATTAAAGGTGACGGATTTTCCGTCCAGCACCGCCATTTCAGCTTCCGTATAACGCTGAATCATGGCTTCGATATCATTCTGGTTCATAACCATCCTCCGGAAGTCAGCCAGGGGTTAACATCGTCAGTTACTGTTTTCTTCCGTTTTTGTTTTTTAACAGGCGTGGATACCGGTTCCGGTGAGGATGACGGTTCGGTACTGTCCGGGACACACTCCAGCCAGGTTTCCCGGCTCGCCCACTCCGGTGCATCCGGCCAGCGGATCTTTTCGTATCCATGCAGAATGACCAGAGCCTCGGCATACACCATCAGGTCAAAAGCTTCGTTGGCACCGCGACCCGGCTTACTCCATTTCCCGTCACTGCTCCGCTCTTCATACGTCAGTTCGTCGTAAAACCAGCTCCCCAGCCAGTCAGGGAAATGCACATAGCCGGGACCTGGCGAGTCACGCCATAACGCGTTATTCACCCGGTCTTTCAGTGCATCCGTCTGAAGAAGCCAGAGCGGCACATCACCTGCGGCCTGCGCCCGTCGGCCCGTTCGTCCGGTGTTATCAGGGAATGTACGGGTGATCAGTTTTGCGCGCCGGATGCTGTCGCCCTTAAACAGGTAAATACGTTTACCAAGGCCATCACGACGGCAACGACGCCAGAATTTATAGGCATTATCAGTGACCCCGTCTTCACCGCCGGAGTCCACCGCCATTGCCATCAGTCGCATTTGTTGAGAAGGATCGGAGGCCAGCGGCCAGCTTTTATGAAAAACATCCGTCAGCAGGACATCCCAGTCTTCCGGATAGCTGGCCGGATCAATTCGCTGGCTCTCCCCGTCGCTGTCACCGCGCAATGACTGCGTGATGTTGTAACGATCAATAATCCAGCGTTCGCCACGGCTGCCATAGCCCGTTACCTGAACCACAAAACGGCGATGACGTCCCGCCTGCACATCCACTGTCGCCACAAGAAAATTAACGCCATCTGGCACACTGCGGGAAGGAACTGGCTCTGCCCGCTGCTCAAGCAGTTCACTTTTTCGTTGCTCCATGCTGGCGCGGGGAAGATAAGGTAATCCCCAGTCGGTGTTGATAACCGCCCTGAGTGTTTCTTCACTTCCTGTCGCTTCATACTCCTGTTCTGCAGTCAGTAATTTGTAAACCAGTTGCGCCCAGGTCTGATACGCAGCAGCTGGCCCTTCCATCCAGAAACTGGCGATACGGGAGCGGCGCGGTTCACCGGAAACGTTGCCGTTACAATCAATGACCTGACCTTCACGCAACCAGACTCCTGCACTATTGAGCTCACGCTTTTTCTCCGCAGTGATAATGCCGCTGCAGTGCGGGCAAAGTAGATACGCCGCCTCACTGGCTTTAAAGGGATCCGGTTCATTACGGTAGCCGGTCATGGCATCCATGGCTGGCTGAAAATATTCACCGCAGTGCGGACATGGCCAGTACCAGCGGCGGCGGTCACCACGATTGTAAAGGGAAAGAATACCAGTCGTCGGTGGCGCTTCATGAGGCGACTTACGTCGCCATTTGCTGTCGCAGATGTCACGTCCCGGCGAGCTCTCCACCAGAGTCATCCCGGCGGACATAAATGTGGTGGTACGTTTTGAGGCCAGGGAGAAACCATCACCCTCGCTGTCGATATTCTCCGGAAAACGGTCGTAATCGGTTAAGGCGACAAACCGGTAATCCGACGACGACATAATGTTGACCGAGGGCCAACCAATTTTAAGGAACGAGCCATCCCTGAACGTCTTATCATGGACATTATTGTCATTACGACGTGGACTCATTCTTTTCTTTACCGCCGCACTGCTTCTGAACGTTCTGTCGAGGCGCTTTTTTGAATGCTCGCGGGCCTTATCTTCGGTCATCTGCACAACGAGCATGTCCGAAGGATCGCAAACGATGGTATAGACAATCCATCCATCGATCAGACCAATGGTCTTCCCTGTTCGCGCAGGACCAACAAAAATCACCGCATCGTATTCACGCGATGCCAGGCAGTTCATGGGCTCAATGATGTAGGGTGTCAGTTCAGGATCCCATGGCACCGAGTTACCAGCCCCCTTGGGAACACGCATGAATTTTTTAACAGCCTCCGAAATCGGCATGCGACGTGGTGGGGAAAATCCTGCCGATATGTCCCTTCCCAAATTTCGGGCTGATGAAAAACCCATTATTCCTCCTAGAGACTCTCTCCTTCCTCATCAGGAATTAATTCAGCAGCACAAGCCTCGTAGGATTTTTCCTGAAGAGTGTATCGCAGGTCATCAATGGCCTGCTGTACAACGCCAACGGCCTGAGGAGTCAGGGCGCAATCGCGTTCAAGAACATCCGGAATTGTCTCCAGAACCTGGACGACAGCCTTTCTCATGGACGAATAGACGATGACTACTTCATCAACGGGGATGAGTTTTCGCTGCTCCTTTTCCAACTTGATCCTTTCATTTTCCGACTGGTACCAGTCCTTTCTCTCTTTCGGCTCCATACGGGATGGATCATGAACAGAGTCTGCTGCCTCATGCTTCACACTAAACAGGGCAGGCCCGACATGCTGCAGGGCGTAAACGGGGTTCCCCCTGACAGTCGCAGCCACAGGAGTGTTGGCCGCGAGGAGCCGTTTTTTTACTGTGTCCCGGTGAAGCCCAAAGGCCTCGGCGATTTTAAAAACACTCCAGTAATAAGCATCACCGATCCCGCTCACATTTGACATAAGCAACTCCATCTGGCAGGTGAAAATCAGGTTTATTTATATATTTCAATTAATTGCAAACT
>ERZ791930.1088-NODE-1088-length-13132-cov-6.206316_pt1 | contig 13132 bp, 9 predicted proteins | sample MGYA00510128_ERZ791930 | MGnify/ENA primary metagenome ERZ791930 (study PRJEB30046, sample SAMN00792057) | human gut metagenome | study: EMG produced TPA metagenomics assembly of the A metagenome-wide association study of gut microbiota in type 2... | reverse complement strand
GCAGCCGCAGGCTGCCCGGCATTGTATTATAAAATTTTCCCCTGCCAGCGCCCCGGCTTCGTCCACCACGGTAAGCTGCAGGGGCTTGTCGGTCATCCTGTATACAGCATTTGCTCTGTGGTGCTATCGTAACAAAAATTCCATATTTTCACAAGAGCAATATTCACTGGAACTTAGCCAGTTTTCTTTGTGTATTTAGCACAAAGCACGCCTTTTTACGGCATTTCAGCGGGGGTTTTCTTGTCTTTTCAACTAATATATCACTTTTGCCGTTTCAAAAGGCTCTTTAGCGCGATTGCAAGCTACTTGTATACAAGTACTGATATAAACTTTGGTTTGAGCATTGACATTCTGCCGCCGGAACGGTACAATGATAGTAAGCTTATATTGACCGGATAATGGAGAACGATTATGGCAACACTACAGCACACTGATGAGCTCTATCATATTCTGGAGGACGAGATCTGCGCGCTGAAGATCCTGCCCGGGGAAGCGCTGAGCGAGAACCAGCTGTGCAAGCGGTTCGGCGTTTCGCGCACCCCCATCCGCAGCGTTTTGCAGCGGCTGGAGCAGAACGGCTTTGTGCAGATCATCCCCTGCAAGGGCACCATCGTTACCGCCATCGATATTGGCGTGGTGGACCAGCTCATCTTCCAGCGTGTTGCGGTGGAGGGCATGGTCTTCCGCGATTTTGTGCAGAGCTGCTCGCCCATGGAAGTGCTTGCGGTGGAACACCTTTATAATATGCTGCTGGAGGCTGCCGAGAGCCGCTGCTGCCCGGAGACCTTCGATTTCAACCGCTTTCTCAGCTGCGACCTTGCCATGCACGAATACTGGTTCCACAAAACCAGCAAGGAGTACCTCTGGCAGCAGATGACCCGCCCGCAGGCAGACTACTCTCGCTTTATCCGTCTGGACATTGTGGGCGCGCGCAACGTGCCCAGCGTTGTCAGCGAGCACGCCGAGATGCTGCGCATCCTGCGGGAAAAGGATCTGGACGCCATTGAGCCGCTGATGCGCACCCACCTGTACGGCGGCGTGAGCCGTATGGGCAGCAAAATCTACTCGGACGAGTACCGCGGCTACTTCAAGCTGCCGAAAGGCAAAGAATAACCAAAAAGGCCGCTGCACAGCATTTGTGCAACGGCCTTTTTTCTGGTTGCGCCAGCAGGAGTCGAACCTACGATGGGGGAGTCAAAGTCCCCTGCCTTACCGCTTGGCGATGGCGCATCATGAAAGACAGTATAGCATATTTTCTGCCATTTCACAAGAGGTATGCCGCGTTTTTGCAACTTTTTCCCGGGTCCTTTCCCTGCAGCGGTCCGGCATGGCATGATTTTTGCTTTTTTCCATTTCCTTCCATTTTTTTACGAAAGAGAAGCTTCCGGGGGTGCTGTTTTCAAAAAATACAGTCTATCGGGGCGCAGACACCGCCCTACGAAGATGAAATTTATTTTTTTCATAATTTTTCTTATTATTTTTTCAAAAGACTGTATTTTTTGTTGCGGTTCTGGTACACTGGATGTGATAAAAATAGGTTGAAGAAACTTCTCCGCCGTCCGGGCTGCGCCCGGGTGGGGTAGTGTCTCCATCTTTGTGAAGGAAAGCGAGGGATCTCATGAAAAAATTCCTGAAAACGCTGGCAGTCGGGCTTTGCCTGTTCACGCTGCTGAGCTGTGCGCTGCCGGCTGCATTTGCTGCCGACAATACTTCGGGGAGCAAAAAGGAAGAGACCGTGTACGCCATTGGTATGGATGCTCAGGGCGGCATCTGCTCTACCGTGGTCACCTACACGACCCTGTCCGGCAAACTGGAGAGCACGCCCGAGCAGCCTACCATGACAGGCTACACCTTTGACGGCTGGTACACCGAGCCGGTTGGTGGCAGCAAGGTGACCACCTCTACCGTGTTCACCTCCGACACCACCATCTACGCCCACTGGACTGCCAAGCCCGGCAGCTCCATTGTACCGCAGCCCCCCACCATCAACGTCCAGTGGCAGAAGTATGTAGGGCCCGCGCTGGTAGCCGGTGCGCTGCTTACCACCCTGCTGGTCGCCACCATGTTCTGAACTATGCTGTAAAGCACAATGATACCAATGAAGAAAGGGATCTTACCATGACTACTTCCACCATGAAACTGCCCGCCAGCTACGCCGCCATCGAGGCTGAGGAAATGACCTATCTGGACGGCGGTACCAACAACGCCTACCAGACCTTCCTGGATGTCGGCAAGGTGTTCAACTACATCGCCCGCATCTTCTCCGGCGCAAGCTCCATCATCAACAACGTCAACGTTATCTACCAGTCCTTTGTTTCGCTGAACAGCCTGCTGGGCAGCTTCGGCAAGTAAAAGACTGCACCCAAAGACCGGTTCGGGAGCCGCACATTTTTCGAAAATGTGCGGCTCCCTTTTTTGTACGCGCGGCAATTCAGCATAGCACAGTGCAAAACTTCAAACGTTTGAATTGTAAAGGAACTTTTTGCCAATTTTATATTTAAATAGCAAGAAATTGGTAATTCTGCACGCAAAATGAGAAAAGTTGCGAATTTTTTCGATTTTTTTCTCTTAATTTTGTGTCTGTTTTGTATATTGTAGTTACATAGGGTGCGGTAAAATAAGGCAGTTGGCAAAAAGCGCTCTGCGCCCCCCATCCGCCGCAAAAATAGTGCGACGGTAAGCGCTTTTTCAGAGTTTTTGTTAAGTGTTTTCGCAATTTATGAAAACCTTTTCGTAATTCAGATTTGGGAGTATGAACGCACATGGCAGATCGTGAACTGCGGCGGATGCACCGCGCTGAACTGATAGAGATTATTTATGCACTGAAGCAGAGCGAGGATCAGCTCAAGGCGCAGAACGCCGCGCTTACCGCGCAGCTGCAGGACCGGCAGCTGCGGCTGGAAAGCGCTGGTTCTATCGCGCAGGCTGCGCTGGAGCTGAACAACGTGTTTGCCGCCGCGCAGGCTGCCGCCGACGACTATCTGCACTCGGTACAGGCAAGCCTTGCGGACACCAACGCCACCGCCGCCAACACCCTGTCGCAGGCGCGCAGCGAGGCCAAGCGCATTCTGGAGCAGGTGCAGGCAGACGCCGACAGCCTGAAAGCGCAGACGCAGCAGGAATGCGAGACCATGACCGCTGCCGCCGCACAAAAATGTACCCAGACCGAGGCCGACTGTGCGGCCATGGTGGCCCGGGCAGAGCAGGAGGTGCAGCAGCGCTGGCAGGCCTTTGACCGTAAGGCCAACGAGCTATTGGACCAGTACCGCAGCACCGACATCCTGCCTTCGGAGGAAACATGAAAAAACGCGATATCCGGTTCGCTTCCATCCCCTCCACCGAGGAAGTGGCCGCAGAGCGTGAGCGTCTTGCGTACCAGAGCCGTTACAAGCGGGTGCTGCGCAGCACGATCTACATTCTGGTGGTGGTGGCTGCAGTGGCTGTGCTGCTGGCCACGCTGTTTCTGCCGGTGCTTCAGGTCTCCGGCGACAGCATGAACCCGACCTTAAACGATAAAGACATTATCCTGCTGGTAAAATCCGACCGCATCCAGAACGGCGAGCTGTGCGGTTTTTACTGGCAGAACAAGCTATTGCTCAAGCGCATCATCGGGCAGCCCGGTGATGTGATCGATATGGACGTGAACGGCGTGGTCTCGGTGAACGGTGAGGTGCTGGACGAACCCTATGTGGATTCGCTGACCGTGGGCGAGTGCGATATCCGGTTCCCCTATCAGGTGCCGGAAAACCGGTACTTCGTGCTGGGCGACCACCGCGCCACCTCCATCGACAGCCGCAGCAGCGTGATCGGCTGCGTGGAAAAAAATCAGATCGTGGGCAGGGTGTTCCTGCGGGTATGGCCCCTGTCCAGTTTTTCGTTGATCCATTGAACCCGGGAGGAGGCAATCAGGTATGAACGACATTTTAAAAACGCACATGGAGCGTTTCCGCGAAAACCGGCACACGCTGCGGCGCTACACTGCGTTTGTGCTGGCGCTTGCCATGATCACCACCCTGTTCGTCAACTGGCAGCTGCACGGCGTGGGCATCTCTATGACCGCGCAGTACCAGTGCGGCGAGGTAGAGCACACCCACACGGAGGCTTGCTACGAGAAGGTGCTGACCTGCGGTTATGAGGAAGGTGCCCTTAAAAACGCAAGCGAGATCGCTGCCGCCGAGGCCGCCGAGCCCAGCGCCGAGGAAGAGATCATGCCGCTGGAGCTGGAGCCGCAGATCGAGTTTGTGCCCCACGAACACACCGAGGACTGCTACACCGAGGTGCAGACCCTGACCTGCCTGGAGGAAGAGCACGTCCACGGCGACGACTGCTTCGACCCCGAGGACGGCAGCCTGATCTGCGAAAAATTTGAGCACACCCACGACGAAAGCTGCTACACCACCAGCTACGAGCTGACCTGCGGACTGGAAGAGGGCGAGCTTGTGGAGCAGGTAGTGGAGCCCACCCAGAGCGCCGAGCTGGCAGCCATGGCTATGGCTGAGCCTGTGGCGCTGGAGCCGGTAGTGGACACCGTGCAGCCCATCTACCACCACCACACCGACGCCTGCTATGAGGAAGTGCTCACCTGCCCCCTGCCGGAGCATCACCACACCGTAGCCTGCCTGAGCGACACCTCCGCCGACATCGAGACCCCCGAGGAGTGGCAGGCTTCCACCGCCGGGGTGGAGATGACCGGCGAATGGAACGAGGACCTGCTCAGCGTGGCAAAGACCCAGCTGGGCTACGAGCAGAGCGAGAAAAACTTCGAGATCGACCCCGCAGACGGCGTGACCCTGCGCTACTACACCCGCTACGGCGATTCCTACAATAACCCCTACGGCGAGTGGGACGTGATGTTCCTCTCTTACTGCCTGAAATATGCCAGCATCCCCCAAAGCGCCATCCCGCAGGAGGCCAGCGTGCTTGCCCTGCGCAGCGCTATGAGCGGCATGGACTGGCTGCTGGAGGAGGACGGCGGTGCCGCCCAACCCGGCGATATCGTTATTTATAATAAGTATGTCACCCGCACCGTGGCTGTGGACAGCAGCGCCGATGGTGTGGAGGCGGATCTGGACGACCTGTTCAGCGCAGCCACTGAGCCTGCCGACGCCATGGATGATGCTTCCAGCGTGAGCACCGAGTTCGAAAACAGCGCAGAGCTTGCGGAATACGACGCTTCTGCGCCGGATATCGCCCCCACCACCGGCACACAGGACAGCGTGCTTACCCCCGAAACCGCTGCCCCCAGCGTGGTATCCCCCGCTGCCGAGCCGCAGACCACCACCGTGACCGACGCCCTGCCCGTGGATACCGTGGGCATTGTCAGCGAGGTGGACAGCGATGCCGGTACGCTGACCGTTATTTCCGGCGATGTGGACGGCAAGGTTGCCGAGGTAATGCTGCTTGATGCTGATGTACTGGCCGTGGTGGATATTGCCGCCGCCCAGTACGCCAGCCAGATGCCTGCCATCTCCGCCAGCGGCCCGAACCGCGCGCCTGCACTGGCAGCAACGGGGACCCTGCTTCCGACCGCAGATACCTACGATTTCACGGAGAATATCACCTCTGCAAAATTGCAGTATCGCGGAAGTGCAGGGGAGCAATGGCAGGATATTCAGGACAATTCCGATGTCGATGAATACGATCAGATTCAGGCTGTTCTGGAATACACACTGCCGCCCCGCACGTTGTCTTCTACTCGGAACACCATTGTGTATCCTTTGCCGGAGGCTTTAAAAAATTTCACGGAAGACGGTATTGTCTATAATTCTAACAAAGAAGCTGTTGGTGTTGGCAAAGTAGAAAACGGTCATGTTTCCATTACTTTCTACGATACGTATGTACAAAAAAATGCTATAGGTTCTGAGATTAGCGGTTCTCTGGCTTTCAATGGTGAAGCCAAAGAAATGAACATACAGCATGATACGGAAACCGTAATCAACTTCAACAAAAGTCATTCCAGCAAGATCACCATCAAGAAAGATTACAACAAAAAAGGTGATCTTCACACCTCTAAGCAAACCAGCGATTATGACCTTGAAAAGGGTGCTGTAAAATATACCGTAAAGGTATGGAGCACCTACGGCACAGCCGATCATCCCATTCAACTGGAAGATATCATGACCGATATCAAGCTGGACCGGACGCAGAGCATCACAGTCGTAAAGAAAGACGGCAGTTCTGCCAGTATCGACAATCTCACTTATGAAACTGATGACAAGGGCTTTACCGGCACATTGCCCGCACTTGGCGCAGATGAGTATTACGAACTGACCTATTGGGGTGTGCTTCCTTCTGACCTAAAGGGCGGCAATGTTACCACGACGAACAAGATCCATGTCGAATCGAAAAATTCCGATGGTGCAAAGATCGAGAGTGACGCTTCGGTAGACTTCAGCTTTAACACCGTGAAGAAGCAGGGGGTCAAAAACAGCGATGGAACCATCACTTGGACAATCACGCTGAACGAAAATCACGCTGAGATGAATGGTTGGACGTTGAGCGATGAGTTGAACGGCAATGCCTACACCGGCACTGTTACAATCACTCCCTCTGCGGGCACTTCGTTTACCGCAGCACTTCCTTACAAATTTGGTTCTGACCCCGCCGATACGAATACTACCGCAAGCTACACCATCACCTACAACACCACGGACGATCACCCCTATAACACTTCGCAGGTCAAGAACAAGGTGACCCTGAAGGACGATAAGGACAACGAAAAGGGTTCTTCCGAATACGGTGTTGAGGTTGGCAGCAAGGACGCCTATTTCAAGACCGGTACCGGTGTTACCGATAATGGCAATGGCACTTTGACCCTTAACTGGGAAGTTGAATTGATCATCGACAAGGATTATCCTGCCGGTGGATGGAAATGGTGCGATTATGCTTCCTATTACAGCGTGTGTGCACAGTATTTCACGCCTGCGCAGCGTACAGCGCTGTATGCTGAATTGACTCGTGTTCTCGGTCACTCTGATTATACTGTTACCGACGGTTATAATCCGAAAGCCGATGACGGCACCGGAAACTGGGGTTCGATTGGCATCGTTGGAAACCAGCCTTTGCAAAAAGATACCGTTTTGAAATTCAGTTTTTCTACTACAGCTAAGTGTCCCAGTACCAAAACTGATTTCAAGAACCACTGTAGCTTCAATAATACTGCTTTTGAAGGCACAAACACCTACAAACCAAGCGGCAATGCAGTTGTAAAGAAGCTCGATAAACTTACCAATTCTGAGGCTAACAGCAGCCATGACTACCATGATATCAATGGCAAACCAGAGTGGAAGATCGAAGTTACTTTGACCGAAGCCTTTAAGGCTGCCGAAAGTGGACTTGAGCACATTGTGATCACCGATACGCTTCCAGCCGGTGTAAAGATTTCGGACATTGATATCAAAACCAACAATTACTGGGGTAAGAACGGCGAAGAGAAAAACGACAGTGTATGGAATCTTCACACATGGATCAACAACGATGCATCAGGAGGTGTCACTGGGCATGGTCCCGACATTCCCGTTACAACCACAACTGTCGGTGATCATCAGGTTGTTACACTGCGTATTCCCCTGCGGCTCTTGCAATGTCTCGCAGTAGATGAAAAAATCAATATTTATGTAACCACCGACATTACGGATAATCCCGCCAACTGGGTGAGCACGCAAAAAAACTTTACCAACGAAGTCAATGTGACCGACAGCACTAATAAGGATTGGGGTACAGCCTCGCAGACGCAGGAGATCACTTACAACAGCCTGCACGATGCCGTGCAAAAGAGCGGTAGACAGGTTGACGTAGGTGAAGCTGCCGATACAGTGGAGTATACGGTTATTGTCAATCCCGATGGTCAAACAATTCTGGGCACCCCTGACATCAAGCTGACACTTGTTGATGACCTTGCGTACACTTATGACCCTTGGCATAACAATATGCTCATCACGCTCAAACCTTCCAGTGTTGCCGTGTATGAATACGATAAAGCTACCAATGCCCTTGGAAGCCCGCTAACCGTTTCAGAGTATTCGTATCTATACGAAACCATCGGTTATGGCTCCGGCAGCGGCAATGAAAATCGCATTAATCGCCTGACCTTCACCTTGCCAAACGCAAAACCGCTTGCAGTGGTTTATCGTTACCTTTCTAATGCTTCTCACGACATTACTTTGAACAACACAGCCACCCTGTTGGCGCAAGACAAAAAAATCACCTCTGTTACGGATAGCCAATACGTTAAAATCACTTCCAGCAGTTGGAACGCCAATGCCAAAGAGGGCGTATACGCCTACAAGGTGGATAAAGACAATAACGGTCTGTATCTGTCCGGTGCAAAGTTCAGTTTTTATGCGTGGGACAGCACCAAAAACGATTGGTCTTTGGTGAGCGACGAAATCGTCACGGATGAACAAGGTGCATTGGTTAACACTGCCGGGAAGAATTTGTCCGAGATCATGAACAGCCAAAAAGTTCAACTCCGCAATCAGGCATTCAAGCTTGTGGAAACACAGGCTCCTGCCGGTTATATCTTTGATCCCGACAATTCCTACTACTTCTATATCCCGGATAGTAATGTAACTACCTATCCGGAGAAGCTCCCCTCTGACCTGAGCGCTTATCATGTAACATCTGCCGGAGGATACCTCTATCTTACCAATGAGAAAGAGCAAACTCAGGATTACGAACTCCCCTCTACCGGTGGCACCGGTACACTACCGTTTACAGCCGTGGGCGGCACTATGATGCTGACCGCGCTGGTATATAGCTTTTTCCACCATAAGCGCAGACGTGAAGGGAGGGCAGATGACTAAACTGCACTTCCCTGCCGGCTGGCCGGGGCTTGTGCCCCGACCAGTCCGCGCAAAGTTTACGCGATAAACCGAACAAAAGCCACACCCCCCTTGCACAAAATGCAGGGGGGCGGCAAGGGGCAAAAAAGAAAGGAGCTTTTCCATGAAAAAAGCAATGAAGAAACTCATGGCTGTACTTCTGGCAGTTGCCATGGTGTGCACCATGGCGATCCCGGCGTGGGCAGATAGTGCTTCCGGTGCTGCTGGCACTAGCACCACTTACACTATTACCATCAGCAATCCCGTTGGCACTTATGAAGCTTATCAGATTTTCTCCGGTGATCTTCATGGTAATGTTCTGTCTAACATTGCTTGGGGTACTGGTGTCACCACTGCTGGTCAGACTGCTCTCGGTTCTGCTAAAGACAAAGCTGCCACCCTCACCAATGAGACTGACGCCAAGAATTTTGCTGCAGAAGTAAGCAGCTACCTTGCTGCGCCTTCCGGCAGTTACGCTACTGGCCAGATCACCGGTCTGGCTGCCGGTTATTATCTGGTCAAGAATAGTTCCGTAGGCACTGGTGAGACCTACACCAGCTTCATTCTGGAAGTTGTTAAAGACGTTACGGTTTCCCCGAAGGGTGATAAGCCCACTCTGGAAAAGAAAGTCAAGGATGCCAACGACACTGACGGCACTATCTCCAACTGGCAGGACAGCGCTGACCATGACATCAGCGATGCTGTTCCTTTTAAGCTGACTGCTAAGATTGCAAGCAACTTTGATGATTATTCCACTTATAAATTTGTATTCCACGACGAACAGTCTGAAGGTCTGACCTTTAATCCCGATACTGTTGAGGTTACTGTTGGCGGCAACAAGCTGACCACTGGTTACACTGTTGATAACAACCCGGACGATGGCTGCACGTTCCATGTTGTGATTGAAAATCTGAAAGGAATGACCGGTGCAGTTGCAGGCGCTGAGGTCGTTGTTGAGTACACGTCCACGCTGAACAAGAAGGCTAAGATTGGCTCCGAGGGCAACCCCAACGAGGCACATCTGGAGTACTCTAACAACCCCCACGAAACGAACAGCACTACCACCACTCCCAAGGATAAGGTCACTGTTTTCACCTTTAAGGTCGTTGCAAACAAAACCAATGGCGCCGATAATCAGCCTTTGAAAGGCGCTGCTTTTGCGCTGTATAAGAAGGATTCCAATTCCGTTTGGAAGCTGGTCAGCCTGAACAATGCTGAAGGAACCGAAGGTAATTATACTATTGTAAATTCTAATAAGACCACGTTTGAATGGGTCGGTCTGGATGACGGCGAGTATATGATCAAGGAGATCATTACCCCCGCTGGCTTTAACACCATTGCCGACCAGACCTTCACGGTCACTGCTACACATGACATCACCTCTACTAATCCTCAGCTGACTGCTCTATCTGGTAACAAGACCTCTGGCGAAATCACCTTTACATCTGATAATACCGCTGGCTCTCTGTCTACCACCATCATCAACAACGCCGGTACTGTGCTGCCCGGCACCGGCGGCATCGGCACCACCATCTTCTACATTGTCGGCGGCGGCCTGATGGTTGCAGCAGCCATTCTGCTGGTCACCAAAAAGCGCATGGAGAACCACTAACTTCTCCTTTTCCCCGCGCGGTGCAGGGCCGCAAGGCCCGTAGCTGCGCACAGTATCCTGTAACTATAACGTTAGGGAGTAGCCCATGAAAAAGAACAAAAGCACCCTTATACTGATCCTCGTCTTTTTCGTGGGTCTATCCGTGATGTTATACCCCACTATCAGCGATTACGTCAACCAGCGCAACCAGTCCCGCGCGGTGGCAAACTACGCCCAGAGCGTGGACACCATGACCGATGCGGACTACAGCGCCTACTTTGACGCCGCCGATGCCTTTAACGCGCAGGTGGCCGCCAACGAAAACGCCCTCTACCGCCCGGACCAGCTTTCCGGCTACTACGACACGCTGGATATTACCGGCACGGGCATTATGGGCTACATCACCATCGCCAAAATAGGCGTGGAGCTGCCCATCTACCACGGCACAAGCGACAGCGTGCTGCAGATCGCCGCAGGCCACTTGGAGGGCACCAGCCTGCCGGTGGGCGGCGCTTCTACCCATGCGGTCATCTCGGCACACCGCGGCCTGCCCAGCGCCAAGCTGTTTACCAACCTCGACCAGCTGGAAGTGGGCGATACCTTTACCATCACCGTGCTGGACCGGGTGCTGACCTACGAGGTGGATAAGATCACCATTGTGCTGCCCACCCAGACCGACGATCTGCTGGTAGCCGACGGCAAGGACTACGTTACCCTGATGACCTGCACCCCCTACGGCATCAACACCCACCGCCTGCTGGTGCGCGGCCGCCGCGTGGAGACCCCGGATCAGTTCAAGCGCATCCGCGTTACCGCCGAGGCCCTTAAAATCGAGCCTATCATCGTTGCGCCTGTTATGGCGCTGCCCATGCTGCTGATCTTGCTGATCGGTATGCTGCTTTCCACACGCAAACGCAAGAAAACGAGAGGTGAAGAACATGAAAAGCATTGATCTGCGTCATCGTCTGGCGGCCGTACTGCTGGCTGTATGCCTTGTGGTATGCTGCGCATTGCCGGCGTTTGCCACCAGTGCCAACCTTGCAACGGGGCAGCTGGGCTCGCTCCACGTCCGCCTGTACGACACCCACAACGCTGTGCCCCTGCGCGGTGGCGAGCTGACCCTGTATCAGGTGGCCGCCGTCAAGCGCACGAACGGCGACCTTTCCTACGCCTATACCGGCAATTTTACGGGCTGCGGCGTGCCGCTGGGCGATCTTTCGGACAGCACGCTGGCTGACCAGCTGGCAAAGTACCTGCCCGTAGCGCCCGCCGTTGCTGCCCAGCAGAACGTGACGGAGGAGGGCTATGCCGACTTTACCAAACTGCCGCAGGGGCTGTATCTGGTGGTGCAGACGCAGGCCTCCCACGGCTACGAGGCTATCAAGCCCTTCCTTGTGTCTATTCCCCTGCCGGACGGCGACAGCTGGATCTACGATGTGGACGCCACCCCCAAGGTAGGTGCCACCATCCCGGATACGCCGGACACCCCGGACACGCCCGATAAGCCGGATGTTCCGGACACCCCGGATAAGCCGGTTCTGCCCCAGACCGGACAGTTGAACTGGCCCGTGCCGGTGCTGGCCTGCTGCGGCGTACTGCTGTTTGCGGTTGGCTGGGTGCTGAACCGTCAGGGCAAAAAGGAAAACTAAGTGTATACTCCCTTTCAAACACGGCACGCTGTGCCCGCTCCCCCACAAGGGGGAGTTTTTTTGTGGGAGAGAGGTTCCACGCAAAAGAGCCGCCGTACGGTATGTACAGCGGCTCTTGATTTATACAGCTTGTTTAAGTTTTACTGCTGCTGGGCGGCCTTTTTGGCTTCCAGAGCCAGAATGGCGTCGCGGCGGCTCAGGTTGATGCGGCCCTGCTGGTCGATGTCGGTCACCTTGACCACGATGGCATCGCCCACGGCAACCACGTCCTCTACCCGCTCCACGCGCTTGGTGTCCAGCTTGGAGATGTGCACAAGGCCTTCCTTGCCCGGGGCGATCTCCACAAAGGCACCAAAGTTCATCAGGCGGGTCACCTTGCCCTTGTAGATGGCACCGATCTCGGGGTCCTCCACAATGGTCTTGATGGTAAAGATGGCGCGCTTTGCGTCCTCCTGATCCACGGCGGAAACGAACACATGGCCGTCCTCCTGCACGTCGATCTTGCAGTTGCAGGTGGCGCAGATGTCCTGAATGACCTTGCCGCCCTTACCGATCACGTCCTTGATCTTATCGGTGGGGATTATCATGCTGAACATCTTGGGTGCCCAGCGGCTCAGCTCTGCACGCGGCTCGGCGATCACGGGCTTGATGATCTCGTCCAGAATATACAGGCGGCCCTTGCGGCACTTCTCAAAGGCCTCGGCAATAATGTCGTAGGTCAGGCCGTCGATCTTGATATCCATCTGGATGGCGGTAATGCCCTTGCGGGTGCCGCCGACCTTAAAGTCCATATCGCCGTGGAAGTCCTCCACGCCCTGAATGTCCAGCATGGTCATCCAGCGCTCGCCCTCGGTGATCAGGCCGCAGGAAATGCCGGCCACGGGGGCCTTGATGGGCACGCCTGCGTCCATCAGTGCCAGCGTAGAGCCGCAGATGGAAGCCTGAGAGGTAGAGCCGTTAGAGCTGAGCACCTCGGACACGCAGCGGATGGTGTAGGGGAACTCCTCCAAAGAGGGCAGCACCGGCACCAGAGCACGCTCGGCCAGTGCGCCGTGGCCGATCTCGCGGCG
>ERZ791930.1063-NODE-1063-length-13539-cov-10.513720_pt1 | contig 13539 bp, 10 predicted proteins | sample MGYA00510128_ERZ791930 | MGnify/ENA primary metagenome ERZ791930 (study PRJEB30046, sample SAMN00792057) | human gut metagenome | study: EMG produced TPA metagenomics assembly of the A metagenome-wide association study of gut microbiota in type 2... | reverse complement strand
GTCAAGATAATCGGTCAGCACCCGCAGGCAGTAGGCGATGTCTGCCCACTGCTCGCCTGTCAGGCCGCGCTTGGGCGGCGGCAGGGCGATGGCATTGGCGGGCGGCTTATCCGGGTCAAGCCCGGAACTTGTCGGGGCGAGGCCCCTCCATCTTGCTGACGCAAGACCGTTCTGTCGCTTGCAGTCCCCACTGGGGACTGCATTGCTTCGCAAACGCGAAGTCATTTAGCTTCTCGGCGGCTTGCCGGGGGTTCAGGTCGAACAGCTTGGCGGTGAGGTCGATGGCATCTCCGTTGGCTCCGCAGCCAAAGCAGTAATAATAGGTGTCGTTCAGCATCATACTGGGGTGGTTGTCGGAGTGGAACGGACAGCACACCATGCCATGGCGGTCTGGCTCCATGCCGTACATTTCTCCCACCTGCCGAACGGTGATGGCGGACTTGATCTTTTGATATAAACTCAAAATTTCTCCTTTGGTCAAAGGTTTTGGTACGAATCAATTTGATCCCTGCCACGTTCAAAGCCGGTCTCCCTTGCTGCCTCCCGACAGGAAATCTTTTTGGACTCTGTGTCGGCCCCATGCAGGGCGCTCGCTCCCCCGATGGGAGGTCTTGGCGGTCTGGGCAGTTCGGACGGTCATTCTGTTCTCAAGGTTCTGTTATGAAAGATATTTCAGAGGGCTTTCGCGGGAAGCCCTTAATATGTTCGCTGCTGGGGAGTTAATATGTTTTCTTTCTGTCTATAGGATAGCACCTCCATGGCCGCTGTGCCGTATATCCATAATGTCGGAAAACAGGTGCAGAAACTGCAAAATTCCACGCTTATGGACAGGAACCGCTGGAAGTGGTATACTGTGCAAAAAACATCGGAGGTGCGACCATGAACATCAAGCTGACACTGGGAGAACGGCTCAAAGACCTGCGTGTGGAGCGGAATCTGAAGCTGGAAACGCTGGCAGAGCAGACGGGTCTGTCCAAATCGGCACTGTCGAAATATGAGAGCGACGATGTGACCGACCTCAGCATTTACGCCGTGACAACGCTGGCTGAGTTCTATGGCGTGACCACGGACTACCTGCTGGGTGTGACGGAAAACAAAAAACGCCCAGATGCAGTCCTTTCGGACTTGCATCTGAGCGATGGCGCAGTGGACGTATTAAGGAATGGAAAATTCAATCATCGGCTGCTGTGTGAGCTGATCGTGCATGAGAATTTTCAGAGGTTCATGACCGATCTGGAGATCTATGTGGACGGATATGTCAGCGCAAACATTCAAAACCTCAATGCTGGTCTGGAAGCGACCCGGCAAATGCTGAAAAAGAAGTATGCAGCAGATGAAAACGATTTGTACATGAGCACCTTGAAGCTGGGGCAGATCGATGAAGATGAGTACTTTGGCCGGGTCTTGTATGATGAACTGGTGGATATCCTGAAGAACATCAAGACGGAACACCGCAAGGACAAGACCACTTCGGATGGTGCAATGGTCGATAACTTGATGAAGGAACTGGAGGATGCACAGAAACTTGAAGGGTCTGCGGATGAAAAGAAGATCCGAACAGCATTGAAGGCAATCGGCATCAACTACGATAAGCTGACAGAGGATGAAAGAAAGCTGATAAAGAAGATCCTTTATAAAACGGCAATGCTAAAACCGGGGACACTTGCAGGCAACCGGGGCAAGCACAGACGCTGATTATTTGCCCTGCAGCTTATAGGGTGCGCTGCTGCGGCAGGAAGGGGAACGTACACCATTGGTTCCTCTGCAAGCCTGCGCTGGGTGGGCAGAGACTGTCAACTGCTACGCCCATCCGCGCATCCTTCTGCCGCAGAACAGGTGCTTGCCGGAGCCTCTCGCAGCCCCTTTTCCGCGTCAGCCGGAACCAAGGTGTAACACACTAGACTTTGCAGGCAAAGTCGTGTGCCAACGAGCGTTCCGCCGCTCTTTGGATTCTTCCCGGCAGGGCACTGGAAAATGGGGTGCCCTGATGCAGAGGCTCCGTCTTGACTGCGTGGGAAAATATCTGGGCACACGTCCAATCATAATTGGAAATACTGCACAAATGTGTTATACTCAGACAAGGAATTATACTAGAATCATAGGAAGATTAGTATATGGTCCGCTTTTTGGGATGAGAAGTGCGTTACAATAAAAAACACCGACGGAGGAAGTCGATATGCCTGAGAAAAAAGTTGTTGATGTCATGTGGGATGACAGTCCGGTGGATGTATCTGCCGAAGTGAATTTTATCTGGTCCATTGCAAATAAACTGCGCGGACCGTACCGCAGCGACAAATATAAGGATGTTATCATTCCGATGACAATCATCCGTCGCTTTGAGTGTGCTCTTGCACCTACCAAGCAGAAGGTCGTGGAGCAGTTCAAAGCAAATCCGAATTTTCCGGCAAAGGCGATGTACCGTATTTCCGGCTTCCAGTTCTACAATACCAGTGAATTTGACCTCGCAGAGCTTGTAAATGACGCAGACCATATTGCTGCCAATTTCAAGAGTTATCTGCAGGGATTTTCTGCGAATGTGCTGGAAATTTTGATGTCCAAGGAGCGCGGTTTAAACTTCGGAGAAGAAATCGACAAGATGGACAAAAACAACCGGCTGCTCTCTGTCGTTAAAGCATTTTCTGAACTTGACCTTGATCCTCGCACCATCGACAATGTGAAGATGGGGTATATTTTTGAAGATCTGATTCGCAAATTTTCTGAAAACGCTGAGGCTGGCGACCACTACACTGGACGAGATATCATCAAGCTGATGGTCAATATTCTGCTTGCCGAAGGGTGCGATGATATCTTCGATGACGGTAAGGTCATCACAATATTGGATCAGGCTTGTGGTACGGGTGGTATGCTGTCCACCGGCTTTAATTTTATTAAACGCTATAATCCCACGGCAGATGTGCGCCTGTTCGGGCAGGAAATCAACCCGGAGTCCTACGCCATGTGCCTTGCTGAAATGCTCATCAAGGGGCAGAATGCTGAGAATATCTGCTATCAGGACACCATGAAAGCAGACCGCTTTAAAGGCACGAAAATGCGTTTTGTGCTGGAAAATCCTCCTTTTGGCACCGCTTGGGGCGGTAAAGATGCGGCTGAAGGTGTGGAAGATGCCGTCAACGCAGAATATCAGAAAGGCTTTGACGGCCGCTGGGGTGCAGGACTGCCCGGTTCCGGTGATATGCAGATGCTGTTCCTTCAGTCTGCCATTGATAAGATGGACGATAACCTTGGCCGCGCTGCCATTATTGAAAACGGCAGTCCTCTTTTCTCCGGTGGCGTAGCGTCCGGTGAGAGCCAGATCCGCCGCTGGATGCTGGAAAGCGATCTGATTGAGGCGATTATTGCGCTGCCTACTGACCTGTTTTATAACACCGGCATTGCTACATATATCTGGGTCCTCTCAAAGAACAAGCGCCCGGAGCGCAAGGGCAAAATTCAGTTGATTGATGCTTCTACGTTCTTCAAAAAACTGCGGAAAGCACTGGGTGATAAGAAAAATGAAATTTCTCCTGAGGATCGCAGCGCCGTTACAAAACTGTATGCGGATTTTGCAGAGAATGAATATTGTAAGATTTACCCCAACGAGGAGTTTATTTATCGTGAGTACACGGTGATGCAGCCGCTTCAGCGTAGCTATGCTATTACGGAGGAACGCATTGAAACCATGCTTTCCAAGGGATCGCTATCTGCCTTGTATGACCAGTCCAAGGTAGACGAACTGGAAAATGCCGAAGAACTGACCGGCAAGGATCAGAAGAAGTTGGAGGCATATCAGGCAAATAAGCCGGTTTATGATGCCATTGTCGCCACACTGAAAGCGGCAGTTTCGGAGCAGATTTATAATTGCCCGGCAGAGTTTACTCCGGTGCTGTTCAAAGCACTGTCTGCGGTGACTGCCGACAAAAAGTTGCTGGAAAAGATTGCAGACGGCCTTTCCGTTATGGATAAAAAAGCTGAGATTCAGCGGGATCGCAAGGGCAGCATCATCTACGACAAAGAAACCAAGGATACCGAACAGGTAAAATGGGAAGAGAACATCGAGGACTATATGGCAAGAGAAGTCCTGCCGCACATCCCGGATGCCGCCGCATTCTTCGAGGAGAACCTTAGCGCCAAGAAGCCTGTTATCAAAACCGGTGCAGAGATCCCGTTCACACGGTATTTCTATAAATATCAGCAGCCGACAGCAAGTGAAGAACTGGAAGCAAAGTTTTCAGAATTAGAACGGTCTGTCTCCAAGCGTGTCGCTAAATTGTTTGGGTAAGGCGGTAAAACTATGCGTGAAATGAAGGATAGTGGGATTGAGTGGATTGGGGATATTCCGGTATCTTGGAAGATTATGCCTAACAAGTACTTGATGCGGAAGGAAAAGAAAATATGCCCAGTTTATCATGGCGAAGATATTTTGTCCTTGACAATGAAAGGTGTTATTGTCAGAGATTTAGATGCTGGTGGAAAAATGCCTACTTCCTTTGATGGATATCAGAGGCTGGAAGCTGGCAATCTTCTTATGTGCCTTTTTGACATAGATGTGACACCACGTTGTGTTGGCTTAATCAAGCAGGCAGGAGTGTCGAGCCCGGCGTATAGCCAGTTTGTGCTTCGTAAGGGGGCAGATGCTGCATATTATTGTTACTATTACACGATGCTTGATAACGACAAGACGCTACTTCATCTGGCAAAAAATCTTCGACACTCATTAACAGAAGATCAGCTGGGAGCAATTCCTGTAATTGTTCCCCCTATAGAAGAACAACAGCGCATTGCTGACTTCCTTGACACCAAATGTGCCGAGATTGACGCACTGACCGCCGATATTCAAACCCAGATTGATACGCTGGAACAATACAAAAGGTCTGTCATTACCGAAACCGTCACCAAAGGGCTGAATCCCGATGCCGAGATGAAGGACAGCGGAATTCAGTGGATCGGCAATATGCCAGTTCACTGGGATGTTATCCGCGGCAAGTACATTCTTCGCTATATGCAGAAGCCCGTGCGTGAAGATGACGGTGTAATCACTTGTTTCCGAGATGGCGAGGTTACTCTCAGAAGCAATCGTCGTGAGGATGGATTTACAATGTCCGACAAGGAAATCGGTTATCAAGGTATTGATATCGGTGATTTGGTCGTTCACGGAATGGACGGTTTCGCAGGTTCTATTGGCATCTCCAATTCAAGAGGCAAGGCTTCTCCGGTTCTCAATGTGCTAGATACCGATCAGTGCAAGCGGTACATCATGTATTATCTGCGCAGCATGGCTTACAGTGATGTGTTTCTTGCTTTGGCGACCGGTATTCGTGTGCGTTCCTGTGACCTTCGGTGGAATAAGCTTGCGGAGCTTTCCTATCCTGTACCGCCGCTGGATGAGCAGAATGCCATCGTAAAGCACATTGATTCTGTGCTTTCAAAAGCGGATGCTGTTATCGCTGATAAAAAAGCACAGCTTGCAACACTCGATGAGTATAAGAAATCGTTGATATTCGAGTATGTAACCGGCAAGAAGGAGGTACCCACATCATGAAAGTTGAATATGTAACATCACCTATTGGCGGAGGAACCGAACTTTATATTTCTGCCGCCGAGTATAAGCGAGTTAACAGCAAAGATGGGTGGAGTGACCGTCAAAACCTGATATTTGCAGTACGATCCTATACTCAAACAAATCAAAGCAGGAATAAGATCAAGAGCAGAGATTTAGAAGAAGCGTTCCGACATATTAAAAAAGACGGAACCATTGTTCTTGCAACTAAATTGGCCGGGGAATTTGCGTGGTGTGAGATATATGTTATCACAGATAACAAAATTATTCCGGTTCTCACAAGCAGTGACGGTGAAAATTTTAACATCAACTATTCAGAAAAGACAAAACGAGAATTGAATCGTAAACCGTGAGATGAGGCATTGATAGACATGAATAATATCCTCTCAGAAAAAGAATATCAGCATTTCATCATGGACAGGCTTGTGCAGGACAATGGCTACATTGTCCGTAAGGCAACAAGCTATAACCGCTTCTTTGCTATGGATCGGGAACTGCTGTTTCGATTTTTGAACGATACACAGCCGGATGAGATGGATGCGCTCCGCAAGATCTATAAAACGGATCTGGAGGATACGATTGTTGGCTTCATCAATGCCGAGGTCACCAAAGCGCGCGGCAGCTTGTTGGATGTGCTGAAGCATGGCATAGAAATCTCCAACATGAAGCTGGAATTCATGTATACCAAACCCGCTACTACCTTTAACCGGGAACTGCTGGCAAAGTATGAAAAGAATATCTTTTCCGTTATGGAGGAGGTCTGGGCAAGCGACAAAGAGCGCGTTGATCTGGTGATTTTCCTGAACGGTCTTGCTATCATGTCCTTTGAACTGAAATGCAATGCTGCAGGTCAGTCCTATCAGGATGCCATCTATCAGTATCGTGTTGACCGTGACCCGAAAACCCGTCTGTTCTGGTTTAAAGCAGGTTGCCTTGTGAACTTCGCTATGGACCTGGAACAGGTCTATATGACCACTAAACTCGCAGGCAACGCCACCTTCTTCCTGCCATTCAATATGGGCAATGGCGAAGGAGTAAATGCAGGTGCAGGCAATCCCACTTTCAAAGACAAGTACAGCGTGTCCTATATGTGGGAGGATATTCTGACAAAAGATACCGTTCTCGATCTCATCAGCAAGTTCATCTTTATCGAAACCAAGGAAAGCAAGGATGAGCTGACAGGAAAAACGAAAAAGTCCGAGAATGTCATATTCCCTCGGTATCATCAGCTTGATGTGATCCGCAAGCTGCTGGGTGATGTCCGTGACAATGGTACCACGCAGAACTATCTGATTCAGCACAGCGCAGGCTCCGGCAAAACGAACTCTATCGCATGGCTGGCGCACCGCCTGACTTCTCTGCACGATGCGGATAATAAAATCATCTTTGACAATGTTGTGATCATCACTGATCGAGTTGTGGTTGATCGTCAGCTGCAGAAAGCGATTATGGGCATGGAGCATAAAGCGGGGCTTATCCGTGTTATGGATGATAAGTGCAACTCTGCAGACCTTGCCATTGCTCTGAACGGCAATACGAAAATCATCGCCACTACAATTCAGAAATTCCCGTATATTGTAGACAGTGTTGCCGGGCTGAAAAACAAGCATTTTGCGGTTATTATCGATGAGGCACATTCCTCCACGGCAGGTAAGGACATGGCAGCGGTCACAAAGTCGCTGGGTGCAGGAGAACAAGAAGGCGTCGATGTGGAAGATATGATTACGGGTGAAATCCGCAGAAATGGCAAACAGGCGAATGTTTCCATGTTCGCTTTCACCGCCACCCCCAAGCCCACAACGATTCAATTGTTTGGTCGACTGAACACCAAAGGGCAGCGTGAGGCGTTTCATATCTATTCTATGAAACAGGCCATTGAGGAGGGCTTTATCCTTGATGTGCTTCAGAACTATACCACTTATGATACCTTTTATCAGCTGAACAAGGAGATTGAAGAAGATCCTCGATGCAAGACTGCTGATGCAAAGCGGCAAATTGCGCGGTTTGTGGAACTGCACGAGACGAACATTGCACAGCGTGTAGAGGTTATCATTGAACATTTCCGCACAACAGTGATGCCGGAACTTGGCGGTATGGCAAAGGCAATGGTCATCACTGCTTCCCGGCAGGGCGCGGTCAAATACCGTCAGGCGTTTGAGAATTATACAAAGAAAAAAGGCTATACCGATATCAAAGCTTTGGTTGCATTTTCTGGCAAAGTAAAGCTCCCGGACGATGAAACCGAATATTCCGAGGCTTCCATGAACGGTTTCCCGGAGGATCGTCTGACAAAAGAATTTGATAAGGACGAATATCAGGTACTTCTGGTTGCGAATAAGTATCAGACCGGGTTTGACCAGCCGAAACTCTGCGCTATGTATGTTCTCAAAAAGCTGAAAGGCGTATCTGCTGTTCAGACGCTTTCCCGCCTGAATCGTATTTGCCCGCCGTTCGAGAAGAAAACCTTCGTGCTGGACTTTGCAAATACATACGAAGATATCAAAGCGGCATTTGCACCGTACTATACGACTACGCTGCTCTCCACTTCCGTAACGCCGACGGCGATTTATGATCTGGAAGCTCAAATCGATGCGTACACCGTGCTTGACCCGGATGATATCGAAAAAGCCAACGAGCTGCTGTATAAGAAGAATATATCTGCCAAGGACAAGCAGAAGCTGACGTTTTACTTTAAACGGGCAAAGAATATGATCGAAAAATACGATCTTATCAAACAGCACGAGATCGTATCTGCGATGCGGCACTTTGTCCGATTCTATGAGTTTCTGTTGCAGGCATCCTGTTTTGAGGATACTGATCTGCACAAGAAATACAACTTTATCACATATCTTCTGGCCTATATCAACATCAAACATCCGGGCGGTGGATACAACCTAGACGGAAAGATTAAGGCAACCAATTTTGTTCAGAAAAAGGTCGAGGAACATACAACGTCAAACCTTGTTGCACAGCCAGTGGTGAAATTGCCGACTGCCGAAAGTTTCGGGCTTACTGAAGCAAAAGAGGAACGGCTTTCAGAGATCATTGCGGAGATCAATAGCCGTACCGGAAAGGCCTATAACAATGATGTGGCAGTTAAGGCTATGTTACAGATCAGGGACATCCTTTTAAAATCGGATAAACTGAAAACCAGTGCGCGAAACAATACCGTCAAAGACTTTGAATTTTCTTATTTTGATGATATTGACGATGCCTTGATTGAAGGATTAGAACAGAATCAGGATTTCTTCTCACTTCTGCTAAGCAATGAAGAAATCAAACGGCAGGTGCTCGGTATTTTTACAGAAGAAATATATAAGAGCTTGCGGGAAGCTTAATGTAAAATAGTATATGAGGTAGAGTGGAGGTGAGATACAGGACACGCAATGATGGACGATGAATTTAGAACGCTGGGATAATAATTCATTATGGAGGAATTATGAATATTTCACCTGACGATTTTAAAAAGATTGGTATAGATAGTTCTGCAATTCAGAGTAAAAAAGAGCAGACTACTTATAAAATAAGATATGTTACGCGATATGTTCGGCAATGGGCGATTATTGAAGCAGGAAGGAAAACTATTAGCCAAATAAACTTTATTGATTGCATGTGCAATGCTGGAATATATAAAGATGGCGATTTTTGTACAGGAATGGAAGTTATTAATATCTTTAATGAACTGGCTCAAGATCCACGTTACGCATCGAAAAAGTTTGTGGTTTTTCTGAATGATTTGCGAGAGGATAGAATAAATAATTTTATAAGTATAATTAACGGAACCGTTAAGAAAAGCAAAAACTTAAAGATATTTACTGCCCATGCAGATGTTAATTACATACTGGATGACATTGCAAATGCGACTCCACTTCACAGAGAATTGTTTAAGTATGGAAGCTGTAGCCTAATATATGTGGATCCATATAGCTTTGGTACTGTTCAAATCCCCAAACTCCATAATATTTTGAAGGACAACTACTGTGAATTACTTTTCAACTTTTTTACGAGTGACTTTAATCGCAATAAAAATCAAGATCGAGGTCGGATACAGCGATGTCTAGGAGATTTGAAACCAAAAGATAGAAAGCAAGTGGTTGATGATGTGGTTCGGGCTTTAAAAGTTGGAAAAATTAAATATGTCTATTTGTATTCTTTCCGCACGGTAACAAATGCGGAATTGTACCAGATACTTTACGCGACACCAAGTTTGAAAGGACTTAAAGCCCTTAAAGATAGCATCTGGGATGTGTTTGATGGCGAAGAATACCATCGAAATCATTGCGATAGCGGGCAGTTGTCGATGTTTACAACCGAAGATATAAAAGCACTGAATCTGCAAGAATATGAGTTGGAAGCTCAAAACATTGTATATGAAGCATTCAAGGGGAAGACTGTGCCGTTTTTAAAGATTGAAGAAAAAATTCTTGTAGAAACCATGCTTAGAAGTTCCCAAATTATAAAGCACGTGTTAAAGCCGATGATAGCTGAAGGAAAAGTAAGAAAACATAATGATGCAGGAAAAACCAATTTTACAGAGGATAATTACACATTTATATGAGTGAAAAAAAAGTACATGAAAATATCAGAAAAAGCCTGATATACAAAACGGCTGTTGAATACGGCGATTATACGTTGAACCATGTGACAGGTTGCTCACACGGCTGTAAATATCCTTGTTATGCTTACATGATGGCTAAGCGGTTTAAAAAAGTGGAGGACTATGAGGAGTGGATTCAACCGAAACTGGTTGATAACATTTTTCCGCTTTTATCAAAGGAACTGCCTAGATACAAGGATAAAATAAAGACGTTGCATCTTTGCTTTTCGACTGACCCATATATGTATGGACATCCCGATATTTGCAATGCGAGTACACAAATTATTGAGAAAGCAAACGTTTTTGGAGTTCATTGTTCGGTGCTGACAAAAGGCATTTTGCCAGTAGAGCTTGCAAAAATGCCGTTAAAAAATGAGTACGGCATAACAGCTGTTACGCTTGACGATGATTTCCGAAAAGAGATGGAGCCGGGTGCGGCACCGATGGAAGATCGTATTAGCGCGCTAGAAGCACTAAGCAAACAGGGATGCTATACATGGATTAGCATTGAACCGTATCCAACCCCCAATATTCATGAGCAAAATCTCGAACAGCTTTTGGAACGAGTATCTTTTGCGAATCGAATTATTTTTGGAAGACTACATTACAATAAGCAGGTAACAGCGTATAAAGGTTATCAAGATTTTTATAATGCTTGCGCTAAAAAAGTTATAGCGTTTTGCGAAGAACGAAAAATAGCCTATCATATTAAAAAGGGAACGTTTGTGGAATAAGAACCGATTTTGAGAAGGGAGGCCCCAACCATGACCGAACAAGCGCTCCGTAAAATGATTACTGCCGGGGAGAGCACCCGGCAGGAGTTTAAGTCGTGGGTGAAGTGCAAGGACTACCGGCAGCGGAAAGACCTTGCGGTGAAAAGTGCGGTTGCGCTGGCAAATACAAAGGGCGGCGTTCTGCTGTTTGGCGTGGAGGATGACGGCACCATTACGGGCTGCCCCAAGAGTGACCCGCAGGCACTGATGGAAGCCATCTACGATATGACCCGGCCCAGCCTGTTTACCGAAATCGAGCCGGTAGAAACCTCTGACGGTGTGGTGCTGGTGGTGTCGGTGGAGAAATCCAACTCTCATGTTGCCACCACCGGCGGCATCTATTACAGAAGGCTGGGAAATGTGACAAAGCCCGACTACCCGGCAAACGATGTGTACTCCCCTGCCGATAACCCGGATTTTTCGGCAAAGATCGTGGAGGGCGCAACCGAAAGCGACATTGACCTGCTGGAAGTATACCGCCTGAAAGAGAAACTGCGGATTCGGGATGCAGGCTCTGCTCTGCCGGATTTGGCAGATACCACCTTTCTGGACAACCTGAACCTGATCCGAATGGACAAGGACGAAGTGCGTGTAACGGTGGCAGGGCTGCTGTTTGTGGGCAAGGCCGCGTCTATCGCCCGGCTGCTGCCGCAGGCAGAGGTGATCTACCTGCATTACAGCGATGAATCACAGACAGAATACGACAACCGCATGGATATGCAGGAGCCGCTGATCTCGATTTTGGATAAGCTGACGGAACGCATCCGCACTTATAACCACCTGACCAATGTGCAGGTGGGGCTGTTCCGGCTGGAGGTGTACGATTTCTCCGAAGCGGTTTTTCAGGAGGCGTTGCTGAATGCGCTGGCGCATCGCTCCTATGAGGACATGGCACCGGTCTACGTCAAGCACTACCCCACAAAGATCGTGATTGAGAACCCCGGCGGCTTTCCGGGGGACATCAACGAAAGCAACATTATCACCCACCAGTCCATTCCCCGGAATAAGCTGATCGCCATGACCCTTCAGCACCTGAAGTATGTGCAGCGTTCTGGGCAGGGTGTGGACATTATGTTCCAGAGTATGCTCACCGAGGGCAAACCCTACCCGGAGTATGCCAGCACGCCCAACTCCGTCCGGCTGACCCTTCGCAGCACGATGGAGAATCAGAGCTTCGTGCGTTTCATCGCAGAGACACAGGATAAGCGGTCCAAGATGTTCACGCTGTCGGAGCTGATGATTCTGCACTATCTGCGGGAGCACCAGAAAATCACCCTGAAGCAGGCGGCAAAGACGATTCAGGAAACCGATGACAACGCCCACAAGGTTCTGAACGCTCTCCGGGACGAGGGGCTTTTGGAACTCAACGGCAAGACCTATATGCTGTCCCTCAAGGTCTACGAAACGGTGAAAACCGATGTGGCCTATGTGCAGGATAAGACGGTCAGCCAGATTCAGGCAAAGGATCGGATTCTTGAATATCTGAAGCATAAGCCGTCGATTACGAATCAGAAAGCACAAGAGCTGTGTGGATACACAAAAGATCAGGCATACCGTATTCTCCGAAAGCTTGTAGAAGAAGGGAAGATTGAAGTAAAAGGAGCAGGGCGCGGAAGAAGATACTGCTTAAAAGAAAATCAGCGATAAAAACGCGCGCCGCGCGATTATTACGCGCAAAGAAATGCGCGATTTTCTTGGGAAAGAGCAAAAAATGACTGCAATTCGATAAAAACTGAAATCGTCAATCGCGCGCCGAAACGCGCGCCGCGCGATTAGCATTTTTGCCGCGCGTTTTCTAAGGCTCAATCTTCCAGCCTACCATGGTCACACCCCAGCGACAGGTAGTGCTCCATCTCCCCTCTCAGCACCATCTGTGCATACTCCAAAGGCTTATTATACAGCAGCCAGTCCAGCTCTGCCCGCTGTGCCGGGGTGTTGCCGTACTCGTCCTCCACGGCGATGCAGTCGATGGCAAGGGTGGTGCCATCCTCGAACCGGGCTTCCACCCGGTTGGTGTCCATACTGAAGTGGCAGGAAAGCAATTTCGTCATAGTCGTATCCTCCAAGACTTGATTTTTGATGTGCGGTCACTCGAACCAATGCCGTCAAGTCGTTGTCGGATAAATCGATTTTTCATTTGTCTGGGAGTAAGTGCACGGTTTCTGCACGGTTTTTGCACGGTTTCAAAACGTGCAAAGGGTGCAAATCGTTGCAAAATCGGACAAAGGGTGCAGAAACTCAAAGCTCAAAACTTGCGATGCATCGCTAAGAAATAACGGTAAAACGTAACTTCCAAAAATTGAGGGAATCGCCCGGCGTGCGCTACGAATCAGTAGGCCGGGGGTTCGAGTCCCTTCCATCGCACCAGAAAATGCCGTGAAATCGAAAGATTTCATGGCTTTTTTGTTTTTCTGGCAGAGGCTGCACACTTTTGCACATCTCCTGCACACTTTACAAAAAAGCCATGAACTCTTTGCATCGCTTGCACAGCGTGTATTTCGCTGCACAAAAAAGAGAATTTTACGCGAAGAGTACCCGCGTCAGCTCGCGGCGCTCCTCTGCGTCCATCTGCCGGATGGCTTCAAGGATCATTTTACCTGTGATTTTTGTTG
>ERZ791930.1061-NODE-1061-length-13561-cov-8.114171_pt1 | contig 13561 bp, 10 predicted proteins | sample MGYA00510128_ERZ791930 | MGnify/ENA primary metagenome ERZ791930 (study PRJEB30046, sample SAMN00792057) | human gut metagenome | study: EMG produced TPA metagenomics assembly of the A metagenome-wide association study of gut microbiota in type 2... | reverse complement strand
CAGCCCAGTTCAGCGGCCAGAGCCTCTGCCTTGGCGGCGGTGCGGTTGGCGAGCCAGACGTTCTGCGGGTCTGCCGCCTTGCAGACAGCCCGGGCGATGGCTCCGCCCATGTTGCCGCAGCCTAAGAATCCGATGGTATTCAGCATAAGAAAAACCTCTTTCCCAATCAAAAGAACAGGGGAGATGCCTCCTCTGTGTCTCCATTGTAAGCAGGGCCGGGGGAGAAATCAAGAGGAGAGCCGGAAAATGTCAAAGCTTTTCGGAAAGCTCCTGATAGACGCGCTGCGGCGGAGCAGGCTTTTTTGCTGTCCAAATCTTAAGAAAACATAAAAAGTTCATGAAAAAGTCGAAAAAGGTGCTTGCACCTGCACGGGCAGATGAGGTATCATAATAGATAGAAGTTGGGAAACTCCGCACAGGACGGGGCAAACGCGAAAGGATGGGCATTCTCGTGGCACAGACGACAAAACGCGCGCTGGAAGCATCGCTCAAAAAGCTGCTGCTCCGCAAGCCGCTGAATAAGATAACGATAAACGACATTACCGAGGACTGCGGCGTGAACCGCATGACCTTTTACTACCATTTCAAGGATATTTACGATTTGGTGGACTGGATCCTGGTGGAAGATGCCACAGAGGCACTGGAAGGCCATCAGGACTTTGAGACGTGGAGCGACGCCTTCCGCGATATGCTGGAAAAGGTGCAGGCCAACCGGGTGCTGGTGCTGAATGTCTACCGCTCCATCAGCCGGGAACAGGTGGAGCAGTATCTCTATAAAATGCTTGACCCTCTGCTGCGGATGTTTATAGAGCGTGAAAACATCCCGGTGCAGGAAGAGGACAAGCAGTTCATCATTGATTTTTATAAGTATGGCTTTGTGGGAATGGTGCTGGAATGGATACGCCGAGATATGAAGACCGAACCGGCCATCATGGCCGAACGGCTCAACACTATGATGCACGGTGATTTGGAGCGGGCGCTGCTGCGCTTCAGCACCGACGGCAGAGCATCAAAAACCGACGACTGATAAAAATCTGAACAGGCAGAGCAGGATGATAGAAAAACTATCACCCTGCTTTTGTTGTTTATAGAACCTTTGTCGGAAAAATGTTAAAGTATTGTCAAAACAAAGGGCTGGCAAAGACCCACATAAGGAGGCAGACTTTTATGAGTATCGCGTTGGAGTCGTTGAACCATAGGGTACAGCGTGCCGCTGTCGGAACGATGGTGGATGTGGCACTGGCTCATGTCAGCAAAGACCGTCAGAAGACGTTTGCCGAGATGGTGGACGTCGCCAAGCAGTTCTATGGCGACTCGTTCAGCGAGGAGACGTATGAGCACGCCCGCGCAGTGCTGACCGATGCGGACAGCAAGTGGTCGAAGCTCATCAACTGTGTGCTCGACCAGACCGCGCCCAACGTGGCACGCACCACGGCGCTCAACCTTGGCTATGAGGCGTTCTTCCGGGGGACAAAGACCATCCGCGAGAACCGCACAAAGTACCACTGCAATATCCCGTGGCTGATCCTGTTCGACCCCACTTCGGCTTGCAATATGCACTGCGTGGGGTGCTGGGCGGGCGAGTACGGCCACAAAAACAACCTCAGCTTTGAGGATATGGATAAGATCATCACCGAGGGCAAGGAGCTGGGGGTCTATCTCTATATGCTCACCGGCGGCGAGCCTCTGGTGCGGAAGGCGGATATTCTCCGTCTGGCAAAAAAGCACAACGACGTGCAGTTTGCGATTTACACGAACTCGACCCTCATCGATGAGCCGTTCTGCGAAGAGGTCGTAAAACTGGGCAATATCGCCTTCATGCTCTCGATCGAGGGAACTCCCTCTACCAATGATGCCCGGCGGGGCGACGGCCACTATGCCGCTGTCATGAATGCGATGGACTTGCTCAAGGCCCACGGGATCCTTTTTGGCACTTCCATCTGCTATACCAGAGACAATCTCGAAGCCGTCACCAGCGACCACTTTATGCGGATGCTCTGTGACAAGGGCGCGCACTTCGGATTCTACTTCCACTATATGCCGGTAGGCAACGAGGCTGCGCCAGAGCTGATGCCCACGCCTGCTCAGCGCAAGTACATGATCGAGCGAATCCGGTATCTCCGCTCCGAAAAGAGCGATATTCCGTTCTATCCGATGGACTTCCAGAACGATGGCGAGTTTGTGGGCGGATGCATCGCAGGCGGACGCAACTATTTTCATATCAATTCGGCGGGCGATGCAGAGCCGTGCGTCTTTATCCACTATTCCAACGCCAACATCCACGACAGCAGCATCCTCGATATTCTCCGCAGCCCGCTCTTCATGGCCTACCACAACGGCCAGCCCTTCAATAAAAACCATCTGCGTCCCTGCCCGATGCTGGAAAACCCCGAGCTTCTGCGCCAGATGGTGCATGACACCGGTGCTCACAGCACCGACTTGCAGTCGCCCGAGAGCGTAGACCATCTCTGCGACAAATGCGGTGCATATGCTGCCGACTGGCAGCCTGTAGCCGACGAGATCTGGTCGCACGTCACCCTCAGGGAGAGCCGGTACGAGAATTACAAGGACTGGGAACCGGCGCATTCCACTGCTCACGCGAAATGACTTTATCGGTCTCTCAAAGATAAAATTGCGCAGAAAAGCCCCCATCTTCACCGGCTGAGGCAGCCGGGAGGATGGGGGCTTTATCTTGTTATTTTATTCTTCGCCGGAATCAATAACGATTTCGGCTTCTTCATCTTCCACAGGTGCGGGAGCCGGGTCGCCGGGATCGCCGAACTCGTCATGGTAGACGGTCATCTGGTCGAGCTGGCCGTTGCGGCGCAGGCCGTGGAAGACCAGCTTCTTGATGACATCATAGATGACGGCGAACAGCGGCACGCCCACGATCATGCCCACGAAGCCCCACAGACCGCCGAACAGCAGGATGGAGAAGAGCACCCAGAAGCTCGAAAGGCCGGTGGTGTTGCCCAGGATCTTCGGACCGATAACATTGCCGTCCAGCTGCTGGAGCACCAGAACGAAGAGCACGAACCAGAGGGCCTTGATGGGGCTCTGGATGAGGATGAGCAGCGTTGCAGGCACGGCACCGATGAATGGGCCGAAGAAGGGGATGACGTTGGTGACGCCGATGATGACCGACACCAGCAGTGCGCTCGGGAACTTGAAGATGATGCAGGCAAAGTAGCAGAGCACGCCAATGATGGCGGAGTCCATGATCTTGCCGTTGATGAAGCCGCCGAACATCTTGTCTGCGTAGAGGACTTCCTCCTGGATGAGCTGCGCCCAGTGGGGCTTGACGACGCTGTAGAGGATCATTTTGGCCTGCTTGGCGAACTTTTTGCGGCTGGCCAGCAGGTAAACAGCGACGATAAGGCCGATGAGCAGGTTCTTGAACCAGGTCACCACATTCATGACGCCGACGCCCACACCGCTCAGGATGCCTTGTATATTCTGCAGCGAGGGGAGCAGGGTGGTGCGCAGAGTGGTCAGATTGTCAGCAATGGCATCGTAGGCATTGTTGAAATAGCCCATCAGTGTCTCATTATCCAAGAAGATTTCCTGTGTGTTCACCCACCGCATGAACCGGGTGATGCTGGTCTGCGCGGTGTAGTAGAGGGAGGTGACGCTTGTGATGAGCTGCGGCACCACCATCATCACGAGGGCGTAGACCACCAGCACACCGAACAGCAGCGTCGCCGCAATGGCAAGCATATTGGCCATGCTGTGGAGCTTTTCGGGGAAGATGCGGTGCAGAAAGCCCTCAATGGTATTGCACACCGGCTTGAGCAGATAGGCGATGACGGCACCATAGATGAAGGGCATCAGGATGCCGGTCACCTTGGAGACCGCGTCGCCGAACCCGTCGAAGCGGTAGATGAAGAAGAAGAACAGGATGCTTAGACTTATCGCACCAAAGCCCGCGAGCATTCCGTAGAGATAGGGCTTGATGTGCGGTTTTTTGTCCATCATGTGTGACTCCATTCCTGCCGCAGACGGCAGGAGCCGGTACGGCGATGTTTAGATTTTGTTGCTGCGGCGCCAGATGTGCATCTTCTCGGCCTCTTTGATAAGCTCCTCGCGGAAGTCGGGGTGTGCCACATTGATGAGGGCTTCGGCCTTCTCCCAGGTGGTCAGACCCTTGAGGTTGACGCAGCCGTATTCAGTGCAGAGGTAATGCAGATTGGCGCGGGTATCGGTGATGATGCTGCCGTTTTCCAGCGTGGGACGGATGCGGCTCTCGAGCTGACCGGTCTTCTTATTAAAGAAGGTAGAAGACAGGCAGATGAAGCTCTTGCCACCCTTGGAAAGGTATGCGCCCAGCACGAAGTCCAGCTGGCCGCCTGCACCGGAAATGTGCTTGACGCCGGCGCTCTCCGCATTCACCTGGCCGAACAGGTCGATGTCCACCGCATTGTTGATGGAGATGAAGTTGTCCAGTGCGGAGATGCTGCGGATGTCGTTGGTGTAATCGACGGGAGCAGCCATGCACTCAGGGTTGTCGTTGAGGTAGTCGTACATCTTCTGGGTGCCGGCACCGAAGGCGTAGACCTGACGGCCCTTGTCCAGCTGCTTGTGTGCGCCGGTGATCTTGCCGGCCTTGGCGATGTCCACAAAAGCGTCAACGTACATCTCGGTGTGGACGCCCAGGTCCTTCAAATCGCTCTGGGCGATGAGGCTGCCGATGGCGTTGGGCATACCGCCGATGCCCAGCTGCAGGCAGGCACCGTCGGGGATCTGCGGCACGACGAGGTTTGCGACCTTCAGATCGACCTCGGAAGCGGGGCCGGCAGCGGCCATCTGGCCGATGGGCGGATTGTCGCCCTCCACGATGCCGGTGACCTGGGAGATATGGACACAGTTTTCCATACCACCGAGGCAGCGGGGCATATTGGTGTTGACCTCCACGATGATCTTCCTGGCCTTCTCACAGACGGCACCCAGATGGGAAGCGCTGGGGCCGAAGTTGAAGTAGCCGTGCTCGTCCATCGGAGTCACCTGGAAGACGGCGATGTCCAGCGGGTCGGGACTCTCGCGGTAGTAGCGGGGCAGCTCCGAATAGCGGATGGGGGAGTAGAACGAGAAGCCCTGTGCGATGGCTTTGCGCTCAATGCCGCCCATGTGCCAGCTGTTCCAGGTCATGTGGGCAGCGGGGTCGTCGATCTGGAAGATCTCAGGCACCCACATCAGGATGCCGCCGCGGAAATTGACGTTTTCCAGTTCGGGCAGGCGCTTGGCAAGGGCGGCGTCCACGGCCACAGGGGTGTTGACGCACCAGCCGTAATCCACCCAGTCGCCGCTCTTGACCAGAGAAGCAGCCTGCTCGGCAGTCATCTTTTTCTGGGCATACATTTCCATGAAATCCATTATAAACCATCCTCTCCTTTAAGAACATAAAAGAATTGTAAATTTATTATTTACAATTCTACGGGACAAAATCTTAGCCGGAAATTTACCGGTTTTTCCCAGTCCGGACACTGTCTTATCACACCCCGGCGGTATCCTTGGGGTCGGCAGGGCAGAAGCCTCCGGCAGCGACACACCTGCACAGCTTAGTTATAACATTAACAAACATTATAATCAAGCCCTCTTCCGCGAAAAAATGCCACGCAGGACAATTTAACTAAATTTCTTAGGTATTTGTGGCGATTGTTTGGTATAGCAAAAACAATTTTTTTCGAAAAAGTACTTGATAAAATTTTGACGATATGGTTTACTAAGGGTGTACCAAGACGATGCGCCCCAGTGTGACGTTGATTGACTAAAAATTAACGATATTGCGATAGCGATGCGGCCTGGTACTTGAAGCAGGAACTGAAAAGTGCTATCATGGCAACACCAAATGCGCTTTTCCAAAGCGCGCAAATAAAGGAGACCATACCGATGGCAACAGCAGTTTACCCCGGGTCCTTCGACCCGGTCACGAGAGGACACCTCGACATCATCAAGCGAGCTGCAAAGATAAACGACCAGCTCATTGTGGCAGTGCTCATCAACAGCGCAAAGAACCCTCTGTTCACCGTAGAAGAACGGGTGGCGCTGCTGCGGGAGTGCTGCAAGGACATCCCGAATGTGACGGTGGAGAGCTTCGACGGCCTGACCGTGGAGTTCGCCAAGAAGCGCCACGCTTCGGTGATGGTGCGGGGCCTGCGGGCGGTGACGGATTTCGAAAACGAGATACAGCTCGCCCAGACGAACCACGCACTGATGCCCGGTATCGAGACGATGTTCCTTGCCACCAGCATCAAGTGGAGCTACCTTTCCTCCACCATCGTCAAGGAGGCTGCCCGCTACGGCAGCAACATCTCCAAGTTCGTGACGCCCAACGTAGAGAATGCCATCCACGCCAAAGTGGAGCAGCTCCGGGCGGAAGGAAAGACGCTCTGATACCTTTTATAATGCAGAAAGGCCTTTGGGCTTTTTGATAAATAGTTTTACGAAACCCCGAAACATATAAATTCAGGAGGCTATTAACATGAAGAAAATCGTTATCGCATCTGCTTGCCGTACCGCTATTGGTAAGTTTGGCGGCACCCTGGCAAACGTCCCTGCTGCAGAGCTGGGCTCCATCGTCATCAAGGAGGCCCTGGACCGTGCTAACGTGAAACCCGAGCAGGTCGATCATGTTTACATGGGCTGCGTCATCCAGGCTGGCCTGGGCCAGAATGTCGCTCGTCAGGCTTCCCTGAAGGCTGGCCTGCCCGTCGAGACTCCTGCCGTCACCGTCAACGTGGTCTGCGGCTCCGGTCTGAACTGCGTGAACATGGCTGCTCAGATGATCGAGGCCGGCGATGCTGACATCGTGGTCGCAGGCGGCATGGAGAACATGGATATGGCTCCCTTCGCACTGCAGAAGGCTCGTTACGGCTACCGCATGGGTGCTCCCATGGGCAAGAGCGAGATCGTGGATACCATGGTCAACGATGCTCTGTGGGATGCCTGCGGCTTCAACAAGCACATGGGCATGACCGCTGAGAATGTCTGCACCAATGAGACCTATCAGAAGAAGTACGGCTACAGCCCCATCACCCGCGAGATGCTGGATGATTTTGCTTACCACAGCCAGCTGAAGGCTGACAAGGCCATCAAGGACGGTGCTTTCAAGGATGAAATCGTTCCTGTTGTCATCAAGGGCAAGAAGGGCGATACCGTGTTCGATACCGATGAAGGCCCCCGTCTGAGCGCTCCCGAAGTGCTGGCAAAGCTGAAGCCCGCCTTCACCAAGGACGGCATCGTCACCGCTGCAAACTCCTCCGCTATCAACGATGGCGCAGCTGCTCTGGTCATCATGAGCGAAGAGAAGGCCAAGGAGCTGGGCGTGAAGCCTCTGGCTACCTGGGTCGCAGGTGCTCTGGCAGGCGTCGAGCCTGAGGTCATGGGTCTTGGCCCCATCGCTGCTACCAAGAAGGTCATGGCTAAGACCGGCCTGACCGTTGCTGATATGGACCTGGTCGAGGCCAACGAGGCATTCGCAGCACAGTCCATCGCAGTCGGCGAGGCTCTGGGCTTCGATAAGGATAAGCTGAACGTCAACGGCGGCGCAATCGCTCTGGGCCACCCGGTCGGCGCTTCCGGTGCTCGTATCCTCGTCACCCTGCTGTACGCTATGAAGCATCGTGGTGCTCACAAGGGTCTGGCTACCCTGTGCATCGGCGGCGGCATGGGCTGCGCAACCATCGTCGAGATGGACTAATTTCCCTTTGAAGGGTCACTCCGGATATTGATACAGCCCGGACAGTGGGCGAGACCGGAGACTTGCCCCTTGTCCGGGGGCTGTTTTGAATAAGATATAACCTGAATGGAGGTTTTCACAATGGCATTTGTAAAAACCGAGGTGCAGGGCGCAGTCGAGATCATCACCATCGACCGCCCGAAGGCACTGAACGCCCTGAACCCCGAAGTCTTGGCAGACCTGAAGGCTGCTTTTGAGGCAGTTGACCAGTCCGCCATCCGCTGCATCGTCCTGACCGGCGAAGGCGACAAGAGCTTCGTGGCAGGCGCTGACATCGGCTCCATGAGCACCATGACCAAGGCCGAGGGCGAGGCTTTCGGCAAACTGGGCAATGATGTGTTCCTGATGATCGAGAGCTTCCCCATCCCCGTCATCGCAGCCGTCAACGGCTTTGCACTGGGCGGCGGCAATGAGCTGGCAATGAGCTGCGACATCCGCATCTGCTCCGACAACGCTGTGTTTGGTCAGCCGGAAGTCGGTCTGGGCATCACCCCGGGCTTCGGCGGCACCCAGCGTCTGGCACGTCTGGTTGGCATGGGCATGGCAAAGCAGCTGGTCTACTCTGCACTGAACATCAAGGCTGACGAGGCCTACCGCATCGGCCTGGTCAACGCAGTGTATCCGCAGGCTGAGCTGATGGAGAATGTCCTGAAGCTGGCCAACAAGATCGCCAAGAACGCTCCCATCGCTGTGCGTAACTGCAAGAAGGCTATCGACGACGGCATCAGCCTCCCCATCGAGAAGGCTGTCGAAGTCGAAGAGAAGCTGTTCGGCGGCTGCTTCGAGACTCATGACCAGAAGGAAGGCATGGCCTGCTTCCTGAGCCGTGAAAAGCCGAAGCCCAAGGCAGTGTTCACGAACAACTAAAGGTCAAACGGTAGCTTTGGACAGGCCATGCCGTCAAGAAGGGGTCCCCGCGAAAGCTTGCGCAGCAAGATTTTGTGGGGAGAAGGAGGTACTACGGAACAGAGTGAACAACAGCAGTGATGCTGTTGCGAACGAAGTGGAGTCAGTACCGACGCGGCCTGCTTCCTGAGCCGTGAAAAGCCGAAGCCCAAGGCTGTCTTTACCAACAACTAAACCATAACGCCTCTGCAATGCCTCCCCGGAAAGGGGAGGCACGGAGAGGCACTACATTCAGAAGATATAATAAAGGAGAGATTTCCCATGAAGATCGGTGTTATCGGTGCTGGCACTATGGGCCAGGGCATCGCAAAGGCATTTGCTCAGGTCGAGGGCAACACGGTTGCTCTGTGTGACATCAAGCAGGAGTGGGCCGAGAATGGTCTGGCAAAGATTAAGAAGGGCTATGAAAAGCTGGTCGCTAAGGGCAAGATGACTCAGGAAAAGGCTGACGCTATCGTCGCTGCTATCACCCCGGGCCTGAAGGAAGACCTGTGCGCTGACTGCGACCTCGTCGTTGAGGCTGCTTTCGAGGATATGAAGGTCAAGCAGACCACTTTCGGCGAGCTGGATAAGATCTGCAAGCCCGAGTGCATCTTCGCTTCCAACACCTCTTCTCTGTCCATCACCGAGATCGGCAAGGGTGTCAGCCGTCCTCTGGTCGGTATGCACTTCTTCAACCCCGCAGACCGCATGAAGCTCATCGAGGTCATCGCTGGCTGCAACACTCCCGCTGAGACTGTCGAGAAGATCAAGGAGATCTCCGTTGCCATCGGCAAGCAGCCGGTCCAGGTCAACGAGGCTGCCGGCTTCGTCGTCAACCGCATCCTGATCCCGATGATCAACGAGGCTGCCTTCATCAAGATGGAGGGCGTTTCCAACATCGCCGGCATCGACACCGCTATGAAGCTGGGTGCCAACCACCCGATGGGTCCCCTGGAGCTGGGCGACTTCATCGGCCTGGACATCTGCCTCGCCATTATGGACGTCCTGTACAAGGAGACCGGCGACAGCAAGTATCGTGCATGCCCGCTCATCCGTAAGATGGTCCGCGGCGGCAACCTGGGCTGCAAGTCTGGCAAGGGCTTCTACGTTTACAACGCAGACCGCACCAAGACCCCTGTCGACGAGCTGTAAATTAGTTTGAAATTTCTCTCGGTCGTCCCGAAGAAAACGGCCGGGAGGAATTTGTTTGCACAGGACATGAGTGTAGCTGCCCTGTGCTGAAAGAAAAACATCCGTTAGGAGGATATAGCGATGGATTTTACTCTGTCCAAGCAGCAGCAGATGGTGCAGAAGATGTACCGCGAGTTTGCTGAAAACGAAGTCAAGCCTCTGGCAAAGAAAGTCGATGCCGAAGAGTATTTCCCCAAGGAGACCGTCGAGAAGATGGGCAAGCTGGGTATGATGGGCATTTACTTCCCCACCTCCGTTGGCGGTGCAGGCGGCGACGTCCTGTCCTACGTCATGGCTGTTGAGGAGCTGAGCAAGGTCTGCGGCACCACTGGTGTTATCGTTTCCGCACACACCAGCCTGTGCGCAGCACCTATTTATGAGAACGGCACTCCCGAGCAGAAGGAAAAGTATCTGCCCAAGCTGTGCAGCGGCGAGTGGCTGGGTGCTTTCGGTCTGACCGAGCCGGGCGCTGGTACTGACGCTCAGGGCCAGCAGACCACTGCTGTGGAAGATGGCGATTACTGGGTGCTGAACGGCTCCAAGATCTTCATCACCAACGCAGGCTACGCTGACGTGTTCATCGTCATCGCTGTTACCGATAAGGTCCTCGACAAGAAGGGCCGTCCCACCAAGCTGTGCTCCGCCTTCATCGTGGAGCGTACCGACCCGGGCTTCTCCGTCGGTAAGGCTGAGGATAAGATGGGCATCCGTGGTTCTTCTACCTGCGAGCTGATCTTTGAGGACTGCCGCATCCCGAAGGATCGTATGCTGGGCGTGCGCGGCAAGGGCTTCCAGCTGGCTATGGCTACTCTGGACGGCGGTCGTATCGGTATCGCTTCCCAGGCTCTGGGCATCGCTGAGGGCGCTCTGCAGGAGACCGTCGCTTACGTCAAGGAGCGCAAGCAGTTCGGCCGCAGCATCTCCGCTTTCCAGAACACCCAGTTCGAGCTGGCTGAGATGAAGGCCCGTATCGAGGCTGCAAAGTATCTGGTCTACGCTGCCGCTCTGAAGAAGCAGGAAGCTATGAATGGCGCAAAGGTCCGCTACAGCGTCGAGGCTGCTCAGGCTAAGCTCATCGCAGCCCGCACCGCAAGCGACGTGACCCGCCGCTGCCTGCAGCTGTTCGGTGGCTACGGCTACACCCGTGACTACCCCATCGAGCGCATGATGCGTGATGCCAAGATCACCGAGATCTACGAGGGCACCAGCGAAGTGCAGATGATGGTCATTTCCGGCGCGCTGCTGAAGTAAGGGAGGCAAGATTTACAATGAAAGCAATCGTTTGTGTAAAGCAGGTTCCTGATACCTCCGGTAAGGTGGCTGTCAAGGCGGATGGTACTCTGGACCGTGCCTCTATGGCAACCATCACTAACCCCGATGACCTGAACGCTCTGGAGGCCGCTCTGAAGCTGAAGGACGAGACCGGCTGCGAAGTCGTCGTCGTCACCATGGGTCCCCCGCCGGCCGAGGGCATGCTCCGTGAGCTGCTGGCCCGCGGTGCTGATAAGGCTGTTCTGGTCTCTGGCCGTGAGTTCGGTGGTTCTGATACCTTCGCGACCAGCCAGATCCTCGCTGCTGCTGTCAATAAGATCGGTGTCGGCCCCGAGGACGTCGTGTTCTGCGGCCGTCAGGCAATCGACGGTGATACCGCACAGGTCGGTCCTCAGATCGCTGAGAAGCTGCACCTGCCTCAGGTGACCTATGTTGCTGACATCCAGAAGGATGGCAACAGCCTCACGGTCAAGCGTATGCTGGAAGACGGCTACATGATGGTCAAGGTGCAGACTCCCTGCCTGCTGACCTGCATCAAGGAGCTGAATCAGCCCCGCTACATGAGCGTCAACGGCATCTTCACCTGCTACGACAAGCCGATGGAAGTGTTCGATTACAACGCTCTGAAGGACGATCCGCTGATCGAGGTCGATACCATCGGCCTGAAGGGTTCTCCGACGAACGTCTTCAAGTCCTTCACTCCTCCGCAGAAGGGCGCAGGCACTATGCTGACTGGCGACGATACCGCTGCACAGCTGGCTGGTATCCTGGCCAAGAAGCACCTGATCTGATGAAAGGAGCATAGGATTACAATGGCTGATTTTAACGAATACAAGGGCGTCTGGGTCTTCTGCGAGCAGCGCCAGGGCGCACTGATGTCCACTGATTTTGAGCTGGTCAGCGAGGCCCGCAAGCTGGCTGATGAGCTGGGCTGCGAAGTTACCGGCCTGCTGCTGGGCGACAACGTCGAAGGCATTGCAAAAGAGCTGGGCGGCTATGGTGCCGATAAGGTCATGGTCTGCGACAGCCCGCTGCTGAAGGATTACACCACTGACGCATACGCCAAGGTCATCTGCGACATGGTCAACGAGTACAAGCCTGAGGTCCTGCTGATCGGTGCTACCAACATCGGCCGCGACCTTGGCCCCCGCTGCGCAGCTCGTCTGCACACTGGTCTGACCGCTGATGCTACCCATCTGGACATCGACACTGCAAAGTATGTCGAGTTCCTGAAGGAGAGCTCCACCATCGACCTGTCCAAGCAGAAGTTCGATTACGAGGACCGCAACCTGAAGATGACCCGTCCTGCTTTTGGCGGCCATCTGATGGCTACCATCATCTGCCCCCGTTTCCGTCCTCAGATGTCTACCGTCCGTCCCGGCGTCATGAAGAAGGCTCCCTTCGATCAGGCCAAGGCCGATGCCTGCCAGATCGTGAAGCCCGCATTCAGCCTGACCGCTGACGACATCAAGACTGAGGTCCTGAGCGTTGAGAAGGCAGCTGAGAAGCTGGTCGACCTCATCGGTGCAGACGTCATCGTCTCTGTTGGCCGTGGCATCAGCAAGGACGTCAACAAGGGCATCGAGCTGGCTGAGCAGCTGGCTGCAGCTCTGGGCGGCGGCGTTGTCGGCGCATCCCGTGCTGTCACCGATGCCGGCTGGATGACCGCTGACCATCAGGTCGGTCAGACCGGTAAGACCGTCCATCCCAAGATCTATGTGGCTCTGGGCATCTCCGGCGCTATCCAGCACACCGCAGGTATGCAGGATTCTGAGTGCATCATTGCCGTCAACAAGAATGAGTCCGCCCCCATCTTCGGTGTGGCTGACTACGGCATCGTGGGCGACCTGTTCAAGGTCGTTCCCGAACTCATCAAGCAGGTCGAGGCAGCAAAGGCTGCTCAGTGATCAGCTGAGAAATAAGGTCCAGGAGGGCAGCTCGAGAGAGCTGCCCTCTTTTTGCATTCTACTTTTATAAATAAGAAAGAAAACTCTATGATTTTCCCATTGACAGAAAAGAAGAAATATGGTATATTCTATCCAGAGAGATGAAGGTGCTCAGGCACTGGAAAATCACTTGAATGTGATCGACTCAAAAAAGAGTTTGCGAATAGAATATTTAGCAAAGCAGTTGAAAAGCTGTGACGCAAAGCTAAAGGGCCTGTAAAATGGTAGCCAGTTGCATTTTTAAGGAATTGCCTTTACTTTGTTTTTGAGTATCGTGATTCCTTTTTTTAGTCGCCGGAACAGTTCATGTGATGATGTCTCTCGAAACCCCACAGATGAGCAGGAAACATCTGTTGGGGTTTTTATTTTTGTCTACGGTGTCGGGACGCCTCACACAAAGAATCCAAGAGGATGAAGCTGATTTGAGTCGGCGCGAAAAAACTTGAAAGAACTTGCAAAAAAGTGTTGACATCTGGCCCGGCATATGGTATTATACTTGAGCGCCAAGCGCTGAGACAAAAGAATGACT
>ERZ791930.1058-NODE-1058-length-13608-cov-8.431196_pt1 | contig 13608 bp, 18 predicted proteins | sample MGYA00510128_ERZ791930 | MGnify/ENA primary metagenome ERZ791930 (study PRJEB30046, sample SAMN00792057) | human gut metagenome | study: EMG produced TPA metagenomics assembly of the A metagenome-wide association study of gut microbiota in type 2... | reverse complement strand
AAAGGGAGCCAGTCTTGCACCGCAGGAAATCAAAATGCTTTTGGCTGTCTTGCCGGCAGCTAGCTTGTAAAGTTTGTACTGCCGCACGGCAAAGGATTTTGGCTTCTTCTTGCCCAGATCCTCAAACAACAGGTCTACCGGATTCTGATAAGTTTCATCATCTTCCGAAACCTGCATGGTGTTCAACATTTCCAGCAGGGTGGCAAAGTTCTGTTCTTCCTTTGGCGCTTCATAATGCAGATACGCAATCAGCGCAGTCAGCAAAAGCCGTTCCGACTTTTCCCAGAAAGGATCGCCGCCCGAACCGTCCCCCTTCGTGTTTGTCATAAGGGTCGTGACGAGTTTCAGGATGTCCTTTTCGCTGTGGACGTAGCTGAACGGATTGTAGTGCATCGACTTAGAAAAGTTAATGGTATTCAGGATTTTCAGCTTGTAGCCGTTCTTCAAAAGGGCATTGCCGCACTCGACTACGATACTGCCCTTGGGCTGCCTTTTGTCAAGATAAAAAATCAAGATGCTGCTGTAAATTCAAAAGATACCAGCTTTCGCTTCTTTTTGGATGATTTTTCGCATTTGAGTATCCAATGTACTCTTTGCGTTCGGATTGAAAAAGATGTTGACGTTGTAAGTTGTGTTTTTGACTCGCATGGTCAACATTCCATCCGCAGGGCGATGTTCGGTCAAAGTGATAGTTTTGCTCATTTGTGCTTCTCCTTTTACAATGTGTGTTCAGTTGTCTTTTGATGGGGCTGTGAATTTTTCTGTTCAAGTGCTGACTTGCTATCGTTCAATTTCTTCAGCACCGATTCCTTTCCCGGTGTTTTGCCACCCGGTGCGGAAAGCTGCTGCTTATTCAGCACCATGTCGATATACTTTCGCACATTTTTCAGTGCGGTCAGGTCAGGCTGCAAAGTTTTCAGCTGACTGCGCAGCTCTGCGCTGCCGGATTGCAGCGCAGAAAATTCGGCATCTAATGCCGAAAAATCCACCGCTGTGCTGCCGTTCAGCTTCATCAGAGTGCGGACAGCTTTATTAAAGGTGTCTAGTTCCTCCTTGTGCTGGGCTGCATAAGCTTCCTTGGTGAGTTTGAAATTCTTCTTTAGAAAGGCATCATGGATGGGCTTCAGCTTGGCATGGACAGCGGCAGCGTCCTTGATTTGAGCGATTGCCCGCATACGGTTCTCGTTCTGCTTCAACTGCTTGCGGAGAGGGGCGGCGGTCTGGCTCAGGTCTTTGATTGCTGTGTTCAAGTCCTCGACCGTGTTCAAGGAGCGAGCTTTCAGATAATCCACCGCCTGCATGACTTCGGCAAGGTCACGGGCGGTACATTTTATCTGCGCCCTACTCGACCAGTCGCTGCGCTGCTCATTGCGGAGGTTGAAGTAGTCCACCAGAAGGTCGGAAAGCTTTGGCTCCTTGGCTTGTTCCAGTGCATCCAGAAGGAGCTGCTTCTTTTCGGTCAGGTCTGCGATCCAGCGTTGCAGACCGCGGATGGTGCTGCGGATGGACTGCATCAAACTGTTGGCTGCACGAATATCCCGATTGAGATTTCCGAGAAAGGTTTCAATTCCTCGTTTTTCCATCTGGTGTGCGGCAGGGCCGAGATGGACGGTCGGAATCTGCTGCACACCCTGACGTTCAAACGAACGGAGATCAACACGTTCCGGTCTGCCAGCGGCTTCAAGATAACGGTTGGTGACGACTTCCCAGCTGTGCCGCCATATCTCGGCATACTTCTGGTCGTTCCAGTCTACTGTGTTTTCCTTGTGGCATTTCCAGTTGCCGGATGGAAGCTGGATGCGCTCTCCGTTTTCGTCAAGGTCGTAAACCTTGCGGGCTTTCGGGAGCCACTTGCCGTGTTCATCCATTGCCCGGATTGTCAGCAGAATGTGGGCGTGTGGGTTCCCATCGCCCTTGTCATGGATGGCGAAGTCAGCAACCATGCCTTTGGAAACAAACTGCTCATTGCAAAATTCTTTGAGCATAGAAGGATACTTGTCTTTCGGAACTTCTCTCGGAAGTGCCAGCACGATGCGGCGAGCAAGCTGCGAGTTCCATTGATTCTCCACGGCTTCCACTGCGTTCCAGAGCGTTGCCCGGTCTGCATATCCGGGCGGCACATGGGGCGGCAGCATGATCTCGGCATGGACGAGTTCTTTCTTCTTGTTGTAAAATTTTGTTTTCTGGTCGTACTCGCTGAATAGCCGTTCGCCGCTCTGGTAGGCTGCACCGGCAACAGCAGACTGACCTTGGCTGCGTTTTACGATTGAGATTTTGAAATGCGGACACGGAATCCGAATCACCTCCTTGTGAGCATTTGAAACGTTCCCTTGTAAAAAATGTGGATTTATGATACTATTATCTTGGATAAGTAAACAGAAAGCTGGTGAGCCGATGTCAGAAAGAAAATCAGAACAAGAACTGGACTTTGAGCAGAAGCACAAGGAAGATTTGCAGCGGATTCGAGAGTTTCGTTTGATTGATGATGATTTTATGGCTGCGGTGTTTGAAGACCACGACTGCGCAGAGTTCTTGCTCCGAATCATCCTGAAGCGGGACGATTTGGTTGTGCGAGAGGTTCATGGACAATACAGCATTAAAAATTTGCAGGGACGTTCGGTTCGGCTGGACATTCTGGCGGTAGACCGAAACAACCGTGCATATAATATTGAAGTCCAGCGCAGTGACCGGGGCGCAAGTGAAAAACGTGCTCGCTACAATAGCAGCTTGCTTGATGCAAACCTGACAGATTCCGGTGAGGAATACGATGCGTTGAATGAAACCTATGTCATCTTTATCACAGAAAACGATATTTTGAGGGCTGGGCTTCCGATTTATCATATTGACCGAACCGTTCAGGAAACCGGAATGATCTTTAATGATCAGGCTCATATCATCTATGTCAACTCGCAGATCAAGGATGAAACGGCACTTGGTAAATTGATGCATGACTTTTTCTGTACCGATTCCCGCAAAATGTACTATCCCATTTTGGCCAATCGAGTATGGTACTTCAAAGAAAACGAGAAGGGAGTGGCAACTATGTGCAGAGCTATGGAAAAAATGCGGGATGAAACCGCAGCTGAGCAGAACATCAAAACTCTTTTGGTGTCTGTAAAAAATTTGATGAAGAACATGAATCTCAGCCCAGAACAGGCTATGGATGCCATGGGGATTTCTGAGGATGACCGTAAGATGTTACTGCAAAGAATTTGATGCTCTTTTGATTGAACTTTATCCCTAAAAATTCAAAAGCCGACTAGGATTTTTCCAGTCGGCTTTTGTACTTTATATCGTGTTCTTCTGCAAAAGGATTGATTCCGGAAAATCATGTAAAACTCTAACGCGGTTATCTTCTAGCATTTCTTTTCTGAAGTCATCCAAGCCACGGCCACCAGCATACCAGCGTGCCGGAATAATCATCGACAAATATCGCGGATTAAGCCGTTTGGCCTGTTCTACAAATTTCTGATAAATTGGAATTGCGTAGTTGTCCTTTTCTACACCGACATTGAGCTGGTACGGAGGATTACCGATGATTACATCAAACTTCATTTTGAAAATTTCCTCGGGCTTAATAGTATGAATGAATTCGTATGCATGACTTTCTAGCTCGGCTCCTCGCTCTGAAGAACCAAAATCGCTTTTTCGAGTAACACCACAAAATACACATTTTCCATCTTTCCAACGATGCCCGACATTTTTATACCGAACATTGCCATCCGCATCTTCAAAGCGTGTGACAGAATATTTGCTGTTGGGATATTTTGAGCAATAGACACTGCGGCGGGAAAGCAGGCTGGTCAGCTCCGTGATAGCAATGCCATAGAGCTGCTTGTGGAAGATATGATCCACCCGCTGCTGCAAATCGGGAATTTCATTTTCTAACCCCACCAGCAGCCGCTTGGCAATCTCCCGCAGGAATACGCCAGATTTGCAGGCAGGGTCAAGGAATGTGGTGTCCGGGCTGCGGAACAGCTCTTGCGGCAGCAGGTCCAGCATCCGATTTGCCACCTCCGGCGGAGTGAATACCTCGTCGTTGGACAGGTTGGCAAGGCAGGACAGCACATCGGGGTTGTAAAGATTCTGATAAACGTCAGCCATTTTCCTGCACCCTCCTGTAATCCACCGGTTGGTATTCACGGAGAGGGCGAGGGATGGTTTCGTGGGTAACAGGGTCTATCATCCAGTTTTCCGTGCCGTCCGGTTCATCGGCAAACAGGGAAAGCTGGTCGGAATAGGCATCGTTGTCAGTGTTTTCTTTCAGCAGGACATCCAGCCGGAAATCCCGACGCTTGATAAAGTTGCCGGTGGGAAAACTCCACTCCGCAAACACGATGGGGCTGCCGTCGGACTGCTCCATGGTCAGCGCATCGCCGCACAGGATGTTCTTTTGCAGGATATACCGCACCGCTTCCCGGCACTGCGGGTTGGCTGCGGATTTTACAACGGCGGTATATTCCTCATCCCAAAGCGCAAAAAGCCGCTCCCGACATTCCTGTGCGTTGTCTGCCAGAATATCCACGCCGTAAATGCTGGTCACCGACAGCACAGAGTAACGTTCGTAATCGCTTGGGTTTTTGCCGTAGCGGCTTTTCACCACAGCCAGCTTGCGGCGCAGCACTTCCGCCAGAAAGTTACCGTTGCCGCAGGCGGGTTCCAGAAAACGGCTCTCGATGCGCTCCGTCTCGCTCTTTACAAGGTCGCACATCGCGCGCACTTCTCGTTCTGCTGTAAAGACCTCACCGTGATCTGCCACCCGCTGCCGGGATTTGACCTGTTTTTCTGCCATTCGTTCCACCTCTTTGAAGGGCTTGCCAAAAAGTGTACCTTTTGACAAGCGGCTCAAGAGATGAAACGAATAGCTGAAAATCTGTGGATTTAACCGGGAAATATGCTATAATTGGTACAAAAGCAAATCTGAGGGCATTTTGCAAGAAGGTACACTTTCTTGTAAAAAGAAGCGTTTACAAAAAAGTGGCTTTTTCGTAGATTTTGGCACGGTACCGAAAGGTGGACAGTGGCATTCCGCATTGTTGAGCGGCTTCTGTACCTGTCATTTTGCCGGAGCGCCATTTCTGGTAGACGCTGTAGAAGTTCTCCGGCAGGGGGCTGGGCGGTCTGCCAAAACGCACACCTTTGCTTTTCGCCGCTGCAATGCCCTCCGCCTGCCGCTGCCGGATATTGGTGCGTTCGTTCTCAGCCACAAAGGAAAGCACCTGCAAAACGATGTCGCTCAAAAAAGTGCCCATCAGGTCTTTGCCACGCCGGGTGTCCAGCAACGGCATATCCAGCACCACAATGTCTGCGCCCTTTGTCTGTGTGAGCAACCGCCACTGCTCTAAAATTTCCGCATAGTTGCGTCCAAGACGGTCGATGCTCTTGATATAGAGCAGATCGTCTTTTTTCAATTTCCGCACCAGCCGCTTGTACTGCGGACGGTTGAAGTCCTTGCCGGACTGCTTATCCATAAAAATGTTTTTCTCCGGGATCTTCAGTTCACGCAGTGCAATCAACTGTCGGTCCTCATTCTGGTCACGGGTACTGACCCGGATATAGCCATATAAATTTCCCAATAAATCGCCCCTTTCTGCTAAAAGTGAATTTCATCGTTCTATGTAAAACGGGCAAAGCATCCCTCCTGACGCTTTGCCCGTTGTTCTTTATTCTACCATAGCAGCTCGGTTATCGCTTTCAAGATGCCCGCACAGGCTGGATAGCCAGCGCAGCGCCCCTGACCTGATACGTCACCCCGCCAGTTTCGCCCCTTGCTTTCCTCTGGCACACCTCCGGGTGCTGTGTGGCAAGAGCGGCAAGCTGTTTCTGCAAGGCGGGATTCAGCGTAAACACGCTGTTCGTTCCGTCCTCACTGGCGTAGATCATGGTCTCCAGCTTAAACATCGTCAATCAGTTCTTCCTCCTCGGATTCGTCAAAGATGGTCGGTCCCCAGTCCTCGTCCTCCTCGATGTCCCGTGACATTTTCTGCATCATGGTGTAATGCTCCATCTCGGAACGGACGAAGTAGAACATCTGGTCGTACCAGTCTGCCAGCGTTTCGTCCTCTAGCTTCCGGCAGAAGTCAAGCACCAGCTTGTTCTGGTCGGGGTCAACCGTCAGCCCGGCAACTCCGCACAGCCGCTTGCGGGTCAACTCCAGATCGGCGCAGCCATAGGTGTAAAGCAGCTTCTTTTCTTCAAACGTCAGTTTCATAGGCTTGTTCCTCCGTATTAAAAAAGGGCCTGCCCTGTGCAGACCCGATGTAGCAAAAAGACCGCCGTGCGTTGTGCAGGGCGGTCTTGAACTCAGGATTGGAGAAAATCCCGGAGTTCATCAGCGAAAAAGGAGATTTTGGCGATAGCAGCTATCGTTATGCAAGGCAGGACGAAAACCACAAATGCGATAATCAGCATTTTCAGGACTTCGCCGCCGTCTGCCAGCTTCATGATCCAGCTTGCCAGAGCCACGAAGAAGAACAGTCCCGCCAGAAGATTTGTCAGGACAGTGGAGAAGGTCGTGAGGAAGATACCCACCCACTGCGCCAGAATCAGCAGCAGAAGCAGCGGGAGAAGGGCAAGTTTCAGCATCCATTTCAGCACAGCCATCGTGGGCACCTCCTTATACAAAAATCAGCTCAGACTTGATGATTTCCTCGGCGCGGTTTCGGATGCTGTTCATCCGGAGCACCCATTCCAGTTGATCGGCGGCTTTCAGGTCTTCGGTCACATCCTCGGCTTTCTGCATCTGCCGGACGGTCAACACAAGCTGTTCCTCGGCCTGCTTGTCCAGCTTGGCAAGGTAGCCGCTTAGCTCACCGGACAGGAGCAGTTGATTGTACCGGATAGGATGATGTTCTTGCAGATATTTCTTATGTAAGCGGCCCCACCTCCCGATGGGGTGCTGTTCTGCCGGGGCTGCTGCGGTCAGGTTCGGCAGATAGTGGTCATTGACAAGGGTGTAGTCCAGACCGTTAGCGTTGTCATGCCGGTTTTCTGGATCTCCACATTGGTCACGCCACGGTTCTGCCGTATGAGCCGCTTCATGGACTGCTTGCCCTGCGATGCACTCTTGTCGTACTGGCGCAGAAAGAACTGCGCCCCTTTCAGCAGAGTGCGGGCAGACAGTTTTACAGTCGAAATGGCAAAATTGACTGTTTTGTGCTCGATTTCTTCCTGCATTTCCATCACCTCCAGTGCAGAAAGTCGTGTTTAGCGGTCAAATCCGGCATCCTTCGGCGGGGTGGTTTTGCTTTCTTCCGGGCAGACTGCTTCATCGGGCACACGAACAACCATCATCCGATGCCCCAGCCGGATAAAATCTTCCGGCTGATGGAAAAGCCGCTCGTACTTCTGCGCCATCTCCGGGGTCAGGGATGCAAAATCCTCCTCGCCCAGCCCCACCACCAGAAAGGTTCCGGCAACGGCATCGTACATCTGCCCGTCCTCGTCCCGCAGGGCACGGTTCAACGGCAGTCCCATGAGCTTGCCGTCATCGTTGTAGACGATGGCGACCGGGTCATTGGCAAAGGGGTAGCTTGCGCCGATGGAGCCGCCCACCGCCTGCTGCAATGCTTTCAGGTTGTTATCGATCTCGGCCTGCTGCGGATACTGCCCCGGTGCAATTTTCAGCACCGACAAGGTGTTCTCGTTCTGTTCCATTATCGTCCTCCTCGAATTTGATAGAGATCTCCTGCCTGGCAAGGGCGGCGTTAAACAGAGCTGCCACAAAGAAGCCGAAAAAAGCGCCGGCTTCAAAAAATGCGAAACCGATAAAAAAGTTCAGCATGGCACACCTCAGTCGATACAGATGCAGGGCAGCTTCTGGCCGTCAGCCATCAGGGTGACGCTATGGCGCATCAGATACTTCTGAAAGAGGTAGACCTGATCGATCGTCAGCGAGATGAACTCGCCATCCATGTTGGTGCGCACCAAAATGACCGGGCCGGTCAGATAGTGCTTGCCCGCCAGTTTCAGCACCTGCGCCGGGTTGTAGCTGAGCAGCAGCGAGCTGTCGGGGATGTTCAGGTACGCATCATCCTCGTCAAAGCAGGGCAGAATGTCGGGAGCCTCGTCCAGCGTGATGACTGTCAGCTCCATATCCGGGGCGATGGCAGCAAAATAGATCTCGCCACTGCTCCTGCTCTCCGACAGTGCCGCACAGATGTGCATATCAATGGTGACTTCCTCGGAACGAATAATGGGATTAGAATCATTTTTCATAGGCATTTTCTCCTTTTTTCTAAAGAAAAAGACCCAACCGGGTCTTTCCAATTCCATATCCTGTCAGCGTTCTTCACTGTGCTGACGCTTTTTCTGCCACTGCTCCAGCAGCTTGATGATGGTATCTTCCATCTGTTTGGGCGTATAGCTGCGGGGAAAGTATTTTCTCAGGGTGTCATTTTTGATGGTCACCGTATCAAGCTCGCTCTTTTTCTCCTCGCCCATAATGGCAACGACCGTCTCCGTTGTAAAAGTTCCATCCTGAGCCAGCTTCTTGATACGCTTTGCTTGTGAGACAGAAGGAAAGTTCTGGGTATCATCCATTGCCCGGATCACTTCCTGCTGTTGTTCAGGAGAAAGATAGGAAAGCTCCACAGCAGGATTGAAGGACACGGTTTTGTTATCCACCATGTCCAGCAGTTCGGGGATAAGGTTGGTCAGCCGGATAAAACGTCGAACGGTATCGCCACTAATGCCTTGACCTTTTGCGACTTCATCATCACTTCTGAACTTCGACGCAACTTGCGGCGAAGTTAAATCCGACCTAACACCTTGATTTTTTATTGCTTCCAGCTTCATTTTGTAGGCGAAAGCCCTTTCACTGGGCAGGATGTTCTCACGCTGGAGATTGCTGTCCACCATAAGCAGAACTGCGGCATCATCATCCATTTGACGGACGATGACCGGCAGGGTGTCCAGTCCGGCAAGCTGTGCAGCGTGCTGACGGCGGTGCCCGGAGATAATTTCATAGCCGCCCTTCGGTCTGGGGCGGGCAATCAACGGCGAAAGCACACCGTACTGCTTGACACTTTCCACGGTATCGCTCATAGAATCATCGTCCAGAACCTTGAAGGGATGGTTCTTGAATGGAAACAGCTCTCCAATCGGAATCTGCCGCACCTGCTCCCGTTGTTCCTCCTGTCGGTTTTCTTCGGTGGAAAACAGATCATCTAGCCCTTTCAGAGCTAAGTTTCCGTTGTCGATCGGCATTCGCCACCACCTCCCTTGTCAGAGATTTATAGGCTTCTGCCACCTTGCCTTTGGGGTCGTGCTGGTAGATGCTCTTGCCTACGGCACTGATCTCCGCAGCACGGACAGACCGGGGAATGGTCTGGTCGAACACCTTGATCTTGCTACCGTAAGCACCCCGAATCAGGTTGTCGATCTGCTGTCCATAGTTGGTGCGGCTGTCGGTCATAGTCAGCAGGATGCCCTCGATTTTTAGCTTCGGATTGATCTGCCGCCGGACTTTCTGCACGGTCTGCAAAAGCTGTTCCAGACCTTTTGCGGACAGGTACTGCGCCTGCACCGGAATCAGGGTGGTGTCCGCCGCTGCCAAGGCATTGACGGTCAGCATCCCAAGGGAAGGAGTGCAGTCCAGCAGAATGAAATCGTATTCATGCTTTGCCCCTTCCAGCACCTGTTTCAGCATCTTTTCCCGGTTCATACAGTTGACGAGAGACACTTCCAGCCCTGCCAGTTCAATGTTGGCCGGGATGAGGTCTACACCCTCTGCATGGTGTAGCACACCTTCACCGGGCGGAATGCACTGGTCGTTCATGGCTTTCTGCATCAGGGTAGAAAGAGTAACGGGCAGTTCGTCCGGCTTCTGCCAGCCCATGCTGATGGTCAGGCTGCCCTGCGGGTCAGCGTCCACCAGCAGAACTTTTTTGCCCTCCATTGCCAGCCCGATGCCTAGATTTTCACAGGTGGTGGTCTTGCCGGTGCCGCCTTTCTGATTGACGATGGCTATTGTGGTTGCTTTCTTTGAAATTTTCATCACCTCCGCATCGCTAAGTCATGGTTGGTTTGGTTCTGATAGAAAAGCTGCATTGTGGTGGGTGCATTATACAGAGAAGCAAGCAGATACTGTTTCATGTTTCGGATCGGGCTGCTGTTCTCTGCAAGGCACTTCAGCACAAAGCGAATATGGTCGGCGTTCAGCTTCATAAAGCGGCTGCGTACCACCTCAGCGGGTTTATCGTCCCCGGCAATGTGCAGCAGCTTGCGGTTGGTGGCACAGGTGTCCACCAGCAAATCCACGATCTGATAGATGGTGTCCTCATCATCTGGGCAGAGTCGGAGCAGAAGGTCTATCTCCAAAGACTGCAAAAAATATTCTTCCAGTTGGGTGCGATTGCTCATCCCATCCGCTTCTTCTGAATAGAAAGGATACGTTTCACTCTTTTCAGTATTATTTTCATCAGTCTTATTACATCGTGATTTTGCAGGGTCTTGACACGCGATTTTGAAGCCACAAGAATCGTCATTATCACGATTCTTGACACTCTCTTTTGAAGATTCTGCCGAAAAGTTTTTCACATACACCAAACTTGGCTTTCCCTGCCCTCGGCGTTTTCGTTCAATCAAACCAAACTTTTCAAGTTCCCGGAGTAACTTGGTCGCTTTGTTGTCTGCGCAACACAACGCCCTCTTGACATCCTCAATGGTGAAGATGATGAACACCCGGCTCTGCTCGTCCAGCCAGCCATTTTTGACGGAAAGGCTCATGCGGTCGAGCAGGATACCGTACAGCGTTTTGGCATCCGTGGACAGGCTCTGGAACCGTGGTTCCTGAAACAGTGCTTTGGGGATACGGTAGAAAGCGAAAAGCTCTCCAGCTTGTCCATAGAAGTAGTCAAGGGTCATACGGTTGTGTCAAGGGCTGAAACTGACAGTGATACAGAAACATTGTAAAAACCTCCAGTGAAAAGTATTTTGTTGAGAAATGAAAAAAGCGCAACTTCGATTTTGGGGGTCGACATTGCGCTTGGCAACATGTTATAATACAATGTCTTGACGAAAAACGGAATGGACGTATAATAAATTGTGTTATTTGAGAATTTTATATAATTTGCCCTTTGCACGGTCTCTCTGCTGGCAACAAACAAAATTTTATCGATCGAGGAGGAAAATTAATGGGATCAGAAACAATTTCTGCAGTTATGTCTGCTTTGGCTATTATTTTGGGAATGATTGGTGCGATGTTTTCGGTAAAGCATACTGCTTCCAGTATAGAGAAAACGTCTGATGGTGACGCAAAAGAAGCAAAAGAGGCTGCTCAAAAAGTTCAGGAAGGAAATAAAGACATTATTTCTTTGATGTTGAACAATATGTCCGAATTAAGAGAATATTATGTCATCAATAAGCGGCAGGCTAATCGGGTGTTTAATGCAACATTGACGGCTTGTGTTATGGGTGGAATTATCTTTATCATTGGAAGTGTCGTAGCATTTTGGGGTGGCCAGAAAGTATCGTTCTATACAACAATTTCCGGATGTGTTGTAGAACTCATTTCTGGCTTGTTTTTCTGGCTTTATAAAAGAACGATTGATCAGCTCAATCTTTATCACGAGAGATTGGGTTCAACAGAAAAGTATCTCACAGCGGTGCAGTTGGTTGATAAAATGTCAGAACAAGAAAAAGATAGTATGTATCGGTATATCATTGAAATGATGCTGATTGATAACAGTTCAAAGTGTCGTACAAAAAAGCCTCCGGAGAATAAGATACAAAATACATAATACTGTTGAACTTTGTGATGGCTGCTGAAGGAAAATTGTTGGCCAGCAAGTGATTTGTTGTATTTTAAATCGACCTATCAACGTCGAATATTGTTTATCCTCGCACCTTTGTGTGGGGGTGCGTGAGTGCGTGGTTCAGGAGAGCGCTTGCATGGCATGCAAGAGGTCAGCGGTTCGATCCCGCTATTCTCCACCAAAAAAGCACTGTACTTCGTTTGAAGTACGGTGCTTTTCTTTTTGCTTTCTTGGAGGTCGCACTGAAAATCATCCAAATGCCTGATTTTGCAGGCGCATGGACGGCAACCCCCAATTCTTGCTGTTTCGTTATTTTTGAAAATGCTTGTTCGATGCCCGACTGTTTTGCAGGCAGACGTATCACTCCCCCTCAATGTAAGGAGTGAGATCTTCTACAATGGAATTTCTTTGAATGACTTAGATATGCCGCAAATCCGTAGACAAAAAGTGTCTTACGTTGAGCAACATCCAACGATGTTCAATATAAGCGTACAAAATTATCTGCATTTTGGAGTTGACTATAGTGAACTTGTGGGTTATAATCAATCCATCTTACTAAAAATGTTTGAGTTGGAATATTTACTCGATAAAGAAATAAATGAAAACGGAAGTAACCTTTCCGGCGGTGAAAAGCAAAAATTGTCTATTGTTCGATCATTAAGTAAAGATAGTTCTTTGATTTTACTTGATGAGCCCACTTCTGCATTAGATCAAAAAAGCATCACAACATTAATAGAATATCTTGAACTACGAAAACAGCAGGCAATAATTGTTATAGTTTCATATGATTCACGGATTTTATCAAGTTGCGATGAATTAGTTGAAATGAGGTGAATTTTAGACATGGAAAATCAAAACGCCTTTAATGAAGAAGAGTATTCTGCCCTTAGAGCCGAAACCTGCACACGTATTGAAATCATGAACTCTCAAGCTACCAGCGCACTTACTACGGCTCTCGCCACATGGGTTATGGGGTTTACATTGCTAGGATTTCAAGTCACATCACAGCCTACGGATATTATGGCTGTTTTGCTTCCCCTTGGACAAATTGTGGCTTTTTTAGCCACTATCTTGCTATTGCTACCGATGGCAACAAAGAGCGGAGAAAATCTTCAGCAAATGGTGTCGCTAGGAGCATATATTCGTGTTTTTTATGACGAAGCTTCACAAGTGAATTTTTCTGCAGAATCTGCTAAATTTTATTGGGAAACAGTTGACAAAAAAATGAATAGCATCTTGAACTCGGATGCTAATAATAGTAATTCAGTGGATTATTATATCTGCCGCACTATTTCTAAATCGTCATGGTTCAATTCGGAATATACAGGGTTGTCAATTGTCTCGGATGCGTTCTTTCTACTGGCAGGTTTTGATTTGATCTTTTCAGTATATTCCCTTTTCCATTCGACACGGGCGTGTGTGATCGCTTGTGTATTCTTAATAGTTCTTGAAGTTCTCGCCATTTATGGAATACGAGAAATTAGTCGTGTTTCCAGTGGAAAACATAATATGTTGGAGATTTATAGTACATACAGAAACAAATATTTTGAGCTGGCGGTAAAGTATGGCATATTCGATTTTGAAAAAGCAAAACAAGTATGGAAGGACTTAACCCAAGATGAGACACCAATTTTGGGAAACGAATTAAGGCGGCAACTTGATAATCTTTATAATGAATCCAACCAAAGGCAACATCGAAAATAAATTGCTCACTTCAACTCAAAAAGCTATTTTGAAATCAACAAAACCGGGAACCATCATGATTTGACGGTTCCCGGTTTTGTTATTCGCTATTCTTTGCAACGGTGTACAAAGGGAACATAATAAAAAACTTAATAATGGACTGCCAATC
>ERZ791930.1043-NODE-1043-length-13797-cov-9.203100_pt1 | contig 13797 bp, 14 predicted proteins | sample MGYA00510128_ERZ791930 | MGnify/ENA primary metagenome ERZ791930 (study PRJEB30046, sample SAMN00792057) | human gut metagenome | study: EMG produced TPA metagenomics assembly of the A metagenome-wide association study of gut microbiota in type 2... | reverse complement strand
CACTGCCGACTGAATAACACATCCCCGTCAATACGGTTCTTGCTGCACGCTTACCAATATCCCTGCTTTGTGGTACACGATAACCAGAAAACATCCCCTGAACCGCCAGCCAGAAAGACTGGCCACAAAAGGGGTAAGCTGAAATCGTTTATGGATTACATCGACATATGCCTGGCAGAGAATGTCCGGAATGACGAGGTTATCTTTGCGGAGATTAAGGCAATGGTATACGGGCCGACGTTCCATGCCGCGTTACTACATTCAGCCCGGACGTAAAATGCGCCCGTCAAAAAGAACGGTTCGCTTCGAAACTCAGCCAGGATACCACCTCTCCGCCACACCCGGGAAGAAGTTGATATGGTGGTTGCCGGACAACAGCGCTCCTGGATTGACTGCTGCATCACTCAACCACGCTGAATATCAAAGGAGAGCGTTACCGGTTAAAAGAGAAACGTAAAGCTGTGGTGATGACCCAAAACGCAACGCCTGTCAGTGAGGATGAAATGGTGAAAAGCGGACAGCATCAGTAACGGAAGTATCTTAGCGGGTACGAAAATGGCAGGATCGTGACATTGACAGAATATCTCCTGATCATCCTGAATGACTGCAGTTGCTGTAGAAAAGTAAGCTGTCTCCACCCACGGCACCACTTAACAGGCATTCCGTAACTTCCCCCAGACTTACTATGACGCATTATCGGTGCACTGAAAACGGGAGAGTGCGCTTAAAACCGCAGACCGCATGCGGGTGTTACTGCATGACAGTCTGGCCGTATTGTGAGATGTCGGCAGGAACCGATGTCCGCGCAGGGGGGAACTTCCTGCAGTACCTGACGCTTCAAATGGTATTAACCGTAGGGTGTTGTTGGTTCCGGATCGCGGAAATGGGAGCACAGGTCTGCTACGGGGTGTACCTCTGACAGTAAATCCGGCTCGCTCATCTGACAGCCTCTCTCCCGGAAAAGACCAAAAATGAGATCGTCTCCTCAACAGCAGAGAAGAGGTCTTGACAGACAGGCTACATTGCATACGATTTATGAAGAAAAAGACAGCAAATATGGAGGTTATAGCGGAGAATACCCTACGAAATTCCTATGAAAAACGATTGAAAAAAATATCAAATTCGATTCGTTTTTATATGCTTTTTGGGAGCGTGGCGATGACGAACTGTTGCATGTGCAGAGGAGAATGCACCCGGAAGCACCAGAATCATCCAGAAAGGCAGAACGATTACGCATCAAACCAGGAGACAGCAATATCAAGGTAATATACTGATTTAAAATGAATTTACAGCAATACGTGAAAACATTTTTTACTTAAAGGAGACAGATGCGCTGAAGAGAGTGCAGGTATTTTTATATAAAAATGAGAAGTTTACGGGATGTATATCCGGCACACTATGACCGGAGAATATCAGTCAAGCTTAAAAAGACAATAAATACAGTGAGTTAAATACACAGAGAAAACGTAGTATCAGAGGGTACATCTTACAACAGAGACTGAATTTCCGGTTTTTCATAACCGGCGCATTCCGGAAAGTGCAGGCGGCCCGGAGGTTTTCTGACGCCACTACCTGGTAGATTGTTCTGTACATCATGTACGGAGGTTTTTGTTTGCTTTTTTAAAATCTGCAAATGTGAGAAAAGCAGGTGAGGTGTATTGTGGGAAAGGAACTGGATGATATCTGCACCAGCTGTCCGTATATCGATACTGTAAAACGGCACAAACAACAGCTCGGTGCCATAGAGGAATATACACAGTGGTTAAAAAAAGAACCACGGGCATCTTATTTTTTTCTGTTCCAGCTGTATACCCGCATTCACAATACATTTTTCTCCCAAAAGCAACAACTCCCGTTCACTCCCGGTGGCACTCACTGCCCGGAACCTGATGTCACCCTTCGGGACTTAACGCTTTCCCCTGGCTACCACAGTGATTATGCCCCTCAACCCATTCCGGAGATGGACAGTTCTGCTGTTGTTCCCCCAACTAATGAAAACACCTCGCCTCCGGAAGATACTCCCGACAACACTCCGGCCGGAGGCAATACCGGACAAGCGGAAAAGACCAGAAACGCAGGACTCACACCCATTCCTGAAAAACGTTCAGGAATGCCCCCGGAACATCTGCGGTTTGCCACGGGGTTTCCATCGCAACCGAAGATTGCCGGTCCCAGAGAAAAGCCGATGCGCACCGTGCATCCGGATAAAATCTACCGTGAAATTATATGGTTCTGCTCCAGTTACCTGCTGAAATCCGGACCAGAGGCTACGAGGACGATTATCAACTCAGTATTCTCTGAATGGGCCAGCATAAACAATGATTACCCCTCCCCCTTTTCGTGGGTGGACAGCAGGGACAGTGAACAGTGTGACTGGTTATGGAACGCCATGCAGGTCCGGTGTGTGGGAACCCCGCTGAATCCCCTTACCCCGGAGCAGAAATACTGGTTTGCCTGCGCCACGTTTGATAACTGGGAGGGCTGGAATGAGCAACAGGTACAGTTTTTACTGGAAAGTAATCCCAGACGGAACAGAGCGAAGTTTACGCAGGTCTCCTTCCAGGCCCCCAGGATTCAGCATAAAGCGATTCTTCTTGATGAGCTGAAAAGTGCCCGGGAGCAACAAAAAAGGCGTGATGAACGTGCTGATGGTTCCGTCCCTCTGAAACTGTCCGGAAAAATCCACAAACAGCTTGAAAGTATTGCCCGAAGTCGTGGTTTCCTCCCAAAAAAACTGCTGAATGAAATGATTGAGCAGGCGTACCATGATTTGGTGGCAACCAGGCAGAACAGCCAAATCGATTCCAGATAATTTCAGACAGATATTATTTCCGTGAATCCCCCGCCACCTTTCCGGTGCGCGGGGTTTTGTCTTTTTTCACCGGGAATACATGTATGAATCCGTCTGATGCCATTGAGGCAATTGAAAAACCGCTCTCCTCCCTGCCTTACTCACTTTCCCGTCACATCCTGGAACATCTGCGCAAACTCACCAGTCACGAACCCGTGCCTGGCATTATGGGTAAAAGCGGGGCCGGTAAATCCTCACTCTGTAATGCGCTGTTTCAGGGGGAGATCACCCCGGTCAGTGATGTTCACGCCGGCACCCGGGAAGTGCAGCGCTTCCGTCTGAATGGCCATGGTCACAGCATGGTTATCACTGACCTGCCCGGGGTGGGCGAGAGCCGGGACAGGGATGCAGAGTATGAAGCCCTGTACCGTGACATTCTGCCCGAACTGGACCTGGTACTGTGGCTGATTAAAGCCGATGACCGTGCCCTGTCTGTGGATGAGTATTTCTGGCGACACATCCTGCACCGGGGACATCAGCGGGTACTGTTTGTGGTGATGCAGGCCGATAAAACGGAGCCCTGCCATGAATGGGATATGGCCGGTATTCAGCCTTCTCCCGCACAGGCACAGAACATTCGCGAAAAAACGGAGGCGGTATTCCGTCTGTTCCGGCCCGTACATCGGGTTGTTGCCGTATCGGCCCGCACCGGCTGGGAACTGGATACGCTGGTCAGTGCGCTCATGACAGCACTTCCCGACCATGCCGCCAGTCCCCTGATGACCCGCCTGCAGGACGAGCTGCGCACGGAGTCTGTCCGGTCTCAGGCCCGTGAACAGTTTACCGGTGCGGTGGACCGGATATTTGACACGGCGGAGAGCGTCTGCATTGCCTCTGTTGCACGCACGGTTCTGCGCGCCGTCCGTGACTCAGTGGTCTCTGTTGCCCGCGCGGTATGGAACTGGATTTTCTTCTGAACCCGGTGGTGATGTACCAGGCTGTTGTTACAGATTTTTAACTCCATGAAAACACTATGCAAACGCAGCCATACCCGGGTTGTCCCCTTGCGTTGTGTTTCTCAAGTTAATAGAATACATCGATCGTTACTATCATATCGATCGTTATAAACGATCGATATGATAGTAAATGACCTCCTCCGTGGTTGTCATGAAAATGCGTCTTAGGAAGGTTAAATAATGCACGAAAAGAACATCGCCCTGCTTTGTGATGAAGCCGACCGACTTTTGCAACTGAACATTAATCTGCTCCGGCAAATGGTTGAGGAGCCAGATGTGTTATCTGACAGTAAGAACGAAAACAGACTGCTTTTTGATAAACAGAAAGCACTGAAAAGAATTGAGGAGCTGGAGGGCGAACAAATCAAAACCGCCCGCAGGGAGATGGTGCTGGCTGTTGTCGGCACGATGAAAGCAGGCAAATCAACCACCATCAACGCCATTGTGGGGCAGGAAATTCTGCCTAACCGTAACCGCCCCATGACCTCTGTACCGACGCTCATCCGCCACGTTCCCGGAAAAACTGAGCCGGTTCTCCATCTGGAACATATTCAGCCTGTCCGCAATTTATTAATCACACTGCAGGAAAAACTCGCCACCCCGGCAGGACAGCAGGTCGCACAGACCCTGCAGCAAACCGGGGATACCCGCGAACTGCTGGATATTCTGACGGATGATGGCTGGCTCAAAAATGAATACCACGGGGAGGAGGAAATCTTTACCGGACTGGCATCGTTAAACGATCTGGTTCGTCTTGCTGCGGCAATGGGGACTGAATTTCCTTTTGATGAATACGCAGAAGTGCAGAAACTGCCGGTGATCGACGTGGAATTCAGCCATCTGGTGGGGATGGATGCATGCCAGGGAACACTCACACTGCTGGATACCCCCGGCCCTAATGAGGCCGGACAACCGCAGATGGAAGTGATGATGCGGGATCAACTGCAGAAAGCCTCTGCGGTTCTGGCTGTGATGGATTACACCCAGATGAACTCAAAAGCGGATGAAGACGTCCGTAAAGAGCTTAATGCCATTGCTGACGTATCAGCCGGCCGCCTGTTTGTACTGGTCAATAAATTTGATGAGAAAGACCGCAATGGCGATGGGGCAGATGCCGTACGCCAGAAAGTTCCGGCAATGCTGAACAGCGATGTGCTGCCCGCCTCCCGCGTTTATCCCGGATCCTCACGCCAGGCATACCTGGCTAACCGTGCGCTTCATGAGTTACGGAAAAACGGAACCCTTCCTGTTGATGAAGCCTGGGTCGATGATTTTATCAGAGGTGCCTTCGGTTGCATGAAAAAAGAATACGTCAGTAAAGACAGTGAACTGGCAACTGAAGGGGCGACAGACCTGTGGGAAGGCTCACTTATCGATCAACTGATAACGGAAGTCATACAGAGCTCACATTCCAGAGCTGCGGCACTGGCGGTTGACTCTGCCGCCGCAAAACTGATGCAGAATGCAGAAAATATCAGTGAATACCTGTTGTTACGCCATCAGGGGCTACAGCAAAGCATTCAGTCACTGCAGTCGCATATCACCAGCCTGCTTGCGGATATCCGGGAAATCGCGGACTGTCAGGAGCAGATGACCACTGATGTCAGAATGGCCATGGAGGAGATCGATACTAAAACCCGGGAATTACTGACGGGGGTCTGCACCTCACTGGAAGAGGAGCTGAATGACTATTTCAGAAGCGGTAAACGCAAAGAACAGCAAATGCTGGAGGAAGAAGACGCAGAACAACGAAGGTCTCAGTCCGGATTATGGGGGAAAATTTCTCAATGGTCCGGTATCAACAACCAGGGCCGGGAGGATTACAGGAAACGAGATTTTGCCCCGGACAGCCCCGAAATAAAATTCAGTGATCGCAGGGAAGCCCTTGAACTGATGACGCAAATCGAATCGACCGTGACCAGCCTGCACCGTGAGGCTGAAGCACAGTTCCGGCCTGAGCTGGAGAAAATCGTCAGCGGGATTGAAACAGGTTTTCGTGGCACGGCCCTGTACGCCACAGAAAACATTGCCGGTCGCATCAATGCCCGCCTGGAGGATGAGGGCTTTACCGTAAAAATCAGTTTTCCGGCAGTCAGCCAGTTACAGACCCGGCTCGCGGTAAAAATAAATCTGAGTGCGCTTATGGAGGAAAGAACGGAGACCGTCACCCGTCGCCGTCGGCAGAGTGGCGTATGGGGAACCGTTTGTCGATGGTTTGGCACCAGTGACCTGGGCTGGGAAAACTATGACGAGGATGTGAGTCGCAGCGTGATCAATATCAACAAGGTCAGAGAGGAAGTTATGTCACTGACCCGGGCATATTTCGGGGAGCTGCAGGCATCCATTGAGCAGGATATTAACCAGCCCGTCCGCCAGGAAATCGATGCCTTTTTCTGCGCATTCAGGGAGAAAGTTGAACAACTGCGTAACACGCTGATTCAGAGCTCTGAAGATCATAAACGCGATCAGCAGGCGCAGGAACGGCTTACCGGGCGACTTCAGGCATTAAATGAAAGGGTTCCTGAGCTCATTACTGACAGTAAGGCGCTGAGGGAAGAGCTGGAGACAATGCTGTGACTTCACCATTTATTCAACAAATTGCTGATAACCGGGTATGTCAGGTACTCACCTGTCTTCCTGAAAAATTTGTGGTTGATTTCGCAAACGGAATCGATGTTGCACAGGAGCATATCCGCACGGCCGGAGAGCGCACGTTCTTCCGGCGTTTAAAAGAGGGGCTGACCGGCGAAGGCGCTGCACGGCAGAATGCCATCAATGCGTCGCTTGCACAGGGCGTTGAGGCGTCCCTGCGCTGGCTGACGGAGATGACAACGTCACTTGCCACCACAAACTACGCGATTACCCGGGTAAACGACAGGGTCAGTTCACTGGTCAGTGATACAGTCAGGCTGGCGCATTATTCCGCAGATACGCGGGAGCAGTTACTCACCCTGGCCGATCAGGTTCACCATAAACTGAATCATCTTGAAGAAAAACTCCACCGTGTTGACCAGGTTCAGCGGGCGCAGTTACATCTTGAGCAGATATTCTCATGGTGGAGCGCCGGGCGATATGCGTCATTTTCCCCTGCCGGACGTTGTTATGTGGCACTTGAAGAGCTTCGCTGGGGCGCGTTTGGTGATGTGATACGTCAGAGCGAAACAGGCCAGGTTAACCAGCTACTGGATATTCTCAGAAATAAAGCATTAACGCAGATGGCACAGGAGAGTGGCGGTAGTGCAACCGTGCGTCTGAACACTCTGGACTGGCTTGGTGGTCAGGGCCGGGAGCAGGCAGATAACGAGTGGCATGACGCGATTAACTGGCTGGGAGACTGGTGCAGTGAAGAGCAGCATCCGGTGATCTGGTCAACCACGCAGGCTGCAGAACACTTACCGGTTCGCATGCCTCGCCTCTGCTCTGCAGAACGCCTCTCTGAAAGTATGGTCGATGAAATATTTCAGAAGGGGGCTGCATGAGTACAGAAATGAAAACGGGGCTGGTGCTGTCCGGTGGCGGGGCGGTGGGCGCTTATCAGGCGGGAGTGGTTAAGGCACTGGCAGAGTGTGGTACACAGATCAGCATGGTTTCAGGGGCCAGCATTGGCGCATTCAATGGTGCCATTATCGCGGCCTCTACCGATCTGTCAGAAGCTGCCGTACGCCTGGAGGCGCTCTGGGATCATCTGGGGAATAATCAGGTGCTGTCGGTAAACAGATTGGTTTACTTTTCATTGCTGAAAAAATTGTTCCAGGCAATGAACCTCTGCCAGATCCCCGGACGTGCAGGAGCACTGCTTACGACGCTTCTTCGCCATATATCGACAATCAACGGGTTTGACAATCTGATGGCTCAGCCGTTGTTGTCAGATGAGCCCCTGACAGCGCTGATGGATCATTATCTTGATACTGATGCTCTGGCAGACGGGCTACCGCTGTATGTGTCGCTGTACCCCACAGAAGGGGGCATGCAGGATATTATTGACTGCATTCGTGCTGAACTGGGTGTCGGAACCACGAAAAACGCCGTTTTTCAGCATATCCAGAGCCTGCCCCGCGGACAGCAGAAAGAGGCTCTGCTTGCGTCAGCCGCGCTGCCCCTGCTGTTCCGTCCCCGTGAGGTTCAGGGGACAATGTTCGGTGATGGTGGTATGGGAGGATGGCGAAATATGCAGGGAAATACCCCTGTGACGCCTCTGGTCGATGCCGGATGCAATATGGTGATTGTGACGCATCTGAGTGACGGTTCTTTATGGGATCGCCAGGCTTTTCCGGACACCACAATCCTTGAGATCCGTCCCTGGAAAAGGCTGAAATATGCAGGTGATGGTGGCAACAGCGGCGGTCTGCTCAGTTATACATCGGCACATACCGACGCCTGGCGTCAGCAGGGCTATGAAGACACGATGCTGGCGATGGAGCATATCCGGAAACCGCTGGCAGCACGTCAGGCACTGACCCGGTCAGAGGCGGTATTGCAGAAAAGCCTGGATATAACGGAAGAGGCAGATTTGGCACTGAGAAACGCGATGGCCCGGATTAAATAAAGACGCCCCAAAGAAACGCCACCGCCTGTGGTGGTGTTTTTCCTGTCTGGTGTTATTGAAAATATTTTCAGATATATATTACCTGAGAGAAAGTTTTACCCCTCACCTGTCAATTCACTCACTGGAAATTTAATTATGAAATTACCTGTAAAGTTATTAATGAGCCTTATATCTCTGGTCAGCGTTATTGCACGTGCCGGGGAATATAAAAATTACAGCCGGGATGAAATAAAATACTGGCGATATACATCATACAAGGGGGGGAAACTTCCGGAAGGTTTCACTGATGAGAAATTTTCCAGCGCCATTTACAACGGAAGAATATTTACAATGAAACGTTTACATACCCTTATGTTATTTCTGGCGGTTCTGTTCACGGGCTTTAACTTTAACGCAGAAGCGGCTACCGTAAAACAAGCTCTTAGTTGTAACCCGGAAGCCTGGGCTGAACAACCTGGAGCGTGTCCATCAACGTACGAGTTGTACGAAGGTGACGCTACCTACAAAGCCGCTATCGACAAAGCATTAAAACCGGTCGGACTGAGCGGCATGTTCGGTAAAGGCGGCTATATGGATGGCCCTGGTGGAGGTATCACGCCAGTAAACATTAACGGTACAGTCTGGTTCCAGGGCGACGGTTGCAAAGCCAATACCTGCGGCTGGGACTTTATCGTAACACTCTATAACCCAAAAACCCATGAAGTTGTTGGCTACCGTTACTTTGGTTTAGATGACCCGGCCTACCTGGTTTGGTTCGGTGAAATTGGCGTGCATGAATTCGCGTATCTGGTGAAAAACTACGTAGCTGCGGTTAACTAATTTAAGGAGTCTATCATGAAAACTTTTATCAAAACTTTACTCGTTGCTGTAACTATTCTGTTCTCTGTCTTCGCTACTGCGAAACAAGTAAAACTGCCAAATAACATCAAATACGTTAATACTACAGAAGCGTTTTCCTGTACCGAAATTGACGGTATGAATTGCCAGACAAAGAATCAGTTCAACTATAAAGATAACAGCTATGTTTTCGTGCTTGAACGTGGTGGTGCCTGGTGCTACGACTACACTGTCTCGGTAGTTAACCTGAAAACCGGGAAAGCACAAATGATTGAATACGGGGACAATCAACTGTGCTCAGGTAGCAACAAACCGTTCTTCGAAATCAAAAATGGCGTACCGACGGTAGGAGTCATCGACACATCCGGAAAACCTGTCGTTGTAGCCCAGGACAAACTTAAAATCTAAGGAGTAAACCATGCGTTTCTCTGCACATTATTAATATCAAAGGTAAATACAGCCCCAGCCATTGTTACCGGAAAGCCGCTTAATGCGTGGCTCGCCAGTGAAAGGCCTCTCAGACAATAAACCTTATTCATTTCACCCGTCAGGCCGCGTCTTCTCCGGGAGACGCGGCTTTTTTCATTTATTGCACCAGTAAATCTTAACCACCGATAAGGAGCAAAGTATGCGATTAGCCAGTCGTTTTGGTTATGCTGCAAACCAGATACGCCGTGACCGTCCGCTGACACATGAAGAACTGATACGCCATGTACCCAGTATTTTTGGGGAAGACCGGCACACCTCCCGCAGTGAACGGTATGCGTACATTCCCACCATTACCGTCCTGGAAAATCTGCAGCGGGAAGGCTTTCAGCCGTTCTTCGCCTGCCAGACCCGTGTGCGCGACCCGGGCCGCCGGGGATACACAAAACACATGCTGCGTCTGCGGCGGGCCGGAGAGATAAACGGAGAACATGTCCCTGAAATTATTCTGCTCAACTCTCATGACGGTACCTCCAGCTACCAGATGCTGCCGGGTTACTTCAGGTTCGTCTGCCAGAACGGGTGCGTCTGTGGCCAGTCTCTGGGGGAAGTGCGTGTTCCACACCGGGGAAATGTAGTGGAGAAAGTTATCGAAGGGGCTTACGAGGTGGTGGGCGTGTTTGACCGGATAGAGGAGAAGCGTGATGCCATGCAGTCGCTGGTCCTGCCGCCACCGGCACGCCAGGCGCTGGCACAGGCGGCACTGACTTACCGTTATGGTGACGAACATCAGCCCGTCACCACCGCCGACATTCTGACGCCGCGACGCCGGGAGGATTACGGTAAGGACCTGTGGAGCGCATATCAGACCATCCAGGAGAATATGCTGAAAGGCGGGATTTCCGGTCGCAGTGCAAAAGGAAAACGTATCCATACCCGGGCCATTCACAGCATTGATACCGACATTAAGCTCAATCGCGCATTGTGGGTGATGGCAGAAACGATGCTGGAGAGCCTGCGCTGATGCCGTTTCCCTGAGTGAGGGAATCATTCAGCTTTCGTTCCTGAAAAACACACATTTATTTGTTATTTAAGGAGTTATCTCATGAAAACCGTTTCTAAGAATACCCCCACAATTTATTCAGCTACAACACCAGAGAATAATCCGCCTCAGTTGGTTGCCAGCCTCGTCCCTGATGAACAGCGCATCAGCTTCTGGCCGCAGCATTTTGGCCTCATTCCACAGTGGGTGACCCTGGAGCCCCGTGTCTTCGGCTGGATGGACCGTCTGTGCGAAGACTACTGCGGTGGTATCTGGAATCTGTACACCCTGAACAACGGCGGGGCATTTATGGCACCCGAACCGGATGATGATGATGACGAAACATGGGTACTGTTCAATGCCATGAACGGTAACCGCGCAGAAATGAGCCCGGAAGCCGCCGGTATTACCGCCTGTCTGATGACGTACAGTCATCATGCCTGTCGTACGGAGAATTATGCCATGACGGTCCATTATTACCGGTTGCGGGATTACGCCCTGCAGCATCCGGAATGCAGCGCCATTATGCGCATCATCGACTGAATGGAGAGAAGCACAATGCAACAACTTTCCTTTCTGCCCGGAGAGATGACGCCCGGCGAGCGCAGCCTCATTCAACGGGCCCTGAAAACCCTGGACCGCCATCTTCATGAACCCGGCGTGGCCTTCACCTCCACCCGTGCAGCACGGGAATGGCTGATTCTGAACATGGCGGGACTGGAGCGTGAAGAATTCCGGGTGCTGTATCTGAACAACCAGAATCAGCTGATTGCCGGTGAAACCCTCTTCACCGGCACCATCAACCGCACGGAAGTCCATCCCCGGGAAGTGATTAAACGCGCCCTGTACCACAATGCCGCTGCCGTGGTACTGGCACACAATCACCCGTCCGGTGAAGTCACACCCAGTAAGGCAGACCGGCTTATCACCGAACGTCTGGTACAGGCACTGGGCCTGGTGGATATCCGGGTGCCGGACCATCTGATAGTCGGTGGCAACCAGGTTTTCTCCTTTGCCGAACATGGTCTGCTTTAACCCTTCACAACCACATCACACCTGTTTTCACTTTTATCTTCTGTCTTCAGAGGTATCCCATTATGAAAATTATCACCCGTGGTGAAGCCATGCGTATTCACCAACAACATCCGACATCCCGTCTTTTTCCGTTCTGTACCGGTAAATACCGCTGGCACGGCAGTGCTGAAGCGTATACCGGTCGTGAAGTGCAGAATATTCCCGGTGTGCTGGCCGTGTTTGCTGAACGCCGTAAGGACAGTTTTGGTCCGTATGTCCGGCTGATGAGCGTCACCCTGAACTGAGTGGGAATTCTGATGAGCAGAATTATCGCCACTACCGGACCATTCTTAGCCGATTTTCTGTAAGGATTTTATCGTGTCAGACACACTCCCGGGACAACACTTCCCGACGACAATCACGACCGCCCCTGGTGGGGGCTGCCCTGCACCGTGACGCCCTGTTTCGGGGCACGTCTGGTGCAGGAGGGTAACCGGTTGCATTACCTTGCCGACCGCGCCGGTATCAGAGGCCTGTTCAGCGATGCAGATGCGTACCACCTGGACCAGGCCTTTCCGCTGCTGATGAAACAACTGGAACTCATGCTCACCAGCGGTGAACTGAATCCCCGCCATCAGCATACCGTCACGCTGTATGCAAAAGGGCTGACCTGCAAAGCCGATACCCTCAGCAGTTGTGGTTACGTTTATCTGGCTGTTTATCCGACGCCCGAAATGAAAAATTAACTCTCCAGAATAGCCTTCTGCTACGGCCTGGTGTTTTCACCACGCCACTTTTCCATTTTTATATCTGCATATCAGGAAAATCTTCAGTATGAAAACATTACCTGTATTACCCGGGCAGGCGGCCAGTTCTCGCCCGTCTCCTGTTGAAATCTGGCAGATACTGCTGTCCCGACTGCTGGACCAGCACTATGGCCTCACACTGAATGACACACCTTTTGCCGATGAACGTGTGATTGAGCAGCATATTGAGGCAGGCATTTCACTGTGTGATGCGGTGAACTTTCTCGTGGAAAAATACGCGCTGGTGCTACCGACCAGCCGGGATTCAGCGCCTGTACCCGCTCTCAGTTAATAAACAGCATCGATATCCTCCGGGCTCGCAGGGCGACCGGCCTGATGACCCGCGACAATTACAGAACGGTAAATAACATTACCCTGGGTAAGTATCCGGAGGCGAAATGATGACACTGGAAGCCGACAGCGTTAACGTACAGGCGCTGGATATGGGACACATTGTCGTTGACATTGATGGTGTTAATATCACTGAACTGATTAATAAGGCCGCTGAAAACGGTTATTCACTCCGCGTGGTGGATGACCGTGACTCTACCGAAACACCGGCAACTTATGCCAGCCCTCACCAGTTGCTGTAAGACAATGCAGTGATACAGGGTATAGTGCCATTAACCACAGAAACAGCACTGTTGTCCTGTATTAAGCAGGCAAGAGAAGATGTCCTTACCCTGCGCCATCTGCAGCTTCTGCACCAGAACCAGTGAATCTCACTCAACAGGCTTCATTTCCCCTGACGCCAGCCTGAATACAGCTGGCGTTTTCATTTATAAACAGAAAGGAAAACCGATAATAATGGAATGGACGCCCCTACCATGAAGCAACGGTAGGATATTACTGATAAACCTTCCAGTGGAGGTGCGTTATGGCCGTTTTAACGATTAGCATTGACCTGACAAAAAATGAATTCCAAATCCACGGTCTGGGTAGGAACAGAAAAATCTAAGCTCAGAAAACGGATTAAAGTAAGCGTCAACGGAGCACCGTATTGACGCTTATTTATTGGTGAGAACTACGTTCCATGGCAGGAGTTCGTCAACACGGTTGGAGGACCATTCCGGCAGTATGCTCAGAATATGGCGCAGATACGCTTCCGGATCGATACCGTTCAGACGGCAGGTGCCTGCTTTTCCGGCAACAAGCAGGAATCTCAGCGCTGAAGCAGGAATTATAGGTAAAAACGCCCTACCGGGCCATGAATCTCCCGGTCATTGGAGTAGTAACCAAAGCAGATTTAGCCAGCATGGAACAAATATCTTTGGTGAAATGTTGGTTACGGGAAGCTGGAGCGCACAACGTGTTAGTAA